>Ga0224512_10000084_pt1 | contig 98358 bp, 86 predicted proteins | sample SF_May12_sed_USG_4_FD_169103 | JGI IMG/M metagenome (GOLD analysis project Ga0224512, IMG submission 169103) | Sediment microbial communities from San Francisco Bay, California, United States - SF_May12_sed_USGS_13 | ecosystem: Environmental > Aquatic > Marine > Sediment | place: USA... | reverse complement strand
GTTGCCGTGGCGGTCGATCCGAAAGGCCAACTGAACTGGCAGATGCTGGTTAAGGCCTCTGCGACCCCAGCGGAACCTGCATCCACGCCGGATACACCGGGACCGCCGTGGGCGCTAAAGCTCGAAGCGATACGCGTTGCCGATGTCGCCTTGCGCTACAGCGATCACAGCCGCGCTGTGCCGCTGGTGGTGAGCGCGGATGGCGCGCAGCTCAGCCTGTCTGCCGCGCTGGAGGCAGGGGCGGGGAGCCCCCAGGTCCTAGTGAACGATATTGCCCTCACGCTGGCTGGAATTAAGTGGCAGGAGCCCGGCGCGCAGGAGCCCCTCGTTTTGCTCAAGACGATTGAAGCCACCGGCGGCCGCTTCGATCTGGCCAAGCGGGAGTTCGTGCTGCCGGAGCTGCAGATCCGCGATGGCAGTGTTGCCGTGGCGATCGATCCCGAGGGCCGGCTCTACGGGCAGATGCTGGTTAAGACTTCTGCGACCCCGGCGGAACCTGCATCCACGCCGGCTGCACCGGGACCGCCGTGGGCGCTAAAGCTCGAATCGATACGCGTTGCCGATGTCGCCTTGCGCTACAGCGATCACAGCCGCGCTGTGCCGCTGGTGGTGAGCGCGGATGGGGCGCAGCTCAGCCTGTCTGCCGCGCTGGAGGCAGGGGCGGGGAGCCCCCAGGTCCTAGTGAACGATATTGCCCTCACGCTGGCGGGAATTAAGTTGCGCGAGCCCGGTGCGCAGGAGCCCCTGGTTGCGCTGGAGGCGGTGGCAGTGGAGGGGGGTGCCTTTGACCTTCGGAACACGAGCCTCGCCGTCAAGCGTGTGGCGGTGAAAGGCGGGATGGCGCAGGTCGTGCGCGACGCCGAGGGACGCGTGCGGATCGCCGAGGTCGCGGCAGCCGGCGAAACGGCAAAGGTGCAGCGTGAGGTGACCGAGGCGCTGGAGCAGGCGCGCGAAGCAGGCGGTTCATGGCGCCTGGCTGTCGATGCGCTCGAGTTCGACGGCCTGCGCGTCGCGCTGGAAGACCGCAGTTTCGGCGAGGCCCTCCATTACGATCTGGAGGGCTTGCGCGGCGCCGTCAGGAGCATTCGCAACGACGGCAAGACGCCGCTTAACTTCGACGCGCAGGTGCGCGTTGCCCAGGGCGGCGACGCGCAAGCCACGGGGGAAGTCAGCGCGGGTGGGGAGCGCATCACGGCGAACGTGAAAGTCGAGCGCTTCAATCTCAAGCCGCTGCAGCCGCTGGTGGCGCGGTACAGCACCGTGCGCCTGGAATCGGGTGCGGTTTCCACGGCGGCCAAAATCGCCTACCGGGCGGGCAAGGCCCATCCCGACCTGCAGGTCACCGGAACGCTCGAGGTTGATGATTTGCTGCTCAACGAAGCGAGCGGCGATGAGCGTCTGCTGGCGTGGAAATCTCTGGCGACGAAAGGCGTGAAGTTCAGGCTCGAGCCGGGCAAGCTCGAGGTGCAGGAGGTCCGGCTGGTCGAGCCGGGCGCGAAAATCGTGATCTTCAAGGACCGCAGCCTCAACCTTGCGAAGGCGCTCGCGCCGCCGCAGCAAAGCGAGGACACCGCGCCGGCGCCCGAGCAAGCGCGCACGCCTGCACCAGCAAAGACCGGAGCGCCGTTCGAGATTGCCGTGGAGAAGGTTGCTGTCGACAAAGGCGTCGTTGATTTCGCTGATCTGAGCCTGATACTGCCGTTTGCCGCCAAGGTGGAGAAACTGCAAGGCGCCGTGTCGGGCATTTCCTCGGATCCGGCGGCACGAGCGGGCGTTAAGCTCGAGGGCCAGGTCGGGGAATTCGGCCTGGCACGTGTCGAGGGCAGCCTTAAACCGTTCAGGCCCAAGGAGTTCATGGATCTGGGCGTCACCTTCCAAAACGTCGAGATGCCGCCGCTGTCTCCCTATAGCGTCACCTTTGCGGGGCGCAAGATCGCGTCGGGCCGGCTCGGGCTCGACCTGCGTTATAAGATCGTCGACAGCAAGCTGGCCGGCGATAACAAGATCGTGCTCGAGAAATTCACTCTGGGCGAGCGTGTGAAAGTGCCGGGCGCGCTCGACTTGCCGCTTGACCTCGCAGTGGCACTGCTCACCGATGCGAACGGCCGGATCAACATCGGCGTGCCCGTCAGCGGTAATCTAACCAGTCCCAAGTTCAGTTTCGGAGACGTCATTGGGCAGGCGCTCGCCGGCACCATCACCGGTATCGTCACAGCGCCGTTTCGTATGCTGGGGGCAGTATTCGGGGGCAGCGGCGAGAATCTCGATACGATCGCGTTCGCGCCCGGCAACGCGGCGATCCAGCCGCCCGAGCGCGAAAAGTTGAAGAAGGTGGCCGCGGCGCTGGTCAAGCGCCCGCAGCTCAAGTTGATCGTGGCGGGACAGTATGGCGAAGCCGACCGCGCGGCGCTGCGACAGCGCGACGTTGCCGCTGCTGTGGCCTCGGCGCTCGGGCGCCCGGTGCCTCCGGGCGAGGCGCCGGTCCCGGTCAACCCGGCGGACGCGAAGACGCAGCGCGCGCTTGAGGCGCTGTTCGTCGAGCGAACCTCGGCGCAGGCGTTCACACAGTTCACCTCCGAGCTCGAAAAAGCCCGCGGCAAGCCCGTGCAACGCGTCGATCCGTTGCTGGCCCTTGTCGGCAGGCCGAGCGCCGATGTGGCGTTCTACGAAGCTTTGCTGAAGCGGCTGATCGATAGCGCTCAGGTTCCGGATGGGGCACTACAAGAGATCGCGCAGGCGCGCGCGCACGCCGTCGCCGATCATCTGGTGAAGGCGCTTGCTGTACCCGCCGCGCGGGTGGAGCCAAAAGCTGCAGCCGGTAAAAGCGGAGAACACGCGAAACTCGCGCTCGACGTCACGCGGTCGGCGGCCAAGTAATAGCGTGACCCGTGACCAGAGGCCGGTGATGAGTGCTGGTTGGTTGGTTCTTCCATACACCATTTACCACTCACTACTCACGGCCTTTAGTGCCACAGACCGTGCCAGTGCCAGGAGGGTCGGCGCGTAATCACCGGCAGCTCGGAAAGAAGGTCAGGCTTGGTGGGCATCGTCAACTCAGGCATGAGCGGAGTGCGGGGTGCCAGCGCCATCAAGCGCCGCACACGCTCTTGCGTGCGGGGATGAGTGCGCAGCCAGCGCGGAATGCGTCCGCCTGCCATGAACATCCGTTCCATCCAGCCGCCCTGCAAGCGCTCGAGCTTGTCGAGCGCAAGCGCAAGGCCCTCGGGATCGCCGGTGAGGTCCGCCGCCACGACGTCAGCGTGATATTCGCGCGTGCGAGAGAGCGCGAGTTGCAGGAGCAGAGAGATCGTGGGTGCAAAAATCAACGCCAGGATCGGCAGAAGAGGCAGCCCGTAGCCGCGCAGAATGCTCAGCGGCAGCATGACGATCAGCAGCGCTTGCCCTACCATCGATAGCAGCGCGGTGAGCCGCCCGACGACGTCTGCCAGATTCATCACCCACAAATCATGACCGCGCACGTGCGCGATCTCGTGCGCCAGCACAGCGACGAGCTCGCGCAACGTCATGGCGCGCAGCAGGCCGTCGGTTACGGTGACCGCGGAGTCGCGGACGTTGCCCGTGGCAAAAGCGTTCAACACGCGCGTCGGCAGGTAGTAGAGACGGGGTGCGCTTGAGAGACCCGCGCGCTCCGCGATCAGCGCAAGCACGCGGTGGAGCGCGGGCGCGTGCCACGGACTCAGCTCGCGCGCACCCGATGCGCGCAGCACCCAGCGCGGCGATACGCGCGGGCTGAAGACGAGGGCGGTGACGGCAATTATCGCGGCCCAGACGACTCCCTCATCGCCGAGCAGCCACCATCCGAGGAGGCCCGCCAGCGCCGTAATGGCGGCGAGCAGCAGCACCGTGTGCAGCGTATTGAGCACGCGATGCCGGAGAGCACGTAAGCTGTTCATGCGATCGATGTCCGGTGTCGGCGCCGCCGACTATCGCACGATGATCGTAACCTGGAAATCGCCGCGCAACAGCGACACCGCGAAGCCATTTCGCGCGCGTCCGATGAGGCCCTGAAGCTCGGCGATGGTCTGCACACGCTGGCGATTGACGGCATAGATGATATCGCCCGGCCGGAACCCGGCCTGCCAAGCGCGACTGCCCTGCTCGACCGCGGTCACCACGAGACCGCCGCCCTGCAAGCGCTCGAAGAGCGGACTGCCACGCTCGATTTCCACGGCGGCAAGACCCGGGAGCTGCGGCAGCGTGCGCCCTTGCACACCAGCAAATGCCTGGGGCGCGGCGATGCGCGTGAGTATGGTGAACACGTCCGTCCCACGAGCGATTCGCAGCTCGATTTCCTCGCCGACAGGCGTGAGCCCGAGCCGCGCGCGCAGCGCGCCGGAGCTGCGTATCGGCCGACCATTCAGCGCAATAATGACGTCGCGCTCGCGCAGGCCCGCTTTTTCAGCGGGTGAGTCTGACTGCACCGCGGTGATCGCCGCTCCGGCGCGTGCCGGGACCCCGAACTCTTTGGCGAGCGCGGGCGTGAAGTCGGTCATGGTGATACCGAGGCGGCCACGGCGTACGTCGCCGAAACGAACGATCTGGCTCATCACGGCGCGCGCCATGTTCGATGGTACGGCCAAACCGATCCCGACGTTGCCGCCGGAAGGTGCGATGATCGCCGAGTTAATGCCGATCAACTCGCCGCGCAGGTTGACGAGCGCCCCGCCCGAGTTTCCGGGATTGATCGAGGCATCGGTCTGGATGAAGTCCTCGTAGCCTTCCGGCGTCAAGCCGGTGCGGCCGAGCGCGCTCACGATGCCCGAAGTCACGGTCTGCCCGATGCCAAAGGGGTTGCCGATCGCGATGACGTAATCGCCGACTTCCAGCTGGTCGGAATCTCCAAAGGGCAGCGCCGAGAGCCCCTGCGCCTCGATCTGCAGCACGGCGATATCCGTGCCGGGGTCGGTGCCCACGAGCCTTGCCGGTAACTGGCGGCGGTCCTTGAGCGTGACGATGATTCTCTCGGCGCCCTTGACGACGTGATTGTTGGTGACCACGTAGCCGCGCGCCGCGTCCACGATCACGCCGGAGCCGGCCGCCTGCTCCTGGGACCGTGGGTGGTCCGGGAGGTTGAAGAAGCGGCGGAAAAAAGGATCCTGGAAGAGGGGATTATCCTCGAGCGGCGAGCGCGTCACGACGGAGATGTTCACCACGGCGGGGGTCACCTGGCTTACGATCGGGGCGAGAGTGGGGAGGTCCCGCGGCGACCGCAGTGGCTGACCCTGAACCGGGTGCGGGACTGCGAGGACCCACGCGCTCATCAGCACAATTAAATACGCCCGCAAAAACCGGGACATCGTTGTTCTCCCGAGTAGGGGTCAGTATCCTGGGAGATTGGGGCTGCAGGGGCGATCTTCAACTGAAGCTATCTCAAAAACCCAATATGCGGCCGCCGATGAACGCCGATAAGAAACCTTGTTTTAGGAGGAATGGTCGTGAACGAACACCAATCCCTACTGGGAAACCCCTCGAGTGATGAAGAACGGGCCATGAAGCCGCACGAGCGGTTCGAGTACTCGGCGATCTTGGACCGGCAGCCGCTCAAGCTCCCGCGCGGCGCGCGGCTCGTGATCTGGCCGGTCGTCAACGTCGAGGAGTGGGAAATCACGCGCCCGATGCCGCGTGGTGTCTCGATGCCGCCCGGCGGCCAGGCGATCGTTCCGGACATCCAGAACTGGGGCTGGCACGAGTACGGGATGCGTGTCGGCATCTGGCGCCTGATGGAATCGCTGCACCGGCACCGCATCACGCCGACGCTTGCGATCAACGCGCGCGTGTGCGAGACCCGCCCGCGCATTGCGGAAGCTGCGCGTGATGCGGATTGGGAGTTTATGGCGCATTCCTACGTTCAGATGCCGATCCACAAGCTCGAGGACCAGCGCGCCACAATGCGCCAGTGCGTGGAAGTCATCCGCAAGTACACCGGCAAGGCGCCCGCCGGCTGGCTCGGGCCGGGGCGCGGGCAGACTTATGCCACGCTTGATTACATCGCCGAAGCCGGCTTCAAGTACTTCGGCGACTGGGTCATGGACGACCAGCCGTTTTACGTGAAGACGATGCACGGTCCGGTTGTGGCAGTGCCTTATTCGGTCGAACTCAATGACATTACCATCATGCTCACCCATCAGCACCAGTCGGATGTCATGCTCAAGCGCGCGCGCGATGCCTTCGACCAGATCTACCGCGAGAGCCGGACCGGCGCCCGCGTAATCGCCTTCGGCGTGCATCCCTACATCAGCGGCGCCGCACATCGAATCCGCTACTTCGACGAGATGCTGCGCTACTTCAAGAAGCATAAGGGTGTCGTGTTCTGGACCGGGGAGAAAATCAACGACTGGTATCGCGACGCCGTCAAATCTTGAGGGATAAAGGATGAGCCGGGAATTCGAAAAACGTGCCTGCGCACGTTTGAGCCGGCGAACGCCCGACGCGATGCAGTGCGGCGGGACGGGGAGGAGTGAAGGATGGAGTTGAAGGATGAGTGAACTTCGCGATACGCGCGGCCGAACGATTCTTTACGTGCTTGCTATGATTGCCGGGCTCGCGGCCCCGCTTCCCACAAGTGCCACGTGCCCGAGTCACGAGAAAGTCAGCGCGATCAATCGGGCCTGGGAGGCGCGCGAGCCGGTGCGCGGGCTGCGGATCGATCGCTCCATGGCGGGGGCCGAATGCGGGCGCAAGCGGTTGGTGGAAAAGCTTGAGCTGGCGCTCGGGCGTGTCGTTGGCTACAAGGCGGGACTCACCAATCCGGCGGTTCAGAAGCGCTTCGGCGTCTCCGCCCCGTTGCGCGGGACGCTGTTGCAGAGGATGTTGCTCGAGGAGGGGAAAGAAGTGCCGGCGCGGTTCGGTGCGCGGCCGGTGTTCGAGGCCGACCTCCTGGTGGTGGTGGTGAAAGATTCGGGGATACACCGCGCCCGAACGCATCTTGAGGCATTGAGATCGCTCTCGCTGGTCATCCTTTTCATCGAGCTGCCCGACCTCGTCGTGGCCAAAGGCGAGAAACTCACGGCGCCAGTCATCGTCTTCATCAACGTCGGCGCGCGCCTGGGCGTCGTCGGGAAGGGAATACCGGTATGATACGAAAGAAGTGATGAGTACGGGTGATGAGAGATGGTGATGATTAGTGGTGATCTACTGCGCGTCTACGGGTTTGATCATTATTTTCCATCACCAGTGTTCATCATTAGTATTTGATTGCCGTTCACCGTTCTCTGTTTATTATTGTCGGATTGACCGGTTTCAGGGTCGAGAACTGCGCCTCAGCGCCGGAAGTCATGGTACGAGATCATGACAATTCCCGTCAACATTCAGAAAGCAGACCCGCGGGCGCGGCGTCGCGCCGCCGTCGTGCTCATTGCCGGTGTTGTCGTCGGCGCGCTGTTGCTTCTCGTGTTCGAGCGGTATGAGGATGCGCTTCGGGACTGGATTGCCTCGATGCCTGAGCTTGGGCCGGCGAGGATCCGGCTTGCGGCTGTCGCCATGATCATCCTCTTGATCGCGCCGCTGCTCGGTCTGGCCGTTTATTTCTGGAGGTTCGGCGGCGCCGTCATCGGGGCGCAGCGGTTTCCGCCGCCCGGGTGCGCCGTCGTTCGCGATACGCCCGTTCTCGCGGGGCAGAAGGCGTTGCGCCGCGGCCGCGCATTCAGGATGATTTCGGTGTTTCTGTTGGTTGCCGCGGCAATGCTGTCGATTGCGCTATGGCGTCTTGCAGTGGCGCTTGCTGGGCAAGGGGCTTAACATCGAGCGAACGTTCGTGCGCCGCTCCAATAGGATGTGGCGGCGTTATGTTCCCGGCATTACAAGGACCGAGTAATCCATGAACGAGCGCGCAAGACGCCGCTACGAGCGCATCGAAGTCCTGCCCATTTCCGGCGCGCTTGGCGCCGAGATCGGCGGTGTGGACCTGTCGCGCCCGTTGGCGGACGCTGTGCTCAGCGAGATCCGCCAGGCATTCCTCAATCATCTCGTCATCTTCTTTCGCGGCCAGAAGTTGACCCCCCAGCAGCAACTCGCGTTTGCGCAGCGCTTTGGCGAGCCCATGGAATATCCGCAGTTGAAGGGGCTGCCAGAGTGCCCGCTCATCACGCCCGTCGTCAAGCTCGAGAACGAGCGCGTCAACTTCGGTGGTATCTGGCACTCCGACACGACCTACCTCGAGCGCCCGCCGATGGCGAGCATGCTCTCCGCGATCGAGATCCCGCCTTATGGCGGCGACACGCTCTTTGCCAACCAGTATCTTGCCTACGAGTCGCTGTCGGAAGGTTTCAGAAAAATGCTCGATCCACTCGTCGGCGTCAACAGCTCCCTCAAGGCCGATGCGTCGAAAACACGCGAAGACGTCTTGCGCGCTGCGGGCGTGAAGTCGAAGGTGCTGGTCGCGGAGCATCCCGTCGCGCGCACGCATCCGGAAACCGGGCGCAAGGCGCTTTTCATCAACGTCGGCCACACGACGCACTTCAAGGGCTTGAGCGAAGAGGAGAGCAGGCCTTTGCTCGAGTATCTCTTCCAGCACCAGGTCCGGCCGGAATTCACCTGCCGCTTTCGCTGGGAGCCGGGCTCACTCGCATTCTGGGACAACCGCTGCGCGCAGCATAACCCGGTGAACGACTATCACGGGTTCAGGCGCGTCATGAATCGTGTCACGCTCGCGGGTGACCGCCCGCGCTGATCGAAGCCGGTGAATGGTGAACAGAGACTGGTGATGGGTACTGGTGATGAGAGCTGGTGATGAGTACCGGTGATGCCGTACTACGGTTCGTGCGGTTTTCATCACCATTTCGCATCACCATTTTCCATCACCACTATTCATCACTTCTTCGGCTTAGCGGGGCCGATCCGCCGCCGAAATCTGCTCTCGTTTCCCGTTGCAGTGCCTAGACGCCGCGAACCACGCGGGTCTGCGGCATGCCCGCTCCGATATAAACGTTCTGCGGACCGGAACCGCCGGCCACCGCGAGGTAGATCTCGTCCGGGCTGCGCGCGCGCCATACCGTTTCGGCGTCCCCGCGTCCGGCCGCACACTCCGTCGAGGCGAAGCCCTCGGCGAAATGGCTGATCGGCACGCGCGCCATCTCCCACAACTGCTGCTGAATGTCTCGCTTCGAGAGGCCGGCCTCGGAGAGAGAGGCCGCGTGATTGACCCCGAGCAGGAGAAGCACACCGTCGCCGCCGCCGTACATGGGCGGCATGTTGGTTGCGATCTGGCGCAGGATTTCCCCGGGACCCACGCCCTCGCCACCCGAGATATTGCAGAAGTTGGACGCTTTGAAGACGGTCACCGTACTCTCGTCGCGCTTGAAGCCGCGATCGACGTGAAACGGAGTCCATGGGTTCTCTTCCTCGTTCTCGCCGCAGATGTAGGAATATCTCAGCGGCGAGCCCAAGCTCACCTTCGAGTAGACGCCGGGCAGGGCGCCCCCGATGTTGATCATGATGAGCCGGATGGCGCGGCCGATCGTGGCGTTGGCGCGCCACCCGGGCCCTAGACATCCCGTGCCGTAATTGATCTCGAGCTTCTTGCGGACGGGGCCGTTGACGAGCAGAAACGGCGTCATCGGGTTCGTCGTGACCTGCATGAACTCGAGCGGATAGCTGGGATCGGTCATGCCCTCGACGGCGGCGATGATCACGGGCATGTACTCCGGCCGGCAGCCCGCCATGATGGCACTGACAGCGATTGCCTCCATTGTTGCGCGCCCCTTGCGCGGGGGCAGCAGCCCGATTAGATCGTCCGCCGTTCGGCCTGAGGCCGCGACGAACTGCTTCACGCGCCCGGGCGTGGCCGGAATGATCGGCAGACCGTCAGTCCAGCCCTGCTCGTAAGCGTGCTCGTAGGCGCGCAGCAGCAGGTCCTCTACGGATTCTGCCTGGATGCCTACCTCGGGTTGGCCCATCGCCTTGTGCAGTCAACTGTGGACATTTGGACGAAAATGGTGATGCGTACTGGTGATGAGAAATGGTGATGACTAATGGTGATACGTGGCGCTTCCGCGCTTGTTATCACCATTAGTCATCACCAGTATTCATCACTATTATTCATCACCAATTCTCACACCGGAACTGCAGAGCGCACGATGCCTTCCGGATGGATTTCGCCCCGAGCGACTTTCTTGAGGCGGGACTCGATCTCCGCGGGCGGCAGCGTCAGTCCTTCGATGACCGTGGCGAGCATCGCCTCGGCCCGCACGCGCAGCGCATCGGACTCGAGCTGGCGGATCGGGTTCTCGGTTTCCGCAATGATCACGTAGGGCCAGCCCTGCGTGGACGACATGCGACGCGCGAACTTGGAGAACGTATCGGTGACGACCATCACCGTGGGGACTCCGCGCTTTTCGAGGGCTGGCGTGACGTGGCTACACCACGTCGTGCAGGACCCTCAGTCGCCGGTGGCGGTGATGACGACGTCGACGCGGCGCGCGAGGCCGTCGAGCTGCTCGTGCATCGTGTCGAGAAGCTTGCCGGTGCGAATGGGAAGCTCGCGCACGGGCTGCTCCATCACGAGCTCCTTGAGCCGGTAGCGTTCCTGGAGCAGCGTTCCGATTGCGCGCAGTATTTCCACCGCCGAAGGGCGCCAATTGGGCAGCAACCCCACGACTTTTCCGTCGAGGCTCGCGGGCCGCGGCGCAAGCTTATTCCGGGGTCCGCTCTCATCGAGGTAGACGGGTAGCGGCGAGACCATGGTGAGATCGAGAGTCGTCATATCGCGTTCCTCGCTTGGCTTGAACCGTGCCGTTGATCTTAGTTCGCGGTGGCAAACACGGTCAAGGCGTCGTGCGACGCGAGCGGCTGTCCGCATCGTGGAGGCGTGGAGGGGAGCGTGTTTTGCCGTGCTAGAATCGCCGCCACCCAAAGCTGCCGTGAATCGTGAATCGTCAATCGTGAGATCGACTGGTACTCGTCGCTCGTTACCCGTCACTCATCATCGGGACGACCTTGCGTCTCAGTCTCCGCTGCCGCGCGGCGCCCAGGCGGGTATGATATTTGGCGATTTCGCTAACTATTGGAAGTTGGGCGGCGTGCCCCGTTGATTAAAAAATGGGGCCGCGGTGGAATAACATCTACGGCTTGCCACCACAGTTGATGCGCCGGGGAAATTCCTTCAACTTCGTTTCTTCGCGGCCCCATTTTTTATGGATTCGATGATCGAGCAGCTGGCGGATTACGCATCCGCGCTGCGTTACGAAGAGCTGCCCCCGGACGTTGTCCACGAGTGCAAGCGCCGGTTGATCGACACGCTGGGCTGCGCAACCGGTGCATTCGACGCGCGCCCGGTCGAGATCGCGTGCGCCATCGCGCGGCGCGCGGTTGGCAATCCCCCGGCGCGTATCCTCGGCACGCAGGAACCCTCGACGCCCGATCTCGCGGCGTTCGCAAACGGTGTCGCGATGCGCTATCTCGACTTCAACGACGCGACCTTCGGCAAATCGGCAGGTCACCCGAGTGACATTTTCGGCGCGGTTCTTGCCGCAGCCGACGCGATGCATGCCGACGGCCGCACCGTCATCACGGCGGCCACGCTAGCTTATGAGGTTTTCTGCAATCTTACCGAGAACGTCCTGCGCGACCAGGGGTGGGATCACCCGGTCTACGGCGTTATCGCCAGTGCGGTGGGCGCGGCAAAGGTGTTCGGTCTGGGGCGCGAGCAGATGGGCAACGCAATCGCGCTTGCCGTGATCCCGAACATGGCGCTCGAGCAGACGCGCACGGGCGAGCTGGCCATGTGGAAGGGGTGCGCGGCGGCCAATGCTTCGCGCAACGGCGTGTTCGCCGCGCAGCTCGCGAGGGAAGGCCTGACCGGACCGGAGCAGGCGATCGAGGGCAAGTTCGGGCTGTGGCGGGCACTCGGGAAATTCCAGTGGCAGCCGTTTGGTGGCAAAGGCGGTCCGTACCGCGTGACGCAAACGCACATCAAGTACTTCCCGGCGGTGATTCACGCTCAAACACCGATCACGGTGGCGCTCGAGTTGCATGGCAAGATGGCGCCCGATGAGATCGAGGCGCTTGTCATAGAGACGTACTGGATTGCAGAGCGCTACACGGACCGAAAGAATGCGCTGTGGCGTCCGGCCACGCGCGAGACCGCGGACCACAGCATTCCGTACTGCGTGATTGCGGCTTTGATCGATGGCGGCATTACGGAGGCCAGCTTCGCGAAGGCACGCGTTGCCGATTCCCGCATCGCGCGCCTGCTCGAGCGCGCGACGATGCGCGAGAATCCGGCATTCACGAAGGCGCATCCCGATGAGTGGCGCTGCCGCATCGAAATGACCGGTCGCGGCGGCAAGAAGCAGGCGGCCGAGGCGCGCTATTTCAAAGGGCACGCGAAGCGGCCTTTAAGCGATCAGGAGGTCGAGCGCAAATTCCATGAGCTGGCGCAAAAGGTGCTCTCCCCAGGGCGTATCGAGGGGATACTCAGAAAGGCGTGGTCGCTGGAACAGCTGCCAGACGTGGGCGAGCTGCTGGCGCTATTCGACTACCGCCTGCAGCCAGGCGACGAAGTTACGGAGTGACACGGCGACGCCGGGGAGGCGTTCCAGCGCTCCCTGCGTCGCTCGTAAATCGTAAATCGTGAATCGTGCGTCGTGAGTTGTCATTCGTTGTCCATCACTCATCACCCGTCACGGACTTTCGGGGGTACTGCAACAGCAGCACTTCCAGTCCTTTGGGCCCGGCGCGAAGCTCAAGGGCCGGATCGGTTGCCGGGACGAACACGGTGGACCAGGCGGCGTATTCTCCGCCGCCGATCTCAAGGCTGCCGTTGACGACGAGATAATGCTGGCCGCCGGTGGCAACCGGATCCGGTCCGGCCAGGGTCATGCCGGGTCCCATGCGTATGAGCGAGGCGGCGAGCCCGTCGCTTCCGTCCAGATCTCCCAGCAACTTTTCGGTGGCGATTTCTTTGCGGCTCATCAGCACGGGCTCGGTGCTGAGCGGGATGCCGTCCGCGACACCGTGGCGCTTCTTCGAGGGTTTTAGACGCTCGCGATAGCCCGGCTTGTGCAGGTAGACGGCGCCGGGATCGGTTCGCGCGCGCAGCGTGAAGTAGGAGAAGCCCTGCGCGCTGGCATTGATCGGCCCGTAACCGGTGTGATGGTCAGCGTAGTGAACGGCGAGCGGCCCCGCGGCAGCCTGCCGCCCCAGGCTGCCCGAACCCGAGACGAAGACCTGGAACTGATCGACCTCATGGAAATGCGGGACGATTACCTCGTTCGGGCTCATCTCGATGAGAAAAGCCTGCGGCTCCTCACGCGTGACGCCTTCGCCCCGCTGCCCGATGAAGTCGGTGCGCCAATGTTCCTCGCCCGTTCCCATCGATTTCACCATCCGCCGCGCTCTGAGTGCTTTCGCGCCTGCCACCATCTGGACCATGATTTTCTCCTCCTGTCATCTCATCCAACGTCAACGATTTGCGAGTTCCAGCAGCGTCGCGGTGAGCACCCGCGCGCCGGCAGCGAGATCTTCGGGCTTTGCATTTTCCGCCTCGTTGTGACTCACGCCGCGCTCGCAGGGCACGAAGATCATTCCGGTCGGGCAGACCCGTGCCAGGTACATGGCGTCGTGACTGGCGCCAGACGGCATGCGCATATTGGCGATGCCCAGCGCCTCTGCGGCGTGCTCGATCGCATCAACTACCCCGGGATCGAAAACGCACGGATCGTCCCACAGGGTGGGCGTCACCTTGACCTTGCAGTGCTTCGCTGTGCCGCGCACGACCGGCTCGACGGCGTCGCCCAGCCTGCGAATGGTCGCCGGGTCGGGATGGCGCAGGTCGACCGAGAATAGGACGTGGCTCGCAACCGAGTTCGGCGAGTTTGGAGTAACGACCATCCGGCCGACAGTGAACCGCAGCGCGTCATCAACTTCACGCGTCAGCTCGTGCAACGCGACGATGATCGCGACGGCTTCGCGCAGGGCATCCCGGCGTACGTTGAGCGGAGTGGTGCCGGCATGAGTCGTTTCGCCGAACACCTCGACGTTGAACCAGCGCAGGCCCTGGATTCCCGTGACGACACCGATGGTCTTGCTTTCCATCTCGAGGCGCGGGCCCTGCTCGATGTGGGCTTCAACATAGGCCGCGACCGGCGTGGCGAACGCGTGTGGCGCGGCATCCGGCATGGCAGTGAGCGTATCGTGCAACGCGTCACGCAGAGCAACGCCCTCGTTATCTTTGACGTCCAGAAAGTCTGCAAGCTGCCGGGCGCCCGCGAAAACCGCCGAGCCCATGGTGCATGGCGCGAAGCGCCCGCCTTCCTCATTGCTCCAGGCGACGAGCTCGATGGGGTGCCGCGTTTTCGCGCCCGCCGCGTCGATCGCTTCCAGCGCTTCCAGGCCGGCGAGCACGCCGTAAATCCCGTCGAAGCGCCCCCCGCGCGGCTGGCTGTCCATATGGCTGCCGGTCATGACGGGCGCCGCACGAGCATCGTGGCCTGACCGCCGCACGAACAGGTTGCCGATGTCGTCCACCGACACGGAGAATCCGCGGGCCCGCGCCCAATGGACGAGTCGTTTACGGGCAGCAATGTCTTCGCTGGAGAACGCGGCACGGTTGACGCCATTGCCGGGAATGGCCCCGATCCCGGCCATTTCCAGGTGGCGCCGCCACAGGCGGTCCTCGTCAACGCGCGATACGGCGTCTTGGGTTGCTTCTCTCATAACACTCAATAGGAAATGGTGATGAGTGGTGGTGATGAGAGATGGTGATGATTATTGGTGATGACCACATTTCTACGGTCTTTATCACCATCTTCCATCACCATCTTTCATTACCAGTACTCGTCACTCTCTTTCGTATCATAAGTGTATCGGCGTTCATCGGCGGCCAGATTACATTTTTGCTTTCGTTACATCCGTGTTTATCTGCGGCTAATGATGTTTTTGATTTTCGAGACAACTTCATATCAGGTTCGCGCTAGAAGCCGCGCGATTTCGGTCGCATCCCCGAGCTTGTCCAGGCCGAGCATGGTATCGCGGAGCTTGCCGAGCTGCGCCTTGGGCAGGGCCTTCACGGCGAGCTTCTCGAACTTCTCGACGATCTCGGCGTCGGAGGCGAACTTTTTTTCACTGCCGCGCGCGGCTTCCACCGTGCGCTTGAGCACTGTGCCGTCCGTCAGATGGGCTTCGACGTGCACCAAGTGGCGGAACTTCGCGCCTTTCGCGGTGATCTCGGGATCGTGGACAACTTCGACCTTCTCGGAGAGGGCCATGCGCGCCGCATCCGCCACCTTGTCCTCGGTAAATTGGTCCACGAAGCAGTCGCCCTCGATGAGCCAGGTCGCAACGCAATAGGCGAGGTTCAGCTGCGCCGAGGTGAGCCCTTGCGGCACGTACTTCCAGCCGACGTGGTTCACCGTAACCTGGGAGCCGTGCACGACGATCTTCTTGACGTCGGTGGCGCCGAAGGGCCGCTCGCGCTGCATGTCGCGGATCGCATCGAGCGTGGTGTGGTTGGTGCCGACGCAGGCGTAGAACTTGAGCGCGACACCCATCGTCTGCCAGGTCGAGCCAAGCCCTGCGGTGAGCTCCGTCAGGTTGAAATGATCGCGCGACTGCGAGAGCGTCGTGCAGAAGCCCCCGTACTCGCTCTCCAGCACGTTGACGATACCTGTGAAGCCGCCCGCCGCGAGGAGCGCGCCGTAGAGCCCGCTCTGGGAGGAGCGCCCGGCGTGCATCCGTTTCACCATCGCCCCAAACTGCGCAGCCATCAGTCCCGCCGCCTGGGTGCCGGCGATGCCGAGCGCGTGCACGGTTTTTTCCGCGTCGAGCTTGAGACCGCGCGCGGCGCCCGCCGCAGAGGAGAAGACACCCAGCGTCGCCCCGGAGTGCCATCCGGAGGCGATGTGCCCGGGGCCCATGCAAAGCCCCACACGCGGCCCGATCTCGTAGCCCGCGACGGCCGCCGTCAGGAATTCCTTGCCGCTCATGCCGGGCTTGAGCTCCGTGACCGCGATGAGCGCCGGCAGCACCACTGCGCCCACGTGCAGCACGCCGGCGCGATGCACGTCATCGAGCTCGAAGCCTTGCACGGCAGTGCCGTTCACGAGCGCCGCGTGCGGGGCGGAAAGCTTCTGATTCGTGCCCCAGACGGAGCAGACGCGCGTGGCGTCCACGGCGCTGAGGCTATCCTGGAGAATGCGGCACCACTGCAGGTCGGTACCGTAGAGCGCGCAGCCCAGGGAGTCGAGCATGAGGAGCTTCACGCGGCTCTTCACGTCATCGGGGATCGCCTCGTAGCGCAGGCCGGAGACGAATTCCGCGATGCCGCGGGTGTAGGGGTTGTCGCCGGCGTCATGCGCCATGTTCAACTCCAGTTCAAAAAGACGATAGCCACAGAGAGCACAGAGAACACAGAGAAAAAATATGATGGACAGGATTTACAGGCTTAACAAGAATTAAACCGACCCAGGACGTAAAAGCATTCTCGCTCTAATCCTGTTCATCCTGTCTATTTCTTGCTTGGAATTTTCTGTGTTCTCTGTGGCCAATGGTGTTTTCAGGATCTTGCAGCCTTCGCTGCGCTCGTTCCGGCAAGGCGGCCGAACACCGAGCCCGATACCAGGCCCGTGCCGCTGGGGTAATTGAAATAGAACAGGCCACCGACCATTTCGCCGGCGCAATACAGGCCCGGGATCGGCTGGCGATGTGAATCCAGCACCTGGCCGTTGTCCTTGTCGATTCGCAGGCCGCCGAAGGTGAAGGTGATACCGCAGGTCGTGGCGTAGGCCTCGAACGGTGGCTTGTCGAGCGCCTGCGCCCAGTTCGATTTCGGCGGCTCGATGCCGACCGTGCCTTTACCGTCCTTGATCACGTGTTCGAACGGCACATCCTGCATCACCGCGGCGTTGTAGGCGCGCACGGTTTTCAGGAACTCTTCCGCGTTGACGCCCTCGAGCTGCGGCGCGAGTTCTTCCAGCGTGTTGGCCGTGGCCTTGGTTACGAACTTGATGCGGTACTCCGAGCGCAGCAGGTGCTTCACCTTGGCGTCGAACACCTGCCAGGCAAACTGGCCCGGCTGTTTCAGCACCTCGCCGCCGTACTTGGCGTAAGTGAAGGAGTGAAAATCGATGCCTTCGTCGACGAAGCGCTTGCCGTCGGCATTGATCAGCAGGCCGAAGATGTAACTGTGTTTCTGAAACTGGTCGCCGACGTTGACGTCGCCGAACTCCGGCGCGTAGCGGTCCCAGCCGGTGGCGTGGCAGCCCGACCAGTTGCCGTACGGCGCGGCGCCGATGTCGAGGGCCATCTTGATCCCGTCGCCGACGTTGAAGCGCGAGCCGCGCACCTTGGCGAGCTCCCAGCCCGGTCCGAGATAGCGCGCGCGCATTTCGGGATTGGCTTCGAAGCCGCCACAGGCGAGCACGACGGACTTCGCGCGCATCTCGAGCGCCTTGCCCTGCTGGCGCACGCGCATGCCGCTGACGGTCGCGCCGTCGTACATCAGGCCGATGGCGCGGGTTTCGTAAAAAACCTGAATGCCGGCTTTTTTAGCCGCTGCGTCGAGGAATTGCACCAGCCCCGCACCACCGCCCGACACTTCGATCGGCATGTTGCCAAAGAATTTTCGCTTGCCGTTGACGACTGCGGATTGGCGCCCCCAGTTGGGGACGAAGCGCACGCCCTTCGAACGGAGCCACACCATGGTGTCGAGGCTGTTGTTGACCAGGATCTCCGACAGGTCAGGATCCGTGCGGTAGCTGGTCAACTCGTAGATCTTGTCGAGAAACTCCTCGCGGGTGTTGGTGCCAAAGTCGCTGTTGGCGATTTCTTCGTCGGTGATGTCGGTGACGCGCTTCAGGTCGTCCACGGTTTCGTAGACAAAGCGCATCACGCCGCCGGCGAAACGGCTGTTGCCGCCGGATTCGTCTACTGACGCGGCCTCCAGCATGGCCACGCTCACGCCCCGCTCGCGCGCCGACAGGGCCGTGCATAGCGCGGCGTTGCCTTTGCCTACTACAAGCACATCATATTCTTTCATATAGGACACGATGGACGCTGTTCAATGACAAAAAATGGTGATGAGAACTGGTGATGCGAGATGGTGATGAGTACCGGTGATACAAAACGGTTCTGCGGCCCCTATCACCAGTTTCCATCACCATTACTCATCACCAGTACCCATCACTTTTTTCCAATCAGGCATGGGCGACACGAGCACGTCGGCGGGCGCGCTGCGCCGGGGCGACGATGATGGCGCTCAGCTCGCGCGCGTCCGCCAATTCCTCGAAGCGTTGCGTCGCGGCATAGAGCTGCGTGACCTGCTCCGATCGCAGGGCGCGCAGGCTGCAGTTTTCGAACTTCTCCTTCAGGAGCTCGGGCGACAGCGGATTAGCCGAGGTGCGTCCCAGCGGCTGGTCTACTTTCGCCGTAAACGTCTCGCCGCTGGTCGTGCGTACATGCACCTCGGCGCCGAAATGGTTGTCGGCAGGAAACTGCTCGGTCGTGTACGGCGCCACGTGCACCCGTGACAGCAGCTGGCGCACCGCGGCGTCGCGGTGGGCGTCACCTTCAAAGTGCTCGAGCATGATCTTGCGGTCGGTCACCGCGCGGGCAAGGCAGTATTGCAGGCTGAATTTCGCGTCGAGCTCGCTGCGAGGATCGGGGCGGTTGGTATGCTCGAGCCGGCGGGCGTGGATCCAGGCGTCGATGCGCTCGATCCCGCCGGGCGTGAGCTTGTGCCAGCGCGCGAGCTGGAGGATCGCGTCGAGCGCGGGATGCGTGCTGCCGCAGCAGGGGTACTGCTTGATCGCGATGCCCGGGCTCACGATGTCGAACGGATCGGCCCAGCGTGTGAGGATGCGCGAGGCGTCGTAGGTGCCCTCGCCGTTGAACACGTTGAAGAAGCCCTGCTTGTGCTCGAAGGCCTCCGGTCCCGCCGTGAAGCCGGCACGCGCGAGCTGCGCCGCGTAGAGGCCGTTGCGCGTGCAGTGGCCCACGTGCAGCGGCTTCACCATCGTGCCGAAGTTGGACTTGACGCCAGAGGCCATCGACGCTGCGATGGCGAGCGCGGTTGCAGTGCGCTCATCGTCGAGGCCCATTAGCTTCGCGCAGGCCGCGGCTGAGCCGAAGACGCCGAGCGTGGCTGTCGGATGCCAGCCCTTCATGTAGTGGTGGAAGTGCACGGCCAGTGCGATCTTGGTCTCGACTTCAAACCCGGTGACATAGGCGGTGAGGAAATCACGGCCGCTGGCACCCGCCTCGTCGGCGAGCGCGAACAGCGCGGGGAGGATCGGCGCCGAGGGATGACCGCCGAACGTGTTGTTGCAGTCATCGAAGTCAAGCGCGTGCGAGGCCGTGCCGTTCACGACTGCGGCATCCAGCGCACCCACGCGCCGGTCCATCCCGAACAACGCGGCCGCGCCGGCCGCGGGAGTGCCGAGCGCTTCCAGCGCGAGGCGGGGCGCCGGTTCGCGGCTGCCGGCCAGCGTTACGCCGAGATAGTCGAGAACGCCGATCTTGGCCCAATGAATTGCCTCATTAGGCAATTCATTAAAAGAAAGCGAATTGATCCGTTTCGCGAGGTCTAGCGCTAGTGCCATATAGATACCATGGGTCGTGGATCGTGGATCGAGATTCTTATTTGGTCGTCCTGAGGCAGCCGATAGTTTATACCGGGGGTCAGGGAACTTCGATGTCCATCAGCGGCGCGTACTGCTGTCCGCCGTGACCATCGCTGTCGGCGAGGTCGCCCTGAAACACCGGCCGCGGAATCGAAGCCTTGATCGCGAGCGCATTGTCGCAAAAGAAGAATTTCACGCGCTCGGGCGGCAACCCGTAGCAGGCAGCCACCGCTTCTCGAGTCAGGACGCCTGACTCTTTGACGCGGCGATACTTCGCCGCGTCATCGAACATGATGTCGAAGGTGAGCTCGAAGGGCCCGGCGTTTTTGCTTCGAATGAGCCGTGCGAGTCGCGCAAGCGTTGCCATACGGAAGCTACGAAAAATATACAGGATTTACAGGATTAACAGGATTAAGACCATACGAGAAATCTTGTTAATCCTGTCCATTACGGACTCTCAGAGGCTCTCGACTCGTCTGCCGTCGATGGCATAGAGCTCCATCGGGAACATCTCGTACGGGTCATCGGGCTCGACCACGTGGTTGACGTTAAAGCGGTAGACCGGGCCCCGGTCGAGATGCGCGGGATTGTAGGGGCAGGCGAGCGCCGTGATGAGCCCGCTCCATTCGGGAATGGGCAGGTGCAGCGCCTGGTGCCGCACGATGCCCGCGATGGCGCTGGCAGTTTCCTGCGTCGGCGCCGTCGCTTCGATGATCAGACAGAGCTCGTGCGAAGCGGTCTCCTTGACCGGCTCGAGCGCGCCCATGGTCCCGTTCTTGCCGTAGATCCGGAAATGAAGGTGGTAGGTCTCGCGCTTGAGCGCGGCTCCGAACACCTGGGCTACCCGTGCATGAATACGATCCCGGAGCCGCGCTGTCCAGTCGTCGATCTGCCGCACGATGAAGGGGTCGCGCACCGAGCCAATGACGATGCTCTGGTAGCCCACCTTTTCGGCGCCTTCGAGCTTGACCGTATAGGTATCTGCGGGCTCGAATCGGCTGCCGGCAACACGGACGCGGCGCGGGTCAACCGCGTGATAGGCGCTGGCGGTGAGATCGAGCGTGCCGGACGATTCCCTGAGAAAGTAAGGGTCTGCATTCTCGTACAGACTGTGGGCGGCGATGCTCTGTGGCGTGCAGCGCAAGTCCGGGTCGGGCGCCTCGACCTCGAAGTGATCGTCGCGAATGAATGCCATCATGCAATCGGGCGTCTTGCGGTTGACCACGGCTGCGGCGCCGCACTCAAGGATCTTGGCCGCGTGCCATGCCAAGCCCGCCGGGAAGCCCGCGCGGATGGGCAACCCCGCAAAAATCGCAGTGTCGCTCGAGCGGCCTGCGATTACGACGTCGGCCCCTGCTTCGAGCGCCCGGAGAAAGGGCTCGGCGCCCATCATCCCGACGAAATGCTCGCCACGGTCGATCACCGCGCCATCGAATTCCGGCGCCGGATCGAGCGGCTTGATGCGGCCCTCGCGCAGCCGCCGATTGAGAAACTCCTTGGACTGCTCGGCATGAATCAGCGCGAGCCTGAACGACAGCTTTTCCTCGCGGGCAGTTTCTTTCGCGATGTCGAACGTCCAGTCAAGATGCACGTCTGCGCCGGCGGTGCCTGCCGAGCCGATGACGAGGGGAACGCCGAGCCGGCGCGCGCCGAGAAGCATGAGGCGCAGGTCGCGTTTTACCGCGACGCGGGGAAACGCGGGGTGGCCCGAGCCAAGATGGCTCGGGCCCGGGTCGGTCGAGCCGGCGTCGCAGCCGATGAAATGCGGCCGGGACGCGAGTGCCCGCTCGAAAGACGTTTCCAGAAAACCTGAGCCGAGCACACCGGTCGGCGCCAGGACCCTCATCTCGCTCATGGCGGTTCCCGTACTGCGTTACGTCAGGCGCGACCACCGGTCTCGACGGGGTAAAGCGTCGCCTTTACACCGGGCGGCGGGGTATGTGTGATCGATCCGCGTTTCAGGATCGCGGCCTTGCCGCCGAAGCGCTCCATTTGGCGCTCCTGATCGTCGCGCGCGCGCCGGTCGACCGCATCTGGATCGAGCAGTCGTCGCAATTCCTGCTCGTATTCCTCGAGAACGCGGCGGTGCCCTGGGTCGGAGGCGAGGTCCCGCCGCTCGAAAGGATCGCCCGCGAGGTCGAACAGCATGGGCTCGAATCCAACGTAGTGTATGTATTTGTAGCGGCCGCGGCGGATCATGAAGGAGCCGCAAATCGCGGCCGAGGCGTGGTACTCGGAAAAAGCGCTGCGATTGCGCAGGGCACCGTTGGCGACATCGAGCAGTGAAGCGCCCGGAAGATCAGCGTCCTCCGCAAGGGTCTGCGCGCCGACGCCTTGCAGGATCGTGGGAAAGGCGTCGACCAGCGTGACCGGGGTATCGACGGTGCGGCCTTGCGGCACGTCCGGTCCGGCCATGATCAGGGGAATGCCGGCCGCTTCCTCGAACAAAATGGACTTGGCCCAAAGGCCGCGCGCGCCGAGATTCTCGCCATGATCGCTGCCGTAGATCACCCGCGTCGACGTTGCGAGACCGGCGCGCTCGAGCGCGGCGAGCACTTTGCCCACGTTGCCATCGAGGTAGCTGACCAGTCCGTAGTAGGCGGCGATCGCCCGGCGCACCATGTCGGGGCCGGTGAACCCATCGTCATAGGGGCGGCCGCGCGCGAGCGCGTCGAGATAGGGGTGGCGCGGCCGCTCGGCTACCTTGTAACGATCCGGCATCGGAATCGCTTTCTCGTCGTACAAGTCGAAGAATTTCTCGGGTGCCAGAAGCGGCGGATGGGGACAGACGAAGCCGACGTAGAGCACCCACGGCTTGCCATGATGCTTCGACGCCTCCTGCTCGAGCCACCGGCAGGTTTCCGCCGCGATGTCGCGATCGTATTGCGTGTATTCCGACTCGCCGGGGCCGGCTTGCGGTCCCAGTTTGCGCGCGCCAGTGCGCACGATGACCTCGTCCCGGATCAACCCCGAAAGGTCGCCGACGCCATCGGCAATGTGCATTGGGATGATCTCTTCGTGAAATCCATCGCGCGCTGGGTCCGCGCTTGTGTAATGGAGCTTTCCGATGGCGGTGACGCGATGGCCCTGCGCCATCAACCGGTGCCCCCAGCTTGGCACGCTGCCGTCGTAGGCAATGGCGTTGTCCCAGAAGCGGATCTGGTGCACGTAGCGGCCGGTTGCGAAGCTCGCGCGTGCCGGCACGCAAATCGGGGAGTTCGTGTAAGCGGCGGTGAAACGCGTGCCGCGTGCGGCAAGACGGTCGATATTCGGCGTCTTGGCCATCGGATGACCGTAGCATCCGGCGATCCTGGGGTTGTGCTGGTCCGAAAGGATGACAAGCAGGTTGGCGGGTTTCATATTAGGGGCTCTTAATCTCACACAGGACAGAGGGGCCTGCGGGAGGCGACATCATCGCATGGGGTGACCTAGAGCCCCTAACATAATGAAACACGCTGTCACGATTTTGGCTGGGGACTTGCACTCAAACCAGTGACCAGTGACCAGTGACCAGTGACGGGGATACTCGAGAGATGAGGGTTTCCGCATCACCCATCACCGATTCCCCATTCCCATTTCCGATTCTCGAATTAGCCCGTGAGCAGGGGATTTCAATTAATTTTTTCGGCGCCCGACGAAAAAATTGGCGGAAGAGAGTGGGAGTCGAACCCACAAAGGACCGCCAGCGGCCCCTACCGGGTTTGAAGTCCGGCCGCCCCACCGGGGGCGATTCCCTTCCCCTGAGGAACCTCTGCGATAGCTTTCCCGCAGAGGTTCCTTAACTTTGATTTCTCTATACCGCCCTGCGCCGCCCGCTTGTAACCGCGAGCGGCGCAGGGCGCCATTCTACACGGCCCGTGCCATCCCGCCGAACAACACTGCTGCGATCGGTCGAGCATTTGCGGCTCAAGGGATCTCATGTTTCTTGGCGTTCATCGGCGGCTGACATTCGATCCGCTTTTACTTTAGCCGGTTCAGTGCGCTAGCCACGGCGGTCTCGGCTTCCTTGACCGCGTCGGCCAGCAGCCCCGAGTAACCGGCCCGCACCGCGCCGGCAGCCCACACGCCCGCAAGCGCCGTTTGCAGCGATCCGTCAGTGACGACGGCACCGGCGGCATCGCGCGCGATCGAGGTCGGCAGGAACTCGCTGTTGGGCGAGAGCCCGATGTACGCAAAGAAACCGCTACAGGAGATTTCCGAGCGTGCACCGTTCGCCGTGTTGTGAACGCGAACTTTCTCAACGCCCTGTCCACCAGCGATCTCCTCGGCGACCGTGCTCCAATGCACGGCGATGCGATCACTCGCGCTTACCTGGTCCACGAAATGCCGGCGCGCGCGGAAACTCGGGCCGCGGTGCACGAGATGCACCTTGCGGCAGAATCGGGCCAGCACGAGCGCCTCCTGCAGCGCCGAATCTCCGCCGCCAACGACCACGACCTCCTCGTCTTTGAACATTGGACCGTCGCAGTCGGCGCATTGCGAAACCCCGCGGTGATCGAATTCGGCTTCGCCGGGGATGCCAAGCCGCTTCAAGTGCGCGCCGGAGGCGACGATCACGGCATGGGCCAAGTGTGTAGCGCCCTCGGTGCGCAGCTGCAAGGCGGCACCGTCTGTGGCAATGCCGAACACCCGCTCGCTGATGCTCTGCACGCCCAGCTCGGCGTTCACCTGCATCAGGCTGGAAGCCAGTTCGACGCCCGATGCATGCTCGGCCGCCGGCGAGCCTTCGAGCGCATTGATATTGATCACGAGTCCCCCGAAGAGCTCCGCTTCGCAGGATGCGACGGTGCGGCCTTGCCGGGCCGCGCGGTTTGCGGCGGTGAGTCCGGTGATGCCCTCTCCGATCACAATAACGTCAAACATTTTCTCAGCCATTGCCTTGTCATCTCAAAAGAGTGAGTGGTGATGAGAGATGGTGATGAGAGTTGGTGATGACTACTGGTGATGTACCGCATTTCTACGGTCTTCATTACCACTTTCCATCACCAATTTTCATCACCAACACTCATCACTCTTTTCCTATCCGACGTGTATCGGCGTTTATCGACGGCAAAAAAAATCATACAGAACGGTTGTTAAGTTATATCAGTGTTTATCTGCGGTTATCTGCGGCTATATTGCTTGCACTCTTTGTTGGCGGCTTGAGGGGCTCGGCGGCGCCCAGCACCGTTGCGTAGTCCTTGCGCATCTTGCGCGCATCACCGACGCGCTGCGTGATGGCAAGCGTGTCGAGAAACTCCAGGATTTCGATTGCGAGGCCGCGCCCGACCCCGGTCGCGTCGCGATACTGCGCGGCCGTGAAGGTGCCGCCGGCACTCTTCTGCGCGAGGGCCTGCGCGGTCGCAGCGAGCGAGGCAACGGTGCTTCTCAGGTAGAAACGGTCTGGCTTGACACGCATGATCTCGCCGGTCCGGCTCTTGCGGTGTAGGAAGTCCTTGAGCGCCGCTTCTTTCAGCTTGAGCTTGAGCGCCAGCTCGGGGATCGGGGGCGGGCTCGCTCCGCCGGCCTGCAACGCCGGCTGCAGTGCCTGCCACATCCTCTCGTCCTCGGGGTTCGCGGTTGCGTCGTGCCCGGGCAGGCGCACGGCGGTGCCGTTGATCTGGAGCTGACGTTCGTCGGCTAGGGTGCGGGCGATCGCCTGAAAAACCTCCAGCGGAAGCTTGGGCGCGAGCTGAACACGTAGCGCAGAGAGCTCCATGCCGACCGCCTGCGGCTGGCTGCGGTGAAACTCGCGCACGCTGGCCGGGATTCGCGCGCGCAGCTCGTCGCGAAGCTTGGTCGAGACACCAATGCGGGCGTCCTTGCCGAGCGCTACGATGCCGGCTTCGGCATAGAGCTGCGCCGCGCGCTCCGGCTTCAGATTAAACGCGCGCTGGAAGCGCGCGAGCTCCACGCCTTGCTCCTGACTTTTTAGCAGCTCGGCGAGCACGGTCTCGGCTGGCCCCGCATCGAGGGCGGCGAGCTCGGCATTGCGCGCAGCGGCAGTGCGGCGACCAGTACGGACCAACGGGTCGATGATCACGCCGCCTCCGAGCGTGCGGCGCGCCGATTGATCGCGCAGAATGAAGCGGTCCCCGTGGAGCGCACCGACGGGTTTGTCAAGAACCAGCTGCGCAATGACTGTGGCGCCCGGGACGATCGTGCCGCCCCTCGGAATCGAGATTCTGGCCGTCACGTCAGTGGTCGCGAGGTGCACGTGCAGGGGCGTCCAGTGCTCGAGCGCTTGCGCCTCGGCGGCGAGGACCGTAACGCGGGCGTCGAACCGTTGTGTTGGCGCGTGGATCGCTTCGTTCAGAGCCCAATCACCGCGGGCAACGGCCTCGAGGTCGGCGCCGGTGAGGTTGAGCGCGCAGCGCTGCCCGGCCTGAGCGCGCGCGGCTGCGGCGCCGCGCATCTGGATACTGCGAACGCGTACTGGCGTTCCCTTGGGCGAGACGACCAGTCGGTCTCCCGGCGCGACAGTGCCGTTGAAGACGGTGCCGGTGACAACCGTTCCGCTGCCTGCGACGGTGAATGCCCGATCGATTGCCAGCCTGAAATACTGTCCTTCCGCAGAGCGAGCAGACTGTGCGTCCGCTGCGGCGATGAGCGCCTGGCGCAAGTCTTCGACGCCGGCACCCGTGACGGCCGACACCGGCATCACGGGCGCCCCATCGAGGCGGGTGCCGGCCAGCAGTGCCTTGACGTCCGCGGTCACCTCCGCGACGCGCTCCGGGGCAACCCGGTCCACTTTCGTGACGGCCGCGATTCCGCGCCGGATGTTCAGAAGATCGAGGATGTGCAGGTGCTCGACGGTCTGCGGCATGACCCCGTCATCTGCGGCGATGACGAGCAGCGCGAAATCGATGCCGCACACGCCGGCTAGCATGTTGCGGATGAAGCGCTCGTGCCCGGGCACGTCCACGAAGCCGACCACGGCGCCGCTCGGGAGCGGCCAGTAGGCAAAGCCCAGATCGATCGAAATGCCGCGCGCCTTTTCCTCGGGCAGGCGATCGGTGTCCACACCCGTCAGCGTCCTGACGAGCAAGGTCTTGCCGTGGTCGATGTGTCCCGCCGTCGCTACGATCACGTGACGGCCTCCTGAAAATCCATAGACACGAAGGTTTCCATTTAACAATATTCTTGCCTGAATATTCCTTTGTGTCCTTTGTGTCCTTTGTGTCCTTTGTGTCCTTTGTGTCCTTTGTGCCCTTCGTGTCCTTTGTGGTTCAGCTTTTCTTCGATGTTCAAGTGGCCCAGCTGGGCGAGAAACTCGTCCTCGTGCTCCAGGCAACGCAGATCCATGATGAAGGCGCCGTCTCGAACACGCCCGATCACAGGAATGGGGAGGGCGCGAAAGGCCGCCGCGATCTCCGCCGCCGCTGTACTTCGCCGCCGTCCCGGCACGCTCACTGCGATGCCGCAGCTTGCGATGAGGTCCACGGGCAGCGATCCACTGCCGATCTGGCTTTTCAGCTCGACGATCGCGCTTTCGGCTACCTTCCCAAGCGCCGCCTGCACAGCCGGCAGCAGCCGGCGTGCCTGTACCTCGATGTCGGGCAGCGGCCGTGTAAGCCAGTGGAGTGTTGGTAATGCATTGCGCAGCCGACCTGGATTCGAATAGAGCTTGAGGACTGCTTCCAGCGCAGCCAGCGTCATCTTGTCAACGCGGAGCGCGCGCTTCATCGGATTCCTGCGCATACGCTCGATCAGCTCTGCGCGGCCGACGACGAGGCCCGACTGTGGACCGCCGAGCAGCTTGTCACCGCTAAAGGTGACGATGTCAGCGCCGGCTTTCAGGGCATCGCGCGGTGTGGGCTCGTGCGGCAGGCCGTATTCCTTGAGGTCGATCAGCATGCCGCTGCCAAGATCGACGATGAATGGCAGGCCGTGCTTGTGCGCTAGCGCCGCGAGATCGGGCTCCGCGACCGCCGCGATAAAGCCTTGAATGGCGTAATTGCTGGTGTGCACCTTCATGAGCGCGGCGGTGCGTGGCGAAATCGCCCCGGCGTAGTCCTTGAGATGCGTCCGATTGGTGGTGCCGACTTCACGCAGCCTGCAGCCGGCCCGCGCCATGATGTCGGGTATGCGAAACGCGCCGCCAATCTCGATCAGTTCGCCGCGTGAGACGGGAACCTCCTTTCTGGGAGCGAGCGAATTGAGCGCGAGGTAGACCGCGGCGGCGTTGTTGTTGACGACGAGCGCGGCTTCCGCGCCGGTGAGCTTCATGAGCCAGCGCTCGATGTGCCGGTCGCGTTCTCCGCGGTCGCCGCCAGCGAGGTCGAACTCGAGGTTCACGGGTCGCGTCATCGCGCACGCGACCGCGTCGGCCACCTCCTGCGGCATCACGGCGCGCCCCAGATTGGTGTGGAGCACCGTGCCGGTCAGATTGAACACGGGCCGCAACGATGGTCGCGTCTCGCGGGCGAGCCACGCGGCGCAGGTCTGCACGAATGCCGCCTCTTCGAAGGCAGAACCGTCGTGGGCGGAGCGGCGGGAAAGCGCGGCGCGCAGTGCCGTGAGTTCGGCGCGCGCCGCTTCAGTTACGAGGAGGCGGCCGTAGCGCGCAATGAGGCCGCCAATTGCATCGAGCCTGAGCAACCGGTCCAGAGAGGGGATCGCGCGACGCGCGGTGGGTCTGGGATTCAACATGGCGGACAGCCTAGGATTTTGTCGGACATGGGTCCGACAAAATCCTGAGGCAAAACCGCCTGCAATGAGACGGCGAAAAAGGACTGTAATGACATGGATTCGACTGATGCGGTGTGCAGAAGCGCGAAACCCGACGAAGGCCTTGGAAGGCCTTGCAGTTTAGCCCAACTCCAGGCCTTGTGCTATTCTCGCACCCACCTCGCGCATGCCCGCTTGTGCCTCGCGGACGCAGATATCCAGGGAGGAAAAGAAGGATGAGGGCCGTAACGACATGGGCAGTCGGGCTCGCCGTTGTTCTGGTCTGTGCCGGCGCCCACGCGCAGAAACCCGGTCCGGCGCAGAGCTACCCGGCCAAACCGATTCGTTTCATCTGCCCCTACAACCCCGGTGGCGCTGGCGACCTCTTCACCCGCACCATCGCCCCGAAACTGACCGAGTATTTGGGGCAAAGCGTCGTCGTCGACAATCGCGCCGGAGCAAATGGTGGCATCGGCACGGCCCTGGTGGCAAAGGCGACACCCGACGGCTACACGATCCTGATGGGTAGCAGCGGGCCGTTGACGGTCAATCCCAATCTCTACCGGAAGGTGCCGTACGATCCGGTGAGGGATTTCCAGCCGGTCAGCCAGGGCACGGTGTACTGGTATGTCCTGGTGGTTCTGAACACCGCACCGTTCAAGTCGCTCGATGAACTGATCGCCATGCTCAAATTAAAGCAGGGCGCGCTTACCTATGGCTCGACCGGAATCGGCGGCGGCAAACACCTCGCGGGCGAGCTGTTCAATCTCATGAGCGGGACCAAGGCAATACACGTGCCCTACACGGGCAGCGCCGCGGCACTGAGATCCTTGCTCCGCGGACAGACGAATTACATGTTCGAAACGGTAGTGACGGCGGTCCCGCTCGTCAGGGCAGGGCAGCTGCGGGCGTTCGCGGTAACGGCGATGAAGCGTTCGCAAGCCCTGCCGGAAATTCCCACCCTCGACCAGCTCGGCCTGAAAGGTTACGACATCACGCAGTGGCAGGCGGTGGTCGCGCCGGCCGGCACGCCGCGGGCGATCGTCGAGAAGCTCCACCGGGCCGTGGTGCGAGCGCTCAAGTCGCCCGACGTGATCGAGCGCATCGGCCCGCGCGCGGGAAACGAACTCGTCGGCAATACGCCGGAAGAATTCGCGCGGGTGATCAAGAACGATCTCGCCAAGTACTCGAAGATCATCAAGGCGGCGGGCATCACTGTCCAGTAGCTAAATTAACCGCTAAGGCGCCAACGCCGCCAAGAGAAGCCAGGATTAATTGAACCGCCAAGACGCCAAGACCGCCAAGACAACCACACATAGAAATTGAATCGCCAAGGAATTCAAGAATGGCGATGACGTCTACGGTTGGCCGCGTGACGTAGGCTCGGCGAGTGTCAGCTTAATGCTTCTATTTTCGTTCTTCTTGGCGTTCTTGGCGTCTTGGCGGTTCGATTCTGTCTTTGATCTACTCAAGCGCCCGTGCTTACCTCGACTCGGACATCCGGCGTCGCAACTGCGACGCTGCCATACAGCGGTCACCGCCCCTTGAAGCGATCGATGAGCACGCTTGCCTGTGCCTGCGTCACACCCTTGAGATTAAAACGCAGCTGCACGGAATTGAATACAGTCACGTCACGCCGCACCGGATTGCTCCGATCTAGCGCGCCCTCAATCTCGACGTTGACTGCCTGCAGCGGAAGCCGTTCGTCCCGCGCAACCACCTGAAGAAGCTCGACTCCGCACGCAGCGATGCCGGTTAGGAAGAGCTCAGCGGGCGTAACGGCCTCGCCCGGACACCCGTTCTGGACGGGGCCATCGACGACGAAATGTTGGTCCCGGGTATTGCAGAGCACACGCCCGAACGTGTCGGTCGAACGCGCCTGTACTGTGTAGCCCCGGATCTCGCTTTGTGCCATGAAGCTCGGCCTCCCGCGATAATTCGGCTACTCAAACAACCGCTCGGGTAGCGGCAGCCCTGCGAGATCCTCCGGCGTGAGCCGACGGTCGGGCTCGATACCGTAGCGCTCGAGCAGGTGGATCAGCTGCCGCGAGTGCTGTGCCGAGTGCCAGGTACAGCGTTCGAACAGCTGATGTATCGTCTGCGGGCCGTAATACGTTTTGAGTTTCTGCTGGCAGGTGCGATCGGCGAGCCCGCCCCACCACTGCTGAAGACGCCCGATCACCGCGTCGCCATAGGCCACAAACTCCGGGCCATCGAGGAAGGTGCCTTCCTTCGGCGGGGTCGTGGCAAGGCTGTTGCTGTATTCGACGCCGTCGACCACCGTCTCGAGGTAGGCCTCGGCGATGCGGAAGACGTGGTGGCCGAGGAGCCGGATCGAGCGGTCTCGATTCTCGATGACGCGATCGCTTATATGCGCCTTTGGGAGCTGCCGCAGGTAGCGCTGCGCGGCGCGCAGCACGGTGATCCATTTCTCGATCAGCTTCTCTGGCGGCAGCGGCGTATGCCCGGTGCCTACGAGGCCGACGAATTCAGCCACATCTTCGAGGTTCTGGCCGAATACGAACTGCTCGCCTTGGCGACCACGGGAAGGTTGCGCACTCCGTACGCGAGCAGCCGCTCGCGCCCGCCGGGGTCGTTCAGCACGTCGACCGCGACGAAGTCGATGCCCTTTTTCGAAAGAAACTCTTTCGCTCGCAGGCAGCTGCTTCACCCGGGCTGGGTAAAGAGCGTGAAGCGTTCGGCGGATTCCATCTGACGTCGTTCGTAAAAAAGTGGGGAATGAGGGATCGAAGAGTAACCTTCGCGTCAGTGGCGCGTCAAGGCAAACCCAAGGCGGAAGGCGAAGGGGAGTGACTCTACCTAACAGGTTTTTCCTTCATCCTTCTGCCTTCATCGTTCATCCTGGGGCGGTTCCGTTCCCGGCGGACATTCCCGCTCGGTGTTGTCATCGGCCCGAGGCCGCTCGGCTGACTTGATGATGCCGCCGCCCAGGCACACCTGGCTCTCGTAGACGACCACCGACTGGCCGGGGGTGATCGCCCACTGCGGTTCGGCGAAATCGATTGTGCACTGCTCCGCGCTCACGCTGTCGATCGAGCAAGGTGCGTCTTTCTGGCGATAGCGGGTCTTCGCGCCGTAGACCCACTGGCAGTGCGGTGCGGCCCCGCTGATCCAGCTGAGATCGGTCGCCGTGAGGCGGCTGTGGTAGAGCGCGGGATGCTCCCGACCCTGCACGACGATCAGCCGGTTGTATTCAAGATCCTTGGCCGCGACGTACCACGGCTCGCCATCGCCGTCACGATGGCCGCCGATGCCCAAGCCCTGGCGCTGGCCCATCGTGTAGAACATCAGACCCTGGTGCTGGCCGACGGCGCGTCCCTCGAGCGTGCGGATCTCTCCCGGATTCGGCTCGAGATAGCGACCAAGAAATTCTCGGAACGGGCGCTCGCCGATGAAGCAGATGCCAGTCGAGTCCTTTTTGTCGTGCACCGGCAGTCCCTCTCGCCGCGCGAGCTCGCGCACATCGCGCTTATGGAGCGCGCCCAAAGGGAACAATGTCCGGGCAAGCTGCGCCTGGGTGAGGCGGTAGAGAAAATAACTCTGATCCTTGGTGCCGTCCTCGGCCTTGAGCAGCTGGAAGAGACCGTCGGCGTCCCGCACCTGTGCGTAGTGGCCAGTCGCGATGTAGTCCGCGCCGAGGCCGACCGCGTGGTCCAGAAATGCCCTGAACTTGATCTCTGCATTGCAAAGCACGTCCGGATTCGGCGTGCGGCCGACGCGGTACTCGCGCAGGAAATCGGCAAACACGCGCTCCTTGTATTCGGCGGAGAAATTGACGACATCGATCTCGATGCCGAGCCGCTCGGCCACTGCCACGGCGTCAACCAGGTCCTCGCGCGCCGGGCAATACTCGTCGGTATCATCGTCCTCCCAGTTCTTCATGAACAGGCCCGACACCTGATAGCCCTGCTGCTTGAGCAGCAGGGCGGCAACGGACGAATCAACGCCGCCCGACATGCCAACGATGACGTGTTTTCCGGTCATGGCTGTGTCCAGGGGGAATACGGGGGTAGAACGGCAAGCGGGTAGCGCCGGCCGGCGAGATAGTCGTCGATACAGCGCATGACCAGCGGCGAACGGTATCTTCCTCGACCAGGAGAAAGCGGCCGTCGCGCTCGACGATCGCAGCAACGGTAACGTTGGGTTTCCAGGGCATAGACGCGCGCTAGCACTCGGATTGTAGCGCGGCCAGTCGCCATGTTCACGCGCGTTGTGGGGATCCCGTTACGAGCCGCGCCCCGTCGCCGCTTGGCGGCAGTGGCGGTTTAGAACGCGCCCCGCGCACCGGTCCGGCGGTGGGGCCGTGCCGCGGCGGCAAGGTGGTTCGCTATCGCGTCGCGACTCAGGCGGCGACGCTTTCGCGCAGATGGCGCGTGAGCCAGTCGTAGCCCGGCAAGGTGAGGAATTCGACGTAGTCGTCGCTGGTGGTGATCTGGTCGAAGAGCTTGGCCGCCTCGTCATAACGGCCTGCCGTCCAGGCTTCCTCGCCCAATAGCGTCTTCACTTTCGCGAACTCTTCCGGCAGCAGCTTGCGGAAGAGCTCCTGGGTCACCTTGCGGCCGTCGTCCAGCACGCCCTTGGGGCTGCGGATCCACTGCCAGATCTGCGAGCGCGAGATTTCGGCCGTGGCGGCGTCCTCCATCAGGTTGTAAACCGGCACGCAGCCATTGCCGGCTAGCCACGCCCCGATGTACTGGATGCCGACACTGATATTGTTGCGCAGGCCTTCCTCGGTGATCGGTTTCTCCGGCCGGAACTCGAGCAAGTCTCTTGCCGTGACCTGCACGTCATCGCGTCTCTTGTGGACCTGATTGGGTGTCGGCATGTGATGGTCGAATACCGCTTTCGCCACTTCCACAAGGCCGGGATGCGCGACCCACGTCCCATCGCAGCCGTCGGTCACTTCGCGCACCTTGTCGGCTCGCACCTTTTCCAGTGCCGCTGCATTCGCAACCGGATCGCCCTTGATCGGAATCTGCGCCGCCATACCGCCCATGGCGAAGGCCCTGTGCCGGTGGCAGGTTTTGATGAGAAGCAGGGCGTAGGCGCGCATGAAAGGCGCCGTCATCGTGATCTGGGCCCGGTCCGCCAGGCAGAAATTCTGGTTCGAGCGGAATTTCTTGACGCAGCTGAAGATGTAGTCCCAGCGCCCGATGTTGAGGCCGGCCGAGTGCTGACGCAGTTCGTGCAGGATCTCGTCCATCTCGAAAGCGGCGACGACGGTCTCGATCAGCACCGTCGCCTTGATCGTGCCCACGGGAATGCCGAGCTCGCGCTGCGCCGTAACAAAAATGTCGTTCCACAACCGTGCCTCGCGGTAGTTTTCCAGCTTGGGCAGGTAGAAATACGGTCCGCTGTCGTGCGAAAGGGCGGGCTTCGCGTTGTGGAAGAAGTACAGTCCGAAATCGAAGATCGCGCCGGACACCGGTTCACCGTCGACCAGGACATGGCGCTCGATCAGGTGCCAGCCCCGGGGGCGCACCATCAGGGTCGCCGTCTTCTCATTCAGACTGTATTCCTTGCCGTCAGGACCGGTGAACGCGATCGTGCGGTTCACGGCGGCACGCAGATTGATCTGACCTTCGATCATGTTGTCCCAGGTCGGCGTGTTGGCATCTTCGAAATCAGCCATGAACACGTTAGCGCCGCAGTTAAGTGCGTTGATCACCATTTTGCGGTCGGTCGGCCCCGTGATCTCCACGCGCCGGTCCTGCAGGTCCCGGGGCACCGGTGCCACGGTCCACTCGGACTCGCGGATTGGACGGGTATCAGGCAGGAAATCGGGCAGCTTGCCGGCATCGAATTCGGCCTGGCGCTTGACTCGCGCTGCCAGAAGCTCCCGGCGCCGCCCCTCGAACTTGCGCGCGAGCTTGGCCACGAAGGCAAGCGCTTGCGGCGAGAGTATGTCTCCATACGCCGGTGTCATCCGGCCGAGAATATCGATGCCGTCAGGCAGGGCGGTGGGGTGGCTCATGTTGGTTGGTCCTCGTCTTGGCTTGTTTGATTTCAGGAGCCAATTTCACAATGCGGAATTAGCAAAAAGCGCCCCTGCTGCATTGCATTAGAGACAATCTGCTATGCTAACTAACACGTTGTCAAGAAAAAAATGTTTTCGATTGGTGCGTTAGCACAAAAAGGTACCGATCCGGTCTCGAAATTCTTTTAGTAACCGGACACTTATGACCCTGACGTTTGTAGGGTTAGCCTTTGGAAGTGCAAGTCATAATGCCCGCAGGACTGCTGCGATCGGACGGGATGGGGAGGGCGTGTCCTTCTTTTCGACGGGAGCCTCGATCTGGCTGGGACGGCGGGCTTCGCGGGGGCATTTGATATAATCCGGCCGTTTCCGGATGGCCCGTCCAACCTCGTGCCGGCGCAGCGCGCCGACCAGAAATTCTGTCATGTCCGGAAGACAGGAGCACGCAATCGCAATGACGATCCTGCGCACCAATCCCTTCTGGACGCCCCGATAGACCGCTGCAATACCCCAATCACGTGACTGACCCAATTCGAACGGAGAAGAAGCCTCATGACTGAACGACTCGACCTATTAAAGATTGCCCAGGAAGAACAAAGCGGTGATCTATTCAAACTGCTGGACAGCACCTACAAGCGATCCAAGATCCAGCTGCGGGGCATTTCCGACGCGATCATCTGGGAAGGTGGGAACCAATACGGCAACGTTAGGCCGGTCGCTCACTCGTTCACGGATATGTTTGCGCTCAACGGCACGCTGATGGCGCTCGACATCTTGGGGTTGCCGTTCCTCGGCGTGCCCATGATGGCGCAGTTCCGGCATGACACCAAGCTCGCATCGCTTGAATGGTTCGGCAAGCTCGATTACACATCGATCAAATGGTCCACCGCCGGCGATTTCATGGTCAACGAGAACGGCAAGAAGGTGGTGGTCTTCGGCAAATCCGCGAACGCGCCGCTGCGCACCGCGGCTGGGGTCTACTGCAATGTCCGGCCTTACGGCACGATCACCAACGTGCGCTTCATGCCCGGCCTGCCCTACTCGCAGGACGGCAAGAAATTCCGGGTCGATCGCGATACCGGCAACATCCACTCAGAGATGAACACCCCGGGGGTGCGGATGGCGTACGCCGTGCGCCTGTTCCTGAAGATGGTGCACGAAACGGGGCAGATCGGCCGCGTCGCCACGAAGCCGACCCAGGCCCAAGAAGATGCGGTCAACGCGGGTATTGTGCGCTGGTTGGTCCAGGGCACCAAATTCGAGCTCAAGCGGCGCTACTCGGTCGACGCCTATGCCGAGCACAAGGCAAACGTCGATGCAATCGTCGCCCTGCTGCCCAAGGACTTCAAGGCTGGAATGGAGAACTGGGGCGGTGAGATCAATGAGCATATCTCCGACACCAATTTCGGCATCCTGTTGCACGACATGTATCAGCAGCGCGACGTCGTCGTGTACTCGACCGATCTCGACGGCGATCGTCTGACCGACCTCATGGCCGACGCGCCCGACGTGCTGCGCGGGTGGGGGCAAAGGATTCTCGACCATGTCAAGGCCAGCGCCGACATGAAAAAGGTCTGGAAGGAAATGCGCTTCACCATGACGAACGGCAAGGACATGACAAGCGTCATGTACCGCATGGAAGGCGAACCGATATTCGAGCAGACGCTGGGTTCCGCCGACGCGATGCTACTGCGCCTGCTGGCCGGGGATGAGACGGTCGGCGGCGAGAAGCAGCCCTACGATCCGAGGATCCACTTCGTCCTGATCAACGAGGCTTACAAGGCGGCAAATCCGGGCAATAAGGAACTGGCTGGCTGGCTGGACGCACAGCTGGAGACCTTCGACAAGATCTATGGCGGCAAGCGGCCCCGCTACATCGAGGGGTACAACAAGCTGAAGGAAGCGATCAAGCCCTGGGGCAAGTAGGCGCCCAGCGAGGCGTCGCGCAGCCGGGGGGGCAGCGCCTCCAATACACAAAGCCCACGCTAACTGACGTTGCGTGGGCTTTGCTTTCTGTAAACTCGGATCGCCGGTTCAGGCCGGCGCGGGCGTCAAACGGCCTGTATGTTGGAGGCCTGCTTGCCTTTCGGGCCCTGCGTCACTTCAAACGACACCTTTTGGCCTTCCTTGAGGGTCTTAAAACCGCCCATCTGGATCGCCGAAAAGTGCGCGAACAGATCCTCGCTGCCGTCATCCGGGGTAATGAACCCGTAGCCTTTAGCGTCATTGAACCACTTCACCGTACCTGTTGCCATACACCTACCTTTGCCGAAATTAGCGGGCTTGGCGCCCGCACGCTGTTTGAGATTCAAGATCGCGTACGGGCCAAACCGGTAAGCGACAGCGCTTGAAGCCAAACACCCAACCGCTTTCTAGGACATTTGCCCATGGAAGTCAAGTAACCCCCTCTGGGCACCGTGCATTCGCCACTTGATAAATTCCGGATTATGGTGAAAATACCAATTGAAGCACGGAATTAAGCGCTAATGTTGCCATGGCGAGTCGACAACGGGAAGACACGGTTCTTGAGGCCAAGAAGAGCAAAGTCAAGGCACCGCCGATGTTCAAGGTGCTGCTCTTGAACGACGATTTCACACCCATGGATTTCGTCGTCATTGTGCTCCAGAAATTCTTCTTGCTGAGCCGTGAACAGGCAACACAGGTCATGCTCAAGGTGCACCGCGACGGGATCGGGGTGTGCGGAATTTACCCGCGGGATGTCGCGGCGACAAAGGTGGAACAGGTAAAATCGTACGCCAAACAGCACCAACATCCGTTACAGTGCGTGATGGAAGAGACGTGACATGATTGCGCAGGAACTAGAAGTCAGCTTGCACATGGCCTTCATGGAGGCACGGCAGAAGCGCCACGAGTTCATCACCGTGGAGCATCTGCTTCTGGCGTTGCTCGACAATCCGTCGGCATCGGAAGTGCTGCGCGCGTGCGCCGCGGATATCGAGGACCTGCGCAAGCAGCTCGCCGAATTCGTGACGGAGCACACGCCGATCCTGGCTGGCGAGGAGGCTGACACCCAGCCGACGCTCGGCTTCCAACGGGTGATCCAGCGGGCGATTCTTCACGTCCAGTCCTCGGGCAAGAAGGAGGTGACCGGCGCCAACGTGCTGGTTGCAATCTTCGGTGAAAAGGACTCCCACGCGGTCTATTTCCTGCACCAGAAGGGAGTCACGCGGCTCGACGTGGTCAATTTCATCTCGCACGGCATCACCAAGGTGCCGCAGACGAGCCCGCAGAAAGGCGAGCACGAGGCCGAGGCGGAGCAGGAAGGCACGCCTGGCGGCGCGCTGGAGAACTTCACGCTCAACCTGAACACGATGGCGCTGGCGGGAAAGATCGATCCCCTGATCGGGCGCGAGCGGGAGATCGAGCGCGTGATCCAGACCCTGTGCCGGCGGCGCAAGAACAACCCGCTGCTGGTCGGCGAGGCCGGCGTGGGCAAGACCGCGATTGCCGAGGGTCTCGCGCGCCGCATCGTCGAGGGCAACGTCCCGGAAGTGCTCAAGCGCTGCCACGTCTACGCGCTCGACATGGGCGCGCTCCTCGCCGGCACCAAGTATCGCGGCGACTTCGAGCAGCGGCTGAAGGCGGTGCTGAAGCAGCTGGTCGACAATCCTAACGCGATCCTTTTCATCGACGAGATCCACACGTTAATCGGCGCCGGCGCTGCGTCGGGCGGCACGCTGGACGCCTCGAACCTGCTCAAGCCTGCGCTGCAGAGCGGCCAGCTGAAGTGCATTGGCGCCACCACCTACCAGGAGTTCCGCGGCGTGTTCGAGAAGGACCACGCGCTCTCGCGCCGTTTTCAGAAAATCGACGTGATCGAGCCGTCGGTGCCGGAGACGATCTTGATTCTGAAGGGCCTCAAGTCCCGGTTCGAGCAGCACCACGGCGTGAAATACATGGCCGCGGCGCTGACGGCCGCGGTGGAGCTGTCGGCGCGCTTCATCAACGACCGGCACCTGCCGGACAAGGCCATCGACGTGATCGACGAGGCCGGGGCCGCGCAGAAGATCCTGCCGCGCACCAAGCAGAAGCGCATCATTGGCAAGCATGAGATTGAGGAAATCGTCGCCAAGATTACGCGCGTGCCGGTGCAGGCCGTTTCGGCGGACGATCGCAATGCCCTGAGGAACCTCGACCGGGATCTCAAGGCCGTCGTCTTCGGGCAGGACAAGGCGATCGACGCGCTTGCCGCTGCGATCAAGATGGCCCGTAGCGGCCTGGGCAACCTGCAAAAGCCGATCGGCTCCTTCCTCTTCTCGGGCCCGACCGGGGTCGGCAAGACCGAGGTCGCGCGCCAGCTCGCCTACATCATGGGTGTCGAGCTGACCCGATTTGACATGTCGGAGTACATGGAGCGGCACGCGGTGTCGCGGCTGATCGGCGCGCCGCCGGGTTACATCGGTTTCGACCAGGGCGGGCTGCTCACGGAGGCCATTACCAAGCATCCGTACTCGGTGCTGCTGCTCGATGAGATCGAAAAGGCGCATCCGGACATCTTCAACATCCTGCTCCAGGTAATGGATCACGGGACGCTCACCGACAACAACGGGCGCAAGGCCGATTTTCGCAATGTGGCCATCATCATGACCACCAATGCCGGCGCGCAGGAGCTTTCCAAGACGTCGATGGGCTTCACGCCCAGCGCGCAGGCGGGTGACGAATTGGCCGAGATCCGGCGCATGTTCACGCCTGAGTTCCGGAACCGGCTCGACGCCATCATCTCGTTCAACGCGCTCGACAACGACATCATCATGCGCGTGGTGGACAAGTTCCTCCTGCAGCTCGAGCAGCAGCTCGAGGAGAAAAAGGTGGAGCCGACGTTTACCGATAGGCTGAGGCACTACCTGGCCAAGAAGGGCTTCGACCCGCAGATGGGCGCCCGCCCGATGGCGCGGCTCATCCAGGACATCATCCGCTCGGCTCTGGCTGACGAGCTGCTGTTCGGGCGGCTCGCCAACGGTGGCAAGGTGACCGTCGATATCGGTCCGGACGAGAAGATCCAGCTCACGTTTGCGGAGGAGCCGGCTGGCGTGACCTGACCCCGCGCAGTTTTCGCGAGAGGTAATCCACTCGTCCCGTTTTCCGCCAGGACCAGGAGTTCGTCGGACTTTGGCCCAACGAACTCCTTAGGTAAAACCGCCTGCGAGAAGACGACGAGAAGTGGACCACGGATACGCGGACTTGCGCCCGCTTTTTTCGCCAACGGCGGGCTGGCATTGTGACAAGCCCCAGCTCCGATTCCCAGAAGGTTTTGCTCTAAGCAGTCTGTCGGGCCACCAGGTGCGACGAACTGCTGGGGCGTTTTCTTTTTCTTGACTTGGATCATGCTTGCGCTGATTGAAGTGCGTCCGAGCTTGACGCTTCGCAGGCCGAATCGCAAATTGTTCCGGCTTCGTCGAACAGCTTGAGGCGCCGCGATCCGCCGCCCGGACTCGGGGCCGAAACCAGACGAGACCAAGGGGGAGATACCATGAAGCGAGTCGCGATCGGCGCGGGGTGCGCCGCCTTGCTGCTCTGGGGCGGCATTGTCGCGCACGCTCAGGACAGTACCTACGCGCGCAGCCTTGCCGCCACCTGCTTTACCTGCCACGGAACGGACGGGCACAGCGTCGGCGGCGTGCCGTCAAGCCTCGCCGGGCAGAACAAGGCGTACCTGCTGCAGCAGCTGAACGAGTTCAGGACCGGAAAGCAGCCGGCGACGATCATGCATCAGCATGCCAAGGGCTACACGAACGAGCAGCTCGAGCTGATCGCCGGCTATTTTTCCAGCGTGAAACCGGCGCCGGCCACCCCGGCGCCAGCGGCCCGCGGCGGCTACTAATGAGCGTCACAAGCATGTACGGCGACGCTCATTCGTCATCCCCGCCCTTTCCCCGAAGGGAGAAGGGCGATTTCAGGTGCGAATGCGCGGTCACGCAATCGCACCCTATTTGATTGGAGGGCGCCATGTCATTGACCAGACGCGCGTTCATGAAGTGGATAGCGGCCTCCTCGGGGGTCGCTGCAATGACCGGGTGCGCCACGCCGGGCACGGGTGGCGCAGGGCGGGTCGTGGTGATCGGCGGTGGCTATGGCGGGGCGACCTGCGCCCGTTACATCAAGATCTGGGCGCCTGACATTGACGTCACCGTGGTCGAGCGCAACACCGTATTCGTATCCTGCCCGATCAGCAACCTGGTGCTCGGCGGTAACACCTCGATCGACACCATTACGATGAGCTACGAGGGCCTCAAGAAGCGCGGAATTCGAATGGTGCGAGACGACGTCGTGGCGGTGGACACCGCGGTGCGGCGGGTCCGGCTCGCCGAAGGCGGCACGCTTGTCTACGATCGGCTGATCGTCTCACCCGGTATCGACTTCATGCTGGAGAACATCCCCGGATTGAGGAACGCCGACGCGCGGATGCGGGTTCCGCACGCGTGGAAGGCGGGCGCGCAGACTGTCGCGCTGCGCAAGCAGCTGGAAGCGATGCGCGACGGTGGCGTCTACGCGCTCCACGTTCCGCGGTCGCCCTACCGCTGCCCGCCAGGGCCGTACGAGCGCGTGTGCCAGGTCGCGGACTACTTCAAGCGGGCGAAACCGCGCTCCAAGATCATCGTACTCGATTCGAACCCCGACATCGTCTCGAAGAAGGGTCTGTTTTTGCAGTCCTGGAACGGGCTCTACAAGGGCATGATCGACTACCGGCCCAACAGCGAGCTCGACGACGTGGACGCGCAAGGCATGACCGTGAAGCTCGCGTTCGACAACGTGAAGGGCGACGTGCTGAACGTCGTGCCGCCCCAGCGCGCGGGAGACATTGCGGTCAAGACCGGTCTCATTACCGCGAACCAGCGCTGGTGCGGGGTCGACTGGCGCACGCTCGAGTCCGTCGCCATCGCGGGCGTGCACGTGCTGGGGGATGCGACGCTGTCGGCCTCGGCCATGCCGAAATCCGCCACCATGGCAAACCAGCATGCCAAGGTGTGCGCCGCCGCCGTGGTTGCGCTACTGAAGGACCAGCCGGTCAACCCGGACCCGATGATGATGAACACGTGCTACAGCTTCATCAGCGGCAAGGCGGCGATGCATGTTGCCTCGGTGCATCGCTTTGATCCGGCGAAAAAATCCATCGTGCCGGTCAAGGGCACGGGTGGCGTGTCTAAATCGGCGAGCGAAGCCGAGGCGTTTTACGCCTGGGGCTGGGCGCGTAACATCTGGTCGGAAGCCCTCGGCTAATTGCGCTTGTTCAACGCAGAGAACACGGAGTAGGGCCGATACGCAAGGTGCGCGACGGGCGATCAACGTCGAGTGCGCGCGAGTGCGCCCTTTTCATTTACCGCGGCTCCGCACTGGGCGCACGAACCACCAGGTCGCAATCACCACCAACGCGAACAGTACATATGCCGCGGTAAATACCCACGGCGGCAAGTCATAGAACAGAAGCCGGTGGATCCACTGCGCGAGGAAGCCCTTGTCGGCGTGTGCCCCGCGGAGCTCGGCTTCCCAGATCGTGAGCGGGCACCAGATTCCGGCGATCGTTTCACCGGCAACGAACACGATCGCGCACAAGTGCGCCACGCGGAACCAGAAATTGCGCACGCACCGCCATCCCAGCCAGGCCCCGAGCCACGTCGCGCCGAGCCCGCCGACGACGAACAGCACGAAGGCGAAGTGCGCGAGCAGAACCATGTCGGCGAGCCAACTCACGGTATGACCTCTAGTAAAAGGGTCTTACACCCGCTAGGACTTTGGTGCTATTACTTCAGTCTAATTCTATACGCCATTGCCTTCTGGAATAATTCGCTGCACTTGCAGTGGCATTCCCGCCACTTTCAAGGGTGAGGCGAAATTTCGGGAGATTACGATGGCGATCAACCTGGGTGACTACTGGAAAGCACGGGCATTGAAGCTCCCCGCCCGCGGCCGTGACGGGGAGTTGCAGAACCTGAACTGGACCTTGAAGTCGGCCGTGGATGGCCGTTCCTGCTCCGAGATACTACAGGAACCGAGCCCACGACTGCCCGATAATTTCGAGGGTACCGACATACACGCACTCATGCAACGCCTGCGTGCGCTGGCGAACCAAATCTAGAACACTCGTCCCCTTTCCCCCCGAGGCGGGCCGTGCCCTTCGTGGCGGGCCCGCCTTTTTTTCCGATTCCTGTTCGCGAAACGGGTAGCCGGAATCGTCTTGCTGTTTTCTCAAGAGTGCCTCGAAATCCTCGTCGCGCTTGTCGCCGCGTATCTTGCGAAATTTTGCGTCGAGTTCCGAATCGAGCACGCGCAGCCGTCCAGCGGCTCGTCGACTATCCTGAAGTCGTCGTCCTCGATCCGCTCGCGGACCCATAGCGGAAGCCGCTCTCCAGCGGCTCTTTTACGATCTGCCGGGGAATCGGCCAGAGGGTACCTGCAGCTTCTGAGTAATCAGCTCGCGTAGCTGGTCCGGCTGCACGGGCTTGATCAGCAGGTCATGGCATTCCGCGTCCGCTTCAGAAACGCGTTCCGGGGCGGTGCTGCCGGTTATCACGACCGCGGGTATCTCGGGGTCGAGCTCGCGGCGCAGCCGCTCGATGACCTCGGTACCAACGGCTCCTCCGGCGAGGCGGTAATCGGCGATGATGAGGTCGGGCATGCGCTCCCTGGCGTGGACGGCCTCGATCACGTCGTCGCCGGTGAGCGAGCCGATCACTTCGACTCCCCATCCCGCCAGCAGCACCTTCATGCCATCCACGATCGCGGCTTCGTCGTCGACCACGACAATCAGTTTCCCCGACAAGTCGGCCCCGCCTCTCGGAGCCACCGGTGCGTCGTGACGTGACTCCGGCGCCGTGCCGAGCGGCACATCGAGGCTGAACGTTGATCCCTTGCCGATTTCCGAAGTCAGGCGGACCTCGTAGCCGAGCAGTCCGCACAGGCGCTTGACGGTGGAAAGGCCGAGCCCCAGCCCCTTCTTGCTGGTCCGCGCCGGGTTCGCGAGCTGGAAGAATTCCTCGAAGATCCGCTCCCGCTCCTCCGGACGTATGCCCGGACCTGTATCGCGCACCTCGATCCGCACCGAGCCGTTCACCGGCGCGGCAGTGATCGTGACCTCGCCCGCAGCCGTATTGCGGATCGCGTTGCTCACGAGATTGCGGAGGATGCGCTCCAGGAGCACCGGGTCGCTCTCGACGATCTGCGCGCCGCCCGCGAGAGAGAGCCGCAAGCTCTTCTCGGCGGCCTCCGCCGAGAAATCGTTGCGCAGCCGGCCGAACACCCCCTCGAGCGCGAAATGCGAGAAGTCGGGTTTGATGACGCCCGAGTCGATCTTCGAGATGTCGAGCAGTTCGTTGAAAAGCCCCTCGAGCGCGGAGACTGAAGCGTTGATGCTTTTGACGACGTTGAGCACCTCTGGGTCGCGGATCTTCTCGTAGAGCGCGGCGGCGAACAGGCCCATTGCGTGCAGCGGTTGGCGCAGGTCGTGGCTCGCCGCCGCGAAGAACCGGGTCTTCGAGCGGTTGGCGGCCTCCGCCTCCTGCTGCGCCTGCTCGGCGATCGCCTTCTGCGCGCGCAGCTCCTCGATGAGATCCAGGTTCTCGAATCGTCTCTTTTTCGATTCGGCGATGATGCGGTTGACCGTCCGGCCGAACGACAGCCCGATGAGGAACACGATGATGCCGGGGATGGCTAGGTAGATCCGCGCGGGTCCTGGGTCGAGGAGCATGCGCCCGATTATCGGCAGCAGCATCAGCAGGATCAGCGTATAGAACGCCGGGCCGAATGCGGAAAGCGTGCTCGTGGTCACGTTGGCGATACCGAACAGGATCAGCACCAGCATCGCCTGATGGGCGAGCGAGTCGGGCACGTACATGAGCACCCCCGCGGATCCCCAGATCAGCCCCGACGTCGCCGCCGCCATGATGTAGAGCTTTCCCCAGCGCTCCGATTGCTGGCCTGCTACGCCGGCTCGGAGATAACTGCGGTAGTGGTAGACGCGCAACGACTGGTGCAGGCAGAGAGCGAGCAACCACCCGATCAGCACCGGGTGAGAAACATGGTTCCACATCACGGCGACGAGCGCCGCCCCGGCCACCAGAGAGCCGATCGTGGTCGTCGGGGAGTGCAGGTATACCGTGCGTACCTGATCGACACGGACCTGGGCGCGGCGTCGGGCAGCAGTCCCTGCACTCGCCGCCGTGGAATCCGGTTCAGGCGTCGACATTTTCGGTATTCGCTCCCTGACGCGTCTAGCTCAGCCGGCGGCGGCGCTCGTCCTAGCCCGCTGGCGTTCCAACGGGCCGATGGCCGGTTGCATCGCGAGGCGATTCCGCCGACCGCGGCGGTGGTAATCCCCGTCGACGGAGCTGACGCCGATTCGCATGTTCATTTCCTCTTACGAACCCGGCGCACGCGAGGAGAGCGTAATGAGGAGGTCAAGCAGCCGGCAGCTTCAGACCAAGCCTGCTCACTGCGATCACCGCCTGAGTGCGGTTCGCGACACCCAGCGCCCTGAGAATCGCGGTAACGTGAATCTTGACGGTGCCTTCCGCCAGATTGAGGTCGCGGCAGATTAGCTTGTTCGGTTTGCCCTGGACGAGGAGCGTGAGCACTTGTGACTGCCGCTCGGTCAGACCGAGTTCCCGGGGGTCACGCAGCTGCGAGGCTGCGGTCTGGTCGGTGGGCCTGAGGGAGGCGCCATTCTGTTTACGCAATACTTCGGGCGGAAGGTAGATCCCGCCCGAGAGCACCAAGCGCAATGCTTGAATGAGGAGTTGGCTCGATGACGTCTTGGGGATGAAACCCATCGCACCGCGGTCGATCGCCCGCATCACGGTCTCGGGTTGCTCGGATGCGGACAAGACCACGACGGGTATGCCGGGAAACTCTTCGCGCAGCTGGCGCAGCGCTTCGAAGCCGTCTGCGCCCGGCAATGCGAGATCGAGCAGAATAAGGGAGATATCGTTGTTACCGCGGGTAACCTCGAGCGCTTCCGCGCTGGTCTGGGCCTCGCGCAGTTCGAGGCCCTGGTCCAGTGCCTGCAGGACCTGCTTCACTGCCTCTCGTATCAACGGATGATCGTCAACTACCAGGATTTTCACGCGCCCTCCTCACTCGGCAGAGCATTGTGCCTGCCGCGAGCCGCTTGGGACCAGGTCATAGTACTTTGGTCATAGTCTAGCGTATTGCCTGCCGGCACGCGCCGGCGGCAGCCCAAGGCGTTGCGGCGGCGGCATATTTTCCCCTTCTCTTGTGTGCGTCTTAGCACCAGTGCACTAGCCCGCCGGTTCGATACAGCATTTTCCCCGCGCTCGTGAGAATGCTTACCAGAGGATTCGAGCGAATTCTCCTCGCGAAGCCGGCGCGAAACGGTCCGGCAAGAGCTGAAAGGCGACCGACATGAGCGTGAATCGAGGCGTTCTAGGACACCGCGAACACCGAACGAACACACCATTTTTTGGAGGATCCCGCGCTGACATCAAAAGAACGTCGTGATCTCGAAACCGAATGGACTGACGAGCGCATCGCGAAGACTGCCGCGCTCATGAAGGCGAGCGTGCTGCTCGCGGCTCTGGTGGCGCTGATGTGGATCGGGCTGAGCGCCGATACACGGGAACCGTCCGAGCAGCCTGTTGCCGCGACGTCGGGCGAAGCCTGGCGCCAACACGGCTCGGGCAGCGCGGTGACGCACAGTCGTGAGGTGTTCGAGGAGCGGCGAGCACGCTGGATGGAAGGTGACCCCTCTTCGTTAGGCGAAATGGCGCACCGCTAGATGACAGCGCGTGCCTTGACCCGGTCGTGTGACGCCGAGGATGCGTCGGTGACGCCCGACTCCGCAGCGCTCGCGTTGGTGGAGCCAGAGCTTTGAACGGGGCCCGTCGTGTCAGCGCTCGATGGGGCGGGAGGGATCGCTGCACCACTCGCTCCACGAGCCGGCGTAGAGGCGGGAGCCGCACAATCCCGCGATTTCCATCGCGAGCAGGTTGTGGCACGCGGTGACGCCCGAGCCGCAATAATGCGCCACGTTCCCGGGCGCATTATTTCCAAGTAACTCATCGAATTCCTGCCTGAGGGTCGTCGGTGGCTTGAATTTGGCGTCGACATCGAGATTGTGGCGGAAGAAGCGGTTCACCGCGCCGGGGATGTGCCCGCCAACCGGGTCGAGCGCTTCGTTCTCGCCGCGGAAGCGGTCCGCGCCGCGGGCATCCAGCAAAAGCGGCACGGGCTTACCACGACTCGAAAGGATGAATTCTGAATCAAGTGCCGCGTCGTTCCTGACACGCATGTTGAATCGGGCCGCCGTTATCGGCGGAAGTTGGTCCGTAATGGGATGCGTGGCGGCGAGCCACGCATCCCATCCACCGTCGAGCGCGGCGATGGCCTCGTGTCCGACCCATCGCAACATCCACCAGAGCCGCGCAGCGTAGGCGCCGCCGGTCGCATCATAGGCGACAACCTGTTTGCCGTTGTGTATACCAAGCGCGCCGAGGCGTGCCACGAACTTCGCCGGATCGGGCAGGGGGTGGCGGCCGTTGCGTCCCGTCAGTGGCGCCGACAGGTCCTCATCGAGATGTACGAAGCGCGCGCCGGGAATATGGGCTTGTGCGTAGGCGCTGCGGCCCGCGTCGGTCTTGACGAGATCGTGGCGGCAGTCGCACACGATCCAATCGGGGTCGTTGAGATGTGCGGCGAGATCGCTGACGGAGACGAGGGTTGTGTATCTCATTTCCAATGCTTGGTGACGGGTGACGGGTGACGGGTGACGGGTGACGGGTGACGGGTGACGGGTGATGAGTGGCAAGTTACAAAATACAAGCGTTTCCGGAAGCGCTGCGGCAAAGCCTAGCGTGGGGCGGGATGCTCGTCGAGCAGTTTCGATTCGATGAGCCGCTGGTAATCTTCCGGCCGGTCGACGTCCCACAAGGCCTCGAGCTCGTGCCAGTGCCAGCCGAGCGCGCGAAGGCGCGCGCGGGTATCCGCGAACACGGTGTCGCTGCCCCAGGCAATGCCCTCGAAGAGGCGCTTGTCAGAACGCGTAAGGCCCAGCAGCACGTAGCCGCCGTCCTCGGCCGGGACGAGCACGGCAGCGGCCCCATCGAGCAGCGCCTGGTTGGCTTGCCGCAGGTGGCGCGCGGTGAGGGCCGGACAGTCGCTGCCGATCAAAAGCACGCGCGCATGAACCGCGAGGGCGGCGCTCACAGCGGCAGCCATGCGTGCGCCGAGATCCCCGTCGGCTTGGGCCACGAGGTCCGCGCGGTAACGATTGCTGCAGAAGCGGAAGAAGTCGTCATCGCAATCCGGGGCGCAATGCAGCTCGACCGCGTCGAGCGCCGCCTTGCGGACGGTCGCGAGCGTGTGCTTCACCAGCCGCGCGTGCAGCGCCGCGGCGCCTTCTGGGCCAAGCAGCGGTATTAAACGGGTCTTGATCGCCCCCGGCTGCGGCGCCTTGGCGAAAACCATTACGACGGTGGAACTCATCAAGAAAACGCAATCTAGCCGCAGATGGACGCCGATATTTGTTTCTCAACGGTGGATCAGCCAAATTGTTTCTAGCGATTTCCGTCATAGCGCAGCGCGAGCTTGCCGGGGTCGGCACCCAGCCAGTACGCCAGCCGCAGCCCCCACATGAGCCAGATAGTGCGCAGCACGCCGCGTTTCTCCCAGCGTCGTCCCGAGGTGACGATGCAGTGATTGAGGCACAGGGGCGAACCGAAGCGCTTGAGGCGCTTCGACAGCTCGATGTCCTCCATCAGCGGTATGTCGGGGAAACCACCCGCAGCGGTGAAGAGCGTGCGCGTGACGAAGATGGCCTGATCGCCGGTCGCAATACCCGTCAGGCGCGAGCGCGCGTTCATCAAGCGCTCAACTGCTCGCAGGAGGGGGTGCCGGCCGTCGATCCTGACATCGAAGCGTCCCCAGCTGCGGCGCGCGCGCTTGAGGCCGTCGATGACGAGGCCATCAGCCGCTTCCGGCAGCAGCGTATCAGCGTGCAGGAACAGCAGGATCTCGCCCCGGGCGCGGCCAGCACCTGCATTCATCTGCGAGGCGCGGCCAAGCGGTGCCGCGATTACGACGTCGGCCAGGGGCGCAGCGCGTCCCGTCGTCCCGTCGTCGCTGCCGCCGTCGACCACGATCACCTCCGCGCCACGGCAGCGCACCGGCTCGAGCGTCGCGAGCGTGCGCTCAATGCCCTCGGCTTCGTTAAGACAGGGGATGATGATTGAGAGCATTACGGGCTTTGCCGCTCAAATTTCCAGGTTCCAAGTTCCGGGTTCCGGGTTCAAAGTTCAAAGTTCAAAGCGGGGAACTTCGCGTGCAACGTTCGTCCAACCTTGAACAGCATTAGCGTGTGGCGTCGTTGAGCCCCCAATCATAATCCAGAAAAGCGATTTCCACCTTCTGCGCCCGTATGACGCGCCGGTGCCCGGGGTTGTCGGCGAGCAGATCCGCGTACGTGGCCAGGAACTGCCGCCGCGAATGAAGAGGCGGTGACTTTCCCTCGAAGCCGCGGTAGCCGCTCGTCCAGTCCGCCTCAAACCAGTCGAAGATCCTGGAGACCTCGAGCCGTCCACCGCGAGGATCAAAGCGGTTTCGCGTCCGGTCCGAGAGGAAACGCCGTGTTTGCTCTTCGAGCTGGGCCTCGAGGCTCGCGGCGACATACGGTTCCTCGCGCAGCATCGGGCAGCCGATCGAGGCGCAGTTTGCCGCGAAGTGAACGCGTGGCTCGTCATAGGCGCCGGGCCGCCGCAGCATCCCGTGCTCGATATCATCGAGGCTTAACTCGGTGCCGAGGAGCCGGAAGAAGCGGTCCTTGAACGGATTGCTGAAGAGCTTGCCAAAATCCCAGATCGAATCGATGTCGGGGTAGCGCATCAGGATCTTCTCGATGGTAAACGCATTGTACGCGTTGATCAGGAAGGCCATGCGTTGCGCCTTACTCCAGCCGGTGAATTGTTGTTTGGTAACGCGGGACAGCGAATCCAAATACGACGTCAGCGCGGCCCGGTCCTCCGCGAAGCCGTCATAGCGCACGCGCGACGCCTTGCCGCCGTCGATCAGCACCACGTGCTTCTTCACCAACGCATCCCAAGCCTTATATTCGTGGTCGAATCCTTGCGCTATCGCGCTGCCCGCAGCGAGCTGCGCGAGCAGCGCGATTAAGGAGATGACGGTTTTCATCCCTCATCCCTCAGCATCACCCGCGCACCCAGGCGTGATATTTGTCGACCCACCTTAGTAATTCCTTAGGCGTGTGGGCTTTTTTCCACACGCCTGCAGCGTACTTGTTGGCCTCGGCGAGGGTCGGATAGATGTGGATGGTACCGAGAATCTTGTTCAAACCGATGCCATGGCGCATGGCAGCGATGTACTCGATGATCAGGTCGCCCGCATGTTCTCCGGCGATGGTGACGCCAAGGATCCGGTCCTTGCCCGGGACGGTGAGCACCTTGACGACGCCGTGCGCTTCCTCGTCGGCAATGGCCCGATCGAGATCGTCGATGCCGTAGTTCGTAACCTCGTACGGGATGTTCTTTTCCCTTGCTTCGGTCTCGTTCAGGCCCACGCGCGCGACTTCCGGCTCGGTAAACGTTGCCCACGGAATGACGGAGTAGTCGGCCTTGAATTTGCGGAAGCGGCCGAACAAGGCGTTTACCGCCGCGTACCAAGCCTGATGAGCGGCGGTGTGGGTGAACTGATACGGTCCCGCGACATCGCCGCAGGCAAAAATGTTGGGGTAAAGGGTCTGCAGATACTCGTTGGTTTCGACGGTGCGCGCTCTCGTCGTCGGTATACCGAGTTCCTCCAGCCCGTAGCCCGAGGTATTCGCAACGCGTCCCACGGCGCACAGCAGCTCGTCGAAGGGAATGCGTATGTCACGCCCCTCGTGCTCGGCAATGAGGACTTTCTCGCCGTTCTCGACCTTGAACTGCTTGGCCTTGTGGTTGACCAGGACGTTGATGCCTTCCTTCCGGAACTGGCCCATCACCAAGTCGGAGATCTCGGGATCCTCGCGGATCATGATGCGCGGCAGCATCTCGACCTGGGTGACCTGTGAGCCGAGACGCGCGAAAGCCTGGGTCAGCTCGGAGCCAATCGGCCCGCCGCCCAGCACGACCAGCCGTTTCGGGAGCTGACGCAGCTGCCAGACCGTGTCCGAGGTGAGATAGCCCACCTCGTCGACGCCGGGGATCGGCGGCACGAAGGGCCGGGCGCCTGCCGCGATGACGATGGCCCGCGTCGTGAGCGTGCGCACCCCGGCCGGCGTCCTCACTTCGACCGTCCAGGGCGAGGTGATCTTTGCCTCTCCCTCGATGCATTCGACCCCCAGGCTCGTGTAGCGCTCGGCTGAATCATGGGGCTCGATCGTTTTCACCACGCGCTGCACCCGCTCCATCACGTCGGCAAAGTCGAATTCGGCGCTCGCCGACTTGAGCCCGAATTCGGGCGCGCGCCGGATCTGCGAGAGCAAACGCGCCGACTTGATGAGTGCCTTGGACGGCACGCAGCCGGTATACAAGCAGTCGCCGCCCATCTTGTGCTTCTCGACCAGCGTCACCTTGGCCTTGACCGCGGCCGCAATGTAGGCCGAGACCAGGCCAGCCGAGCCCGCGCCAATCACCACCAGATTGCGCTCGAAGTGCCGCGGCCGCTGCCATTTCTCGTACACCTTGCGCGCCTTGATTGCGTTGACGGCCCATTTGGCGATGAGCGGGAAGACGCCGAGCAGAGTGAAGGAAATGATGAGCTCGGGCGACAGGATGCCGCGCAGTGACTCAATCCTGGCGATCTGGGTGCCGGCATTCACGTAGACGATGGTGCCGGCGAGCATGCCGACCTGGCTGACCCAGTAGAAGGCCCACGTCCGAATCGGTGTGAGCCCCATGACGAGGTTGATCACGAAGAACGGAAAGGCGGGCACCAGGCGCAGCGTGAAGAGATAGAAGGCCCCGTCCTTTTGGACGCCGGCATTGATCGCCTTGAGGCTGTCGCCAAAACGGCTCTGTATCGCGTCGCGGAAGAGAAAGCGCGACGCCAGGAATGCGAGTGTCGCGCCCAGGCTGGAGGCGAACGACACGATCACGGTGCCCCACAACAGACCGAATATCGCACCGGCGATCAGCGTCATCAGCGCTGCCCCCGGTAGCGAAAGCCCGGTCACCGCGACATAGATGACGAAGAAGATGGCCGCGGTCTGTAACGGGTTCGCGGTGAAGTGCGCGTCGATCGCCGCCTGCTGCGACTTGAAGAACTCGAGCGTGAAGAAGCGCCCAAGGTCGAAGATGAAGAACGCCGCAATCGCGATCGCGATCACGATGATCAGTGCGAGCCTATTTTTTTTCATGTCGGATTTTCCTGTCGTAACGGGTGCTGGCGAGAAGAGCCAATCGGCGTAGCATGGGGACGGATCGCCCGGTCCGCCTCATAGTTCGGACCGCGCGTAATCCGCGTGTGGTAAGAGGTGTTCGCGGGCGAGCCCGCTGGCCAGTTCACGAGAAACTCGCGCTCGAAACGCGCAGCGTCGTAATGCACCGGCAGCGCCTCGACGCGGACGTCACCGGCGTAAACCGTGTAAAGCGCTTCGGTCGCGAGCGCCCGCGTCCCGCTGATGCGCGTGATGACGCCGTGTCGCGTCGCTCGGAAGTTGGGCATGCCGGCGGCGCCGTTGTTGACGAGAACGCGCTCGCCGGGAAGCTCGCAAGCCACCGGCAGGCAAGTGTGGCTGCTGGCAAAGACGTCCGCGCGAGCCTCGTCGAACCACTGGCTCACCCTCGCGAGCTGCCCCGGGTCGTCCAGCGCTTCTTGGGAGAATCCCCAGCCGGCCAGGGACTCCGCGTCTCCATGCACGATCGCGACGCGTGCCCCGCCGACGCGGGCCACCAGATTCATGGGGAGCAGACCGAGGCGCTCTCGCAGCTCGGGGAATGCGCGTGCGGTGTCACGCAGTCGCTCCATGATCACGTTCGAGTGCCCGACCTCGGCATCGCTTACCCAGTCCGGATAGCCGCAACCACAGCCCGCCGCGGTGTCGTTCGTGGTGAGTTCGGTTTCCACGTTCCCGCGCAGCGCTACGTGCTCGAGGACAGCGCGGTTGATGGATTCGAAACCCTCCGCATCGACGTTGAACCAGTTGAAGTCCCCATTGAAGACCACCGCTGCACGACCCATCTCGGCTGCGGCGAGATCGAGGATGCTGGCGAGCGCGGGGCCGTTGCCGTAGAGGCCGCCAACGACATAGAGCGTGTCGGCGACGAGCTCGGGCTCACGCGCGAGCGAAGCGGGCGCATAGCGGTAGGAAAGCGGGCAGCTGCGGCCGGGCGCGTCACCCCGTGATTCGTGAGTCGTGCTTCGTGAGTCGAGGCTCATGTGGACCGCGCACTCAGGCGTTGCCAGGCAAGGGGGAGCACAAAGCCAGCCAGGCAGATTGCCAGCCCGTAGGCATTGGTGCCGAGCAACAGCGCGTACTTGCCGGTCCCGATCGCCCACGCTGGCGGGATCGCGCCCACGGCGAGCATGACGCCGAGCACAACGCCGGGCCAGAACGCGAGGTGGAAGCTCCAGGGCGAGTACTGTACGAACGGGGCCAGCAGGAAAACCGGCGCGAGCCCCATTACCATGGTCCCGCTCAGCGTCGTTGCCTTCAGGATGTCGGTTCCCGCGATCATCGGGAGATTGCCAAAAACCGCGATCGCCAGCATCGCCCACATGCCGATGGTCACGGCTCGCGGCCCCGGCGCATGGCCGGCGAGCAGGGGCATTTCTTGCCCGACCGACTTGGCAAGCGAGGAGAAGGTCGAGTCGAGCGTCGAGCCGGCCGCCATGACCATCACGATCGTCATGAGGAGGTAGGGCAGAGCACCGAACGCCAGCGCAACCGCACCGGGCATGTTGTCCCCGGACGGCAGACCCTCGAGCTGGGCGTGCACGCCCACCAGACTGAAGGCGAAGATGCAAGCGAAACCGAAGATGCCGGCGATGATCATCGCGCGCAGCATCTTTTTCTCCTCGGTGATGAACCCGCGGTCGGTCAGTACGGGGTCGTGAAACGGGTAGGAGAGCACCTGCAGCAATGCAACGAAAACCAGGTCGAGACCGGCATCGAGGCGCCACTCGCCCGTGGCCAGTAGCCGGGCAGCGCCATGCTCGGGGAGGATCACGAACAGCACCACCGCCATCACCGCGACGAAGAGTACCGCTTGGATGACGTCCGTGAAGATCGAGCTGCGCAGCCCCCCCTTGAGGCTGTAGAAAAGCGTGACGGCTGTGAACAGCAGCGCCGCGGCGATGAACGTCCATTCACCCGGCTTGCCGTAATAAGCGCCTACGACGGCCGTGTTGCTCCACACTTCGTTGTAGAGACGGATCAGGATGGCCAGCGTGAAGCCCACCGCCGCGAGCCGTCCGTACTTCGATATCAGGAACGGTACCAGGCCGGTCGCGCCGTGCCGTGTGCGCAGCCGGTAGATGACGATACCCGCCAGCGGAATGGACAGCCAGTAGGTGGCGTAGGCGAGTCCGCCGACGACGCCGAAAGAGGCGCCCAGATTGGCGGCGTTGGTGACGGATTTCGCGAAGATCCAGCTAATAAAGATGCTGCACGTGAGAGCCCAGGCGCTCGCCGGGCGCCCGGCGTTGTCCGTTCCGGCGAAAAAACTGGATACCGTGCGCGCGTGCGGCGAGATCACGTACATGACCGTGCCGTAGAGGAGCAGGAACCCCCAGAAGTACATCGCTATCGCAGGATCGAACGTCATTGCCTATCTCGAAGTGGTTACTGGCGACCGGTGACTGGTGTTTGTTTGCGGCCGATTTCCGTGACCTTCCGGTCACCGGTCACAAGTCACCAGTCACGGGAGGTTCAGGCGAAGGCCCCACCGCAGCTCGAACCCTGCCCGGCTGTGCAGCCGTAGCAGTGATCTTTCACCGTGATGGGGTTGCCATCGAGATCGGCGCCAATGAGGTCGCGCAGATGTGCGGCAGGCCGGCCGCGCCACGCGAGCGGCAGGCCCAGCATCTGGTTGAAGTCGCAGTCATAGAGGTAACCGCGCCAGTCCACACTCAACAAATTACGGCACATGACCGCCTCCAGGTTCTCCGGTCGGTAGGCACCTTTCAGGAGGTTCATATAGTGCTCGAACTGGCCTTTGGTAATCAGCATGCTCCCGAAGCGCTGGATCGGCATGTTGGTAAGCACGAACAGGCGGTTGAAGCGCACGCCGAAGCGCTCGTCGAGATAGCGGTGATAATCCAGCTCGAGACCATCCTGCGAAGGCGGAAGGGAGGCGCCCTGCGGGTTGTAGACGAGGTTCAACACGAGGCCGGATTCCGGCTGCCCGTAGCCGATCGCGTTCAGCGTCTTGAGCGCCCGGATACTCGCCTCGAACACGCCCTTGCCGCGCTGCGCATCCACGTTCTCTTCCAGGTAGCACGGTAGCGAGGCGACGATTTCCACGCGGTTGCCCGCAAGAAATTGCGGCAGGTCTTCCTGTCCTGGCTGCTCCAGGATGGTTAGGTTGCAACGGTCCATGACGTGCACGTCGAGGTTGCGTGCCGCCAGCACGAGCCCGCGGAAATGGGGGCTCAACTCCGGGGCCCCGCCTGTCACATCGAGGTTTGTCACACGCGAGGCCTTCAGGTATGCGATGACCTCGGAGATGGTTTCGCGGTCCATTATCTCCGTTCGGGTCGGGCCGGCATTGACGTGGCAGTGCAAGCAGCTCTGGTTGCACTTGTAGCCCAGATTGACCTGGAGGGTCTCCAGGCGCCTGCGGCGGATCGAGGGAAAATCGCTCGCATCAAGCCGTGGCAGCGTTGCATGCATCAAACGCTCTCCAAAAACAGGGGCGCAGAGCGCCCGGATCGATGCTAACGGGGCTTGCGCCGGACATTGTATCGCGTGTCTTTTGCCGGCGCGCCTCGCCCCCTGCCGAGGGTGGCTTACTGCGCCCACAATCCTCTACGCGGCCGCGGCGGGTTTGGATGTCTCCACGCTGGGGGCAAGCGGCCTTGACTGCTGCGGCTCGCGTTGACCCCAACCCTCTGACTAAGCTACTCTTTCCCCTTTGCCATCGGGCGGCGCCCGCATGCCCAAGACTCCGAAATCCCAGATGCCCCAGACCTTCGAGTCGGCGCTCTCCGAACTGGAGAAGATCGTCTCCAATATGGAAGCCGGCCAGATGCCCCTTGAACAATCGTTGTCAGCCTACAAACGCGGAGCGGAACTGCTCAAGTTCTGCCAGGCAGCCCTTCAGGACGCGCAACATCAGGTCAAGTTGCTGGAAGAGGGCGTCCTGCGGGACTTCAAGAGTGACGACTGATTTCCAGGCCTGGTCCCACGAGAACGTCCAGCGCGTCGAGAGCGTGCTGCAGCGCGTCCTGCCAGGGCCCGACATCGCGCCGTCGCGTTTGCACGAAGCCATGCGCTACGCCGTGCTGGGCGGCGGCAAGCGCGCCCGCCCACTGCTTGCCTTCGCCGCCGGGGAGCTCGCCGGGGCCGATCCGGGCCGCTTGGAAATAGGCGCTGCTGCGGTTGAGCTGATCCACGCTTATTCGCTCGTGCACGACGATTTGCCGTGCATGGATGACGACGTGCTCAGGCGCGGCAAGCCCACCTGCCACGTCGAGTATGATGAGCCGACCGCTCTTCTGGTGGGCGACGCCCTGCAAAGCCTGGCGTTCCAGCTGCTGGGCGAGTATCAGCTGGCCGACGACGTACGGGACCAGCTCGAACTGGTCAGGCTGCTGGCGGCGGCGGCGGGCTCGCGCGGGATGGCGGGGGGGCAGCAGATCGACTTGGAGTCCACGGGAAAAACGCTGACCGTGCCGGAGCTGGAGTTCATGCACATTCACAAGACGGGTGCGCTGATCCGCGCCGCCGCGTTGATCGGCGTGCGTTGCGGGAACGGCCTGGGCGAACGGGAGCTCTCGCAGGTGGATCTCTTCGCGAAATTGATCGGCCTCGCGTTCCAGGTCGTCGACGACGTGCTCGACGCCGATTCACCGACCGCGACGCTGGGCAAGACCGCGGGCAAGGATGCGAGAAGCAACAAGCCGACTTACGTCAGCGCCATGGGCGCGAGCCGGGCCCGGGAATTTGCGCAGGAGCTACGCGAGCAGGCTCTCGGGGCGCTGGAGACGTTCGGTGAGCGGGCGTTGCGGCTGCAGCAGCTCGCGGATTTCATCGTGCTGCGGAAGTTTTGACCGCCGAGGAGTTTGCCGTGCTTGGGTCGGCAAACTCCTAATAGCAGCCTGTCCGGGCGCCAAGTCGGACAGGTTGTTAGGATTTTGCGTTGATTGTTGGATGACGACCACCAGGGTTTACCAAGATGCGAGAGAATGTTATTGAATCGCCATTGAGCACTCAGCACGCAACGCTAAATCCTCCGGTGTACGACCTCCTCAACACGATCAACTACCCGCGCGAACTGCGCCAGCTCGACGAGCGGCAGCTCAAGCGGCTCGCAGGAGAGTTGCGCGCGTTTCTGCTGGAGTCGGTTAGCCAAACGGGCGGCCATCTTTCCTCCAATCTCGGGACGGTCGAGCTCACGATTGCGTTGCATTACGTCTTCGATACGCCGCATGACCGCATTGTTTGGGACGTGGGGCACCAGACGTACGGCCACAAGGTGCTGACCGGCCGCCGCGAGGGCATGAAACGAATGCGCATGTGGCAGGGGCTGTCCGGCTTTCCGTGCCGCGAGGAAAGCGAGTACGACACGTTCGGCACCGCACATTCCAGCACCTCGATCAGCGCGGCGCTCGGGATGGCGGTGGCCTCCAAGCTCGCGGGTGTCGAACGCCACGTCATAGCCGCGATTGGCGACGGCGCGATGACGGCCGGCATGGTGTTCGAAGCGCTCAACAACGCGGGCGCGATGGATGTCAATCTCCTCGTGATTCTCAACGACAACGAGATGTCCATTTCCCCGCCGGTCGGCGCGTTGAACAAACATCTGGCCAAGCTGATGTCCGGGCGTTTCTACACCGCGGCGAAGCGCGCCGGCGAAAAGGTGCTGGGCGAGCTCGCCAAGCGTGCCGAGGAGCACATGAAGGGCATGGTGACGCCGGGGACCCTGTTCGAGGAACTGGGATTCAACTACATCGGGCCGATCGACGGTCACGATCTCGATGCCCTGATCCCGACGCTGCGGAACATGAAAGAGCTCAAGGGGCCGCAGTTCCTGCACATTGTGACCCGCAAGGGCGCGGGCTACAAGCTGGCCGAGGCTGACCCCGTGCTCTACCACGGGGTGTCCAAGTTCGACGCCAGTAACGGCATCGTCGGCGGCAAGGCCGGCGGCAAGATGAGCTACACGCAGGTGTTCGGCGACTGGCTGTGCGACATGGCGGCGCTCGACGAGCAGCTGGTCGGCATCACGCCCGCCATGCGCGAGGGCTCGGGGATGGTGCGGTTCGCGGAGACGTATCCCGAGCGCTATTTCGACGTCGGCATCGCCGAGCAGCACGCGGTGACATTTGCCGCGGGGCTCGCCTGCGAGGGCTACAAGCCGGTGGTGGCGATCTACTCGACGTTCCTGCAGCGCGCCTACGACCAGCTCATCCATGACGTGCAGATCCAGAATCTGCCGATCGTCTTCGCGATCGACCGCGCCGGCCTGGTCGGTGCCGACGGTGCGACCCACAATGGCAGTTTCGACCTCACCTACCTGCGCTGTCTGCCCAACATGACGGTGATGACGCCGTCGGACGAGAACGAATGCCGCCAGATGCTGTTCACCGCATTCCGGATGGACAAGCCGGTCGCGGTGCGCTATCCGCGCGGCATCGGCCCGGGCGCCCAGATCGTGCGGGAGATGAGCGCGGTGCCAATAGGCAAAGGCGAGATTCGCCGCCGCGGCAACGGCTCCAGGCACGGCGCGAAGAGGGTCGCGCTGCTCGCGTTCGGGTCCATGGTGAAACCCGTCCTCGGGGCGGCCGAGGAGTTCGATGCGACGGTCGCGGATATGCGTTTCGTGAAACCGCTCGACGAGGTGCTGGTGCTGGAGCTCGCCGGCAGCCACGACCTGCTGGTGACAGTGGAGGAAAACGTCATCATGGGCGGCGCGGGCAGCGCTGTCCTCGAGGCGCTGGAACGGGCGGGCCGGAGCGTCCCGGTGCTGCAGCTGGGGCTGCCCGACCGCTTTATCCACCAGGGGGACCCGGGAATTCAGCTCGCGTCGGTCGGTCTCAACACGGAAGGCATCATCAAGTCTGTCCGGGAGCGGCTAGCGGCCTGACGGCCCTGTCTGTCCGTCGGTCAGGCCGCTAATGGAAAAAAGCGGGATAATATGATCTTTTCCGCCGCTGCGGAAAAGATGATGGACGCACGGGCGGAATTGCTCCTGCTGACGCTGGGGTTCCCTATGGCGCTTTATAGAAAAATGTTCGAAGAAAACGAGATGGACGGCTATGCCCGCAGCGACCAGTACAACCCCGTGCTGGTGCAGCGCATTGCCGAGAATTACCGCGCCATATTGCAGGACCTGGGTGAGGACCCGGCGCGCGAGGGGTTGCAGAAGACACCGGAGCGCGTCGCGAAGGCATTGCAGTTCCTGACCCATGGTTACGACCTCGATCCCGCGGCAATCCTGCGCTCGGCGATGTTTCGCGAGAAATACCAGCAGATGGTGATCGTCAAGGACATCGAGCTCTACTCGCTGTGCGAACACCACGTGCTGCCGTTTTTCGGAAAATGCCACGTCGCCTATATCCCGAACGGCCAGATCGTCGGGCTGTCCAAGATCCCGCGCGTGGTGGACGCGTTCGCGCGCCGGCTCCAGGTGCAAGAGCGTCTCACCACGCAGATCCGTGATTGCATCGAGCAGACGCTCAAGCCAGCGGGCGTCGCGGTGGTGATCGAGGCCCAGCATCTGTGCATGGTGATGCGCGGCATTCAGAAGCAGCACTCGATCGCGACCACGTCCGCTTTCACCGGCGAGTTCAACACCGACAAGACGCGTGCCGAGTTCATGCGTTTGATCGGGCGCAGCGGCTCTGCCGGCTGAGGGCCGCTCACTGAGTCATTGACCGACTAAGTGATTAATCAGCGCCGGCTCAGATGCTCGCTACTCGGTCACCTAATCACTTAGTTACCCAGTCACCGTCGAAGCGATGAGGGCGACAGACAATACCAGCGAGTACGTCGTCGAGCAGATCCTGCCCGAGGTGCGCAAGGGCCGCATGGTGATCCTGGTGGACGATGAGGCCCGCGAGAACGAGGGCGATCTCTTCGTTGCCGCGGAGCGCGCCACCCCCGAGGCCATCACGTTCATGGCAACGCACGGGCGGGGCCTCGTCTCCCTCGCCCTGAACGAGGAACGCATGCGCCAGCTGGGTCTCGCTCTGATCACCGACGATACCGGCAATCAGACGAAGTTCGGCACCGCATTCGCCACGCCCATCGACGCTCGCGAGGGCGTTGGCTCAGGCATGTCGGCGCACGACCGGGCGCGAACAATTGCCGTTGCGATCGCGGACGGCGCCAAACCCACCGACCTCATCCGGCCCGGCCGGCTGCAAACGCTGCGGGCCGTCGATGGCGGGGTGCTCGCGCGGCCTGGCCATACCGAGGCGGCGGTGGACCTCGCGCGGTTGGCGGGCCTGAAGCCTGCAGGCGTAATCTGCGAGGTCATGAAAGAAGACGGCACGATGGCGCGCATGCCAGACCTCGAGAGCGTCGCGCGCGAGCACAACATCCGGATCCTGAGGATCGCCGACCTCATCGCCTACCGGCAGGGCGAGCGTGATATCCGCCGCCGCTCGGAGACGACGCTGCCCACACGCAAGGCCGGCGATTTCCGGCTCGTGGTCTACGCCGACAGCATGGAGTCGACTGTCTTCGTGGCGCTGGTCAAGGGTGATATCCGCACGGAGGAGCCGACGCTCGTGCGTCTGCACTCCCAATGTCTCACAGGCGATGTATTCGGCAGCGAGCGCTGCGACTGCGGCGAGCAGCTCGATATTGCGCTGAAGATGATCGAGCAGGCGCGCACGGGCGTGCTGGTCTATATGTTCGACGAGGGCCGTGGCATCGGGCTGCTGAACAAGATCCGGGCCTACGCGCTCCAGGACCAGGGTCACGACACGGTCGAGGCCAACCACGAGCTCGGTTTTGCCGCGGACATGCGCGATTACAAGGCGGGCGCGCACATCCTGTTCGACCTCGGCGTGCATAAGGTGCGCCTGTTGACGAACAACCCCGACAAGGTGCAGGCGCTCGCGCGCTACGGCGTCACCGTTACGGAGCGGGTAGCGATTGAGGTGCCGCCGCGCAAGTCGAACCTGAGCTACCTCAGCACCAAGCGCACCAAATTCGGCCACTTGCTCTCGCTGGTGCCCGACAAGCAGGATTCAGGATCCACGAGTCAGGATTCCGACGACAAGCCCAAGTAACGTGTTGGTGTTGCTGAATCCTGAGTTGAAGCAGTTGGTGCGCGACCGGATTGCCCCGGGCAAGGACCTCGGCCACTCCAAAAAAGGACCGGTGACCGATCGGTCACCGGTTTTTTGCAGCAATAGGGTCTTGTTCAGGATTGGGGTCCAGGGGCGCCTGAGTGCGTCGGGAATGTGCTTCTCGCTGTCATCCGCGCTGGCGATCCCGAATCCTGTTCAGTAGCGCTGGATGAGCATCATCGTGTCCCCCTCGCGCCTCATCTCCATGCGGTTGAGGAAGCTCATCCCGAGCAGCGCGACCGGCAGCCGGCCGCCCTCGATCACGATTGCTTCGACGTTGCTCATCTTGATGCCGCGAATATCAACCGCCTCGAGCCGCACGCGATACACGGGAACGACGCCGTTTGCCGTCTGGGTCAACACCTTCCTGCCGGCAAGATAGTTGACGCCGGTGCGCTTGGCTTCCGCACTCGACAGGGCGATCGTGGTGGCACCGGTGTCCACCATGAAACGAGTGGAGACCCCGTTGATGGAACCGGTGGTGAAGAAGTGCCCGCGGGAGTCGGCCGTAATGACAATTTTCTTGCGCCCGCTGTCGCGGGGCGCGCCGCTTGCGACGGGGCCGCGCTGCCCGGGCGCGAGGGTCTCGCGCTTGCCGTCGATTTCGAACGTGGCGGACTCGCTGTCTGCGCTGATCAGCCGGACGCCTTCGGGCGTGGTCTCGCCGACGGACAGCGTGCGCGGCTTGCCGCCGTCGATCACCACCACTGCCTTGTTCGGAAAGAGCCCGACCACCGCGACGTCTGCGGACCCAGCGACGCCCGGAGCCAATAGGAAGGCAAGCAGAATTGCACTAAGATGACGCATCGTTCGTCCCGTCAGCGAAGTCATGAAACCTATCGCCATTTTCCGCCATGCGCCGATCGAGGGTCCAGGGTATTTTGCCACATACCTCGAGCGGCACGGCATGCCGTGGCGGCTCGTCAAGGTGGACGAGGGTGAAGCCGTTCCTGCGGATCCGCGCGAATTCCTCGGGCTCGTCTTCATGGGCGGGCCGATGAGCGTCAACAGCGACTTGCCCTGGCTCGATCCTGCGATGCGCCTCATTCGAAAGGCTCGCGACTCGGACGTTCCCATGCTTGGCCACTGCTTGGGTGCGCAATTGATGGCGAAGGCGCTCGGCGGCACGGTAACGCGCAATGCCGTCAAGGAAATCGGCTGGGGCCGGGTGGACGCGGTCGAGGACGGGCTCGCGCGCGATTGGTTCGGGGCGAGCTCGTTCAACTCCTTCCACTGGCATGGCGAAACGTTTTCCATCCCGCCGGGCGCAACGCGCATTGCCGCGAGCGCTCATTGCGATAACCAGGCGTTCGTACTGGGCAAGCACCTCAGCCTGCAATGCCACGTCGAAATGACCCCGGAGTTGATTGCGGCATGGTGCAGGAGCGGCGCGCGCGAGATCGAGCGCAACCTGAAGAAGAGCCCGGCGGTGCAGCCGGTCGAGGAGATTCAGCGCGACCTCGAGGCACGGCTCGCAGCGCTGCACCGCGTGGCCGACCGGATCTATGACCGGTGGACTGCTTGCCTCAAAACTGGTGAATAGGAAATAGGAAAAGGGAAATGGGAGATTTGTGTCGCGGCATGGTCACGCTCTCACTGGCTTACCATTCCCTATTCCCCATTTTCTGTTCCCTGATTTAATCTCGGAAGTTCTTGAACTGCAGCGGATAGTCGGTCACCGATTTGCGCACAAGGGCGATCGCGTCCTGGAGAGTGTCCTTCTTCGCACCCGACACGCGTACGACGTCGCCCTGAATGCTCGCCTGGACCTTGAGCTTGTTGTCCTTGATGAGCTTGACGAGGTTCTTGGCTCGCTCCTGCTCCACGCCCTCGTGGACCTTGATCTCTTCCTTGACTTTGTTGCCACTGACCGCTTCGATCTTGCCCGACTCCAGCGCCCGGATGTCCACGCCGCGCTTGGCGAGCTTGCCGACCAGCACGTCGCGCAGTTGCGCCATCTTGAACTCGTCATCGGCGTAAGCGGTCAGGGTCTTTTCCTTGTCGTTGATCTCGACGCGGGCGTCGGAGCCCTTGAAATCGAAGCGGTTGGCGACCTCGCGGTTGCACTGGTCCACCGCATTCCGGACCTCGACATGATTGACTTCGGAGACGATATCGAATGACGGCATAGGCTCTCCCTGAAGGCTCAGCGCCGCGGGAATTCTACCGCATGCGGAGCGCCGCGTATTTTAACCGCCAACACCGCCAAGAAACCCAATTGCGATAATTGAACCGCCAAGACGCCAAGAGAACCAGAAACAATAAGGACAAGCCGGAACCGACTTCCGGTTGTCGAGTTTTTCGTTTTTATTTTGATTGGGTTTTTCTTGGCGTGCTTGGTGGCTTGGCGCTTCGGCGGTTAGTTTCTCCGCTTCCGCTTCGCCGCGATGCGCATCCTGAGTGCGTTGAGGCGGATGAAGCCCTCCGCGTCGGCCTGGTTGTAGGCGCCGCGATCTTCCTCGAAGGTCGCGATGTCCGAATCGAATAGCGAGTCGCCACGCGACGCGCGCCCCGTCACCATGACCGTGCCTTTGTAGAGCTTGACCCGCACCGTGCCGTTCACGGGTCGCTGCGTATGATCGATCAGCGCCTGCAGCGCGCGCCGCTCCGGGCTGAACCAGTAGCCGTTGTAGACGAGGCGCGCGTAGCGGGGCATGAGATCGTCTTTCAGTGCCAGGACCTCGCGATCGAGCGTGATCGATTCGATCGCGCGGTGGGCCTTGAGCATGATGGTGCCGCCGGGCGTCTCGTAGCAGCCGCGTGACTTCATGCCGACGTAGCGGTTCTCGACGATATCGAGCCGGCCCACGCCGTGCCGGCCACCGATCCGGTTGAGCTCTGCAAGGACTCGGGCCGGGGTCAAGTGGCGGCCGTTGACCGCGACGATATCGCCGCCCCGGTACTGGAGCTCGACAGACTGCGGGCGGCCGGGCGCTTTTTCGGGGGAAACGGTCATGCGCCACATCGACTCCTCGGGCTCGAAGTCCGGGTCCTCGAGGATGCCGCCTTCATAGGAGATATGGAGCAGGTTGGCATCCATGGAGTAGGGCGCCACGCCCTTTTTCTTCTTTCCCTCGACCGGAATGCCATGCCGCTCCGCGTAGCGCAGGAGCTTTTCCCGGGAGGTGAGATCCCACTCGCGCCACGGGGCGATCACCCTGATATTCGGCTCGAGGGCATAGTAGCCGAGCTCGAAGCGGACCTGGTCGTTGCCCTTGCCGGTCGCGCCGTGCGCGACCGCGTCCGCTCTTACCTTGCGCGCGATCTCGATCTGGCGCTTGGCAATGAGCGGACGGGCAATCGACGTGCCCAACAGGTATTCGCCCTCGTAGATCGCGTTTGCCCGGAACATCGGGAACACGAAATCGCGCACGAATTCCTCGCGCAGGTCATCGATGAAGATTTCCTTTACGCCGAACTTGCGGGCCTTGGCCCGCGCGGGCGCGAGCTCTTCCCCCTGCCCGATGTCCGCGGTGAACGTGACCACCTCGCAGTCGTAGGTATCCTGCAGCCACTTGAGGATGACCGAGGTGTCCAGTCCGCCGGAGTAGGCGAGCACCACTTTCTTGATCTTGTCCATGTCTTAAAAGCCGTGAATCGTGAAACGTGAATAGTGATGGGACGCAGTATTTCCGACTTACTGTCGCTCCGAATCACGATTTCGGTTTCACGATTCACGGATCGTTAGGTTGACCACAAATCGCCCTGGTTCTTGATCCGCCCCAGCAACAGGTATTCCATCAGAGCCTTTTGTGTATGAAGCCGATTCTCGGCTTCATCCCACACCACGCTCTGCGGGCCGTCGATCACGTCGGCGGAAACTTCCTCGCCGCGGTGCGCCGGCAGGCAGTGCATGAAAAGCGCGTCCTTCTTCGCCACCTTCATCATCTGGCCATCCACGCGCCAGGCCTCGAAGTCGTGCTTGCGCTCGGCATCCTCGGCCTCGTCCCCCATGCTGGTCCACACGTCCGTGGTGATGAGGTCGGCCCCCTTCGCCGCCCGCATCGGGTCGTCGAACTCCTCATAGTGATCGGTGCCATAGAGCCCGGCGCGCTCGGGCTCGACCTCGTATTCCGGGGGCGTGGAGACGTGGACGTTGAAATCGAACAGCTCGGCCGCCTGCAGCCACGTATTGCACACGTTGTTCGAGTCGCCGATCCAGGTGACGGTCTTGCCCCGGATGCTGCCGCGCCGCTCGACATAGGTATAGATGTCGCCGAGGATCTGACAGGGGTGGTACTCGTTGGTGAGGCCGTTGATCACGGGCACCCGGGAAAACCGGGCGAAGCGCTCGATGATGGCCTGCTCGAAGGTGCGGATCATCACGACGTCCACCATGCGCGTGAGGACGCGCGCGACGTCCTCGATCGGTTCGCCGCGGCTCATCTGGGTATCGCGTGTCATGAGCGTGATTACCGAACCGCCGAGCTGGTGCATGCCGGCTTCGAACGACACGCGCGTGCGCGTCGAGTGCTTCTCGAACACCATGGCGAGGGTGCGGTCGCGTAGTGGCTGGTAGGGCACGTAACGCTTGAACATGTCCTTGATCCAGCTGATGCGCGCGAAGAGATACTCGTACTCCTCGAGGGAAAAATCCTTGAATTGAAGGTAGTGACGGGTTTCCATGGGGGTCGACCCCGGAGGCCCGCGCTCAGGCCGACTGGGCCGCGGCTTGCGGGGCGCTCTGCCTCTCGAGGAATGCCGTGACCAGCGGAACGAGCGTCGCAAGCAGCAGTTCCGCCTCCTCGCGCTTCGTGATGAGCGGCGGCAACAGCCGGATGACATTGTCTACCGCGACGTTGATCAGCACGCCCTTTTCGAGTGCCTGCTGCACCAGCTCGCCGCACGGGTGCTCGAGCTCGATGCCGATCATGAGCCCCTTGCCGCGGATCTCCGTGACGCCGCGCAACCCGGCAAGCCTCTGCGAAAGCTCGCTGCGGATGAACTCGCCGATCCCCACGGCGTTTTCCATCAGCCGCTCCTCCTCGATGATCTGCAGCGTGGCAAGCGCGGCGGCGGAGCAGAGCGGATTGCCGCCGAAAGTCGAGCCGTGGCTGCCGGGCTTGAACAGTTGCGCGGCGGGCCCGGCGGCCAGACAGGCTCCGATCGGCACGCCGTTACCCAGTCCCTTGGCGAGCGGCATCACGTCGGGCTTGACGCCCGAGTGCTGGAACGCAAACCACCGGCCGGTGCGGCCCATGCCGCTTTGCACCTCGTCGAGCATGAGCAGCCACCCGTTGGTGTCGCAGATCTCGCGCAGCCCCGCGAGGTAGTCGTCGTGGCAGATGTTGACGCCGCCTTCTCCCTGCAGCAGTTCGACCAGGACGGCGACCACGCTGCGGTTGTTCTCCGCCACTCGCCGCACGGCGTCGAGATCGTCGAACGGCACGCGCACGAAGCCGGCCACCAGCGGCTCGAAGCCCGCTTGGACCTTGCGACTGCCGGTTGCTGAGAGCGTCGCCATGGTGCGCCCATGGAACGCCTTTTCCATCACCACGATGGCGGGCGCCTCAATGCCCTTCTTGTGGCCGAAGAGCCGCGCGAGCTTGATCGCTGCTTCGTTGGCCTCGCAACCGGAGTTGCAGAAGAAAACGTTCTCCATGCCGGAGATGGCGGCGAGCCGGTCCGCGAGCTGCTCCTGGAGCGTGATCTCGTACAGGTTCGACGTATGCACAAGCGTGCCGGCCTGTTCGCGCAAGGCAGCGACGTACTTGGGATGCGCGTGGCCGAGACCGCAGACCGCGACGCCCGCAACGCCGTCGAGATAGCGCTTGCCTTGCGCATCCCACAGCCAGCAGCCTTCGCCGCGCACGAACGCGACGGGCAGCCGGGCATAGGTGTTCATCACATGCGACATAACGAAAAACTCAGTGCCCAAAAGCGCGCACGGCGGCTGGTGCCGCCGTGCTTTCCTGACGGTAATTCTGTCTGATCAAGTCCTGCCGCGCAAGGAATTTGTCGGAGCCCGACAAATTCCTTAATGAAGGACCGCCTTCGGGAGGCGGGCTTCAGAAACTTTACGTCGAGTGGTTCTTGGCCTCGCGACCGCTCAGGACGGGTGTTCGATGAAACAAACCTGTAACGGGGCGTGAGTAAGGAAATTGCCGGACCTCGGTCCGGCAATTTCCTACATGGCCTTGATGCGCGCCGAAAGACGGCTCTTGTGGCGCGCCGCAGTGTTCTTGTGGATGATGTTCTTGTCGGCGATCGAATCGATCACCGACGTCGAGTGCCGAAACAATTCCCGCGCGGCTTGCTTGTCGCCGGCGGAGATCGCCTTCCTGATGTTCCTCACGGCGCTGCGCAGCTTCGAGCGCAGGGCGGTATTGTGTTGGCGGCGCTTCTCCGCCTGCCGGGCGCGCTTGCGTGCCGATGCGATGTTGGCCATGTGCGGTAAACTCCGGAATTTGAATCGGAAAAAGGGCGCTATGATACGGATTTATCGGAACTTGTGCAAGGCGCGCCCAAATCTCGGGCAGTCGCGCCCTGGGTTCCGGGGTTCAGGGTTCAAGGTTCAAAGTTCCGGATTCAGGGTTAGCGACTTGATATCGACATTCGTGATGCTGAGCCTGGAACTCGGAACTCGGAACCCGGAATTCGGAACACCCGCAGCTCGGGACGGAGGCCGCGCGGGATGAACCTGCTGAAAGTGGTCGCGACGGTGAGTGGGATGACGCTCGTCTCGCGGGTGCTCGGCTTGGTCCGCGACCTCGTCATCGCCCGCGTCTTTGGTGCCGGGCTCTTTACCGACGCGTTCTTCGTTGCGTTCAAGATACCCAACCTGATGCGCCGGCTGTTTGCGGAAGGCGCCTTCTCCCAGGCCTTCGTTCCCATCCTCGGTGAGTACAAGAACCGGCACGGCGAGCCGGCGACGCGGCTCCTTGTCGACCATGTCGCGGCAACGCTGGCCGGGGCGCTTTTCGTCGTGGCCCTGATTGGCGTGGTGGCCGCGCCGCTCATCATCTACGTCAGCGCGCCCGGTTTCACCGCGATACCCGGAAAGTTCGAGTTGACGGTGGAGCTGCTGCGCATCACGTTTCCCTACATCTTCTTCATCTCGCTCGTCGCGCTGGCCGGCGGCATCCTGAATACCTACAGCCGATTTTCCGTGCCGGCGTTCACACCGGTACTGCTTAACCTGTCGTTCATCGGCTTCGCGCTGTGGGGCGCGCCGTATTTCGACCCGCCGATCAAGGCGCTCGCATGGGCCGTATTCGCTGGAGGCGTGGCGCAGCTCCTCTTCCAGCTCCCGTTCCTCGCCCGGCTGCGGATGGTGCCCCGCTTCCGCCTCGAGTTGAAGGACGAAGGTGTGCGGCGCGTGCTGCGGCAGATGGGGCCCGCCGTGTTCGGGGTTTCAATCGGTCAGGTGAGCCTGCTCATCAATGTCATCTTCGCGTCGTTTCTCGTCACTGGCAGCGTGTCCTGGCTCTACTATGCCGACCGCTTGATGGAATTTCCGGCAGGTTTGCTGGGCGTTGCACTGGGTACGATCCTGTTGCCGAGCCTGTCGCGATACTACGCGGAGCGCTCGGCCGAGGAATACTCCGCCTTGCTCGATTGGGGATTGCGCCTCACCCTGCTGCTGGCGGTGCCGGCGGCCGCGGCACTTGCATTGCTGGCGGTGCCGCTGGTGGCAACGCTCTTCCATTATGGTGCGTTTTCGGCCGGGGACGTTCTGGCGACGCGGCGTGCCGTCGTCGCCTATAGCGTCGGGCTGGTCGGCCTCATCCTGGTGAAAGTGCTGGCGCCGGGGTTCTATGCGCGGCAGGACATCCGGACGCCCGTCAAAATGGCCCTGGTGACGCTGGGCGTGACACAGCTCATGAATCTGACGTTTATCTGGTGGCTCAAGCACGCGGGGCTGGCGCTCGCGATCGGGCTTGGCGCGTGCTTCAACGCCGCCTTGCTGCTACGCGGTCTGAAGCGGCGTGACATCTACTTGCCCCTGCCGGGCTGGTCCATGTTTCTCGTGAAGCTCGGTGTCGCGGTCTATGTGATGTTCGCGGTCGTGTGGATTGCGGCGGGCCCGGACGCCGCGTGGCTTGCGATGGGCGCGGCGGAGCGCGCGCTGCGCCTCGGTTGGGTGGTGGCACTGGGCGCGTTCACCTATTTTGCGACACTTTGGGTGCTTGGTTTTCGACTGAGCGATTTCGCGAAACGCGTGTAATCGACACAATATCGGGGCTGGCATCAAGATTTTTCGTTGCGCGATCGTTCGTGTATCATCCATTCGCCAAGCCGGCAACCGGTCTCCGGTGTTCCATAGACGAAGATAGCTTTTGAAAAAGGAGGAGATCATGTTTCAGCGCATCGTCGCCGTGCTCTGCGGCCTGTTGTTCGCCACCACCGTGTTCGCGCAGGGCGTGCTGCGCATTTCGGCCATCCCCGACGAAAACCCGACCGAGCTCCAGCGCAAGTTTTCCAAGATGGCGGCCTACCTCGAAAAGGAAGTCGGCGTAAAGGTCCACTACACGGCCGTAACGGATTACGCCGCGGTGGTCGAGGCGCTGGCCGCGAAAAAGATCGACATGGCCTGGCTCGGAGGCTTCACGTTCGTTCAGGCGCGCTTGCGCACCGGCAACGCGATCCCGATCGTGCAGCGCGCCGAGGACGAGAAATTCACCAGCAAGTTCGTCGCCAGCGCCGCGAGCGGCATCAGGGGTCTCTCCGACCTGAAAGGGAAGAACTTCACCTTCGGCTCGGTTTCCTCCACGTCAGGGCACCTGATGCCGCGCTACTTCCTGCTGAAGAACGGGATCAACCCGGAAAAAGATTTCAGGCGCGTCGCCTTCTCGGGCGCGCACGACGCGACCGCGCTCCAGGTCGAGTCGGGCCGCGTCGATGCGGGCGCGCTTAATGCCTCGGTGTGGGCGAAGCTGGTGCGCGAGAAAAAAGTCGACACGGACAAGGTCAAGGTGATCTGGACGACGCCGCCGTACTACGACTATAACTGGACCGTGCGCGGCGATCTCGATCCGGCCGTCATCAGGAAATTGACCGCCGCGTTTCTCAAGCTCGATCCGAAGAATCCCGCGCACAAGGAGCTGCTCGACCTGCAGCGGGCGAGCAAATTCGTTCCCACCCGGCCCGAGAATTACAAAGGCATCGAGCAGGCTGCGCGCTCAGCGGGACTGCTGAAGAAGTAGGACAGCTTCATTGCGAGCGGACAGGATGGGCGCATGAGTATCCGGTTATCGCGGGTCAGCCTCGACTACTCGGGCGGATTTCGCGCAATAAGCGGCGTCAGCTGCGATATCGGGCAAAGCGAACGTGTCGCGATCATCGGTCCGTCCGGCGCTGGCAAGACCACGCTGCTCAAGCTGCTTGCCACTGCGCTGCGTCCCTCATCGGGCGAGCTGAATCTGCTTGGCGCGAATCCGTGGGGTCTCGATCGTGCGGGCCTGCGGCGCCTGCGCGGCCGCGTCGGCATGGTGCACCAGGCCCCTCCGATCCCGCCGCGCCAGCGCGTCGTGACGGCGGTCCTCGCGGGGCGGATCGGCCAGTGGCCGGCCTGGAAGAGCCTGCTCTCGCTCGCCTACCCCATAGATATCGAGGGTGCACGCGGCGGGCTCGCGCGCATGGAGGTCGCAGACAAACTGTTCCAGCGCTGCAGCGAGCTCTCCGGCGGGCAGCTGCAACGTGTCGGCGTTGCCCGCGTACTCTACCAGCAACCGGACCTCATACTTGCTGACGAGCCGGTTTCCGCAGTGGACCCGGCGCTGTCGGACCGCGTGATCGGTGAGCTCAACCGTGACGCGTCCGCGCGGGGCGTAACGCTCGTCGCGAGCCTGCATGCCGTGGACCTTGCGCTGCACTGGTTTCCGCGGGTCATCGGCGTGAAGAGCGGGGAGATTGCATTCGACCTGCCGCCGGTACGGGTAAGCGATGCGATGCTCGCCGATCTGTATGCGTCCGAGGCGGCGCAGGTGCCGACCCAGGACAACCAGCCGCTCGAGATGGTGCCCAAGGGAATCCGGCGGCAGCCGCTTTGCTATTGATCGGCGTCTATCGGCGTTCATCGGCGGCTAATCGATTCTGCTCCTGTGTTTGGAGTTTCAGCGTTTTTGACATGTCAGTCCGTGTTTATCTGCGTTTATCCGCGGCTCATGACGTTGCTTGATTCTTAAGACACACTCCAGTGAACGGTGATGGGTCGGTAATGCGGCTGCGCGATCCGGCGGCGCTGCCGCGGGCCGGTCTGACGCTTCTCATCCTCCTCCTGCTGGTGCCGGGTTTTCACCTGGCGGAGTTCAATCCGGGCGTGCTGTTCGAGGCGCGCAGCCGCGAGACGATGGGCAAGTTCATCGCGAGTTTCTTTCCGCTCGCGACATCGCCGGAGTTCATGCGGCTCATCATGCGATCCACACTCGAGACGCTCGCGATCGCAACGGCCGGCATGGCCTTCGCGATGGTGCTCGCCTGTCCCCTGGGGCTGATTGTCGCGCGCAGCCTCTCGATTTCGCGCATCGGGCCCGGTCCGGGCTATCTGGCCGGGCGCATCCTGCGCCTGCCCGCGCGATTCGCGCTCATGTTCTTCCGCAGCATTCCCGAGATCGTTTGGGCGCTGCTCTTCGTGCGCGCCGTCGGGCTCGGACCCGCAGCCGGTGTGCTCGCCATCGGAGTGGCATACGGGGGCATGCTCGGCAAGGTCTATGCGGAAATTCTCGAGTCGAACGACACGCGGCCCACAACCGCGCTGCTCGAAACGGGCAGCGGGCGGATCGAAGCGTTCTTCTACGGCACGTGGCCGGTCGTGTTGCCTGAGCTGGTGTCCTACTCGGTCTATCGCTGGGAATGCGCCGTGCGCGCATCCGTCATCATGGGCTTCGTGGGGGCGGGCGGCCTCGGTCAGCAGATGGAGCTTTCGATGCGGATGCTGAGCGGTGGCGAGGTGAGCACGATCCTGATCGTGTTCCTCCTGCTCGTGATGCTGGCCGACGGCATCAGCGCGCTGCTGCGAAAGGTGACGGCGTGAGGCGCGCACACTGGGTCGTGCTGATGGTGCTGGTCGGCGCGATCTGGGCGAGCTTTGTTTTTTTGTCGCTCGACCTGGGTCAGCTCGCCTCGCTGGAGGCGCTCGGCCAAATGGGGCGTTACATCGCGTCGTTCTTCCCACCCGATCTGTCGCCGTCCTATCTCGCCCGCATTGGCGTCGGCACGCTCGAAACCCTCGCCATTTCGGCAACCGGCACTGTGCTCGCCGCCGTATTGGGGCTGCTGCTCGCGTTGCCTGCCGCGGGGCGGTTCGGCCCGTTTCCCCGCGCCGCGGCCAGGCTAATCCTGAATTTCCTGCGCTCGATCCCGGAACTGGTCTGGGCGGCGCTGATGGTGATGGCAGCTGGGCTCGGCCCTTTTGCCGGAACGCTTGCGCTCGCGTGGCACACGGCGGGCGTGATCGGGCGGCTGTTCGCGGAGACGCTCGAGAATGCTCCCGAGGAACCGGCGCAGGCGTTGCGGCTGACGGGGAGCCGGGCTGCGCTTGCGTTTCTCTACGGCACGATGCCGAACGTCGTGCCACAGTTCGTCGCCTACGCGCTCTACCGCTGGGAAATCAATATCCGCATGGCGGCGATTCTCGGCGTGGTGGGCGCGGGCGGGCTGGGCCAGATTCTCTACGTGAGTCTCTCTCTCTTCCAGCAGCCGCAGGCACTGACGGTCATCATCGCGATGCTGGTGCTTGTGGCGCTAGTCGACGGGGCGAGCGCGTGGCTGCGCCAGCACCTTGCGAACTGAGTTCCGGGTTCCGAGTTGAACCTTTGAACCTTGAACCCGCTTACAGCTCGTAGCTTGATCCCTCGCCCTTGAGTGTCGCGTCGACGACCGCGCGCTTCAGGTGGGGCGCGAACATCTCGATGAACTCGTAGACGTAGCCGCGCAGATAGGCATTGGGACGCAGTCCGATGCGTGCCATGCTGGGCTCGAAGAGGTGACTGGCGTCGATCAGCCGCAGCCCCATGTCGCGGGCCGGGTCGAACGCCATCTTGGCGAGGATGCCGACGCCGAGCCCCCTCTCGACGTAGGCCTTGATCACATCCGCGTCGATGGCCGTGAGCACGACGTTGGGCACCAGCCGTTTCTGGTCGAACGCGCGCTTCACCGGCGAGTCCCCGGTAAACGCAAAGTCGTAGGTGATGATCGGGTGGCGTGCAATCGCCTCCAGCGTGAGCGGTTTTTCATGCAGCAGCGGGTGCCGGAGCGACGTGATCACGCAGCGATTCCACTGGTGGCACGGCAGCAGGGTGAGTCCTTCGTAGTGGTGCGCGGCTTCGGTGGTGATGGCGATGTCGGCGTCGCCGGACCGCACGAATTCCGCGATCTGCTCCGGGCTCCCCTGTCGCAGCGAAAGCCGCACCTTGGGGTAGCGCTGCATGAACTTGCTCACCACCGGTGGCAGCGCATAGCGCGCCTGAGTGTGAGTGGTCGCTATCACGATCGAGCCGCTGCCCTGTGAGCTGAACTCACGCGCAACCTGCTTCAGGTCATCCGCGTCGTGGAGGATGCGCTCGACGATCGTCAGGATCATCCGGCCGGGCTCTGTCATGTCGCTTACCCGCTTACCGCGGCGGACCAGGATGTCCACGCCCAGCTCCTCCTCCAGCAGCCGGATCTGTTTGCTGACGCCCGGCTGGGACGTATGAAGCGCTTCCGCGGCCTCCGAGAGGTTGAGCCCACGCTTCGCGATCTCCCTGAGATAGCGTAATTGCTGCAATTTCATGAGGTTATCGTAAATACTATTTAGTTATTAAATTCTAACATGATATTCGTTTGAAATATAAAGACTCGCTCGTAGGATTCAAGACCCGCTAAATGGGTGGATGCGGACGTGTACCAATACGACCAGATCGATCAGCAGCTCGTGGCCGAGCGGGTTGTCCAATATCGCGACCAGACCCGGCGCTTTCTCGCCGGGGAGCTCTCGGAGGACGACTTCAAGCCGGTGCGGTTGCAAAACGGGCTCTACCTCCAGCGCTACGCGCCAATGCTGCGCGTGGCGATCCCGTACGGCCTGCTGTCTTCGCGCCAGCTGCGCAAACTAGCGCACATCGCCCGTACCTGGGACCGGGGCTACGCGCACTTCAGCACGCGCCAGAACCTCCAGTTCAACTGGCCGAAGCTCGAGGACGTGCCCGACATCCTGGCCGAGCTTGCGACCGTGCAGATGCATGCGATCCAGACCAGCGGCAACTGTGTGCGCAACATCACCGCCGACCATTTCGCTGGGGTAGCCAGCGACGAGATCGTGGACACGCTCGTCTGGTGCGAGGTGCTGCGCCAATGGTCCACCTTCCACCCCGAGTTCGCGTACCTTCCCCGCAAGTTCAAGATTGCGTTTAACGGCTCCGAGGCGGATCGCGCCGCGACGTTTCTGCATGATATCGGCCTGCACGCCACGCGCGACGCGTCGGGCGCTGTGGGCTTCCGGGTGATCGTCGGCGGAGGCATGGGACGCACACCCATCATCGGCCACGTGATCCGCGAGTTCCTGCCGTGGCCGCACCTGCTGACCTACCTCGAGGCCATCCTGCGCGTCTATAACCGCTACGGCCGGCGCGACAACCTGTACCGTGCCCGGATCAAGATCCTCGTGAAGGCGCGCACCCCCGAGTGCTTTCGCGACGAGGTCGAGAAAGAGTGGGCGTATCTCAAGGATGGGCCAGCCACGCTGACCGCAGCCGAGATCGAACGCGTGGAAGCCCGTTTTACGCGACCGTCGTACGACGCCCTGCCCGGGGACGACGCGGGCTACCGCACCCGCCTCGGTCTCGATCGTGCGTTCGCCGCCTGGGCCAAGCGCAATGTCCATTCGCACAAGATGCCGGGCTACGCCGCAGTCACGCTCTCGCTCAAGAAGACCGGTGAGGCGCCGGGCGATGCGACGGCCGGGCAGATGGACGCGGTGGCGACCCTCGCCGAGCGCTACAGTTTCGGCGAGGTGCGCGTATCTCACGAACAGAACCTCATCCTCGCCGATGTCCGGCAGTCCGACCTGCACGCGCTGTGGCATGAAGCCAAACCGCTCGGATTCGCGACGCCCAACGTGGGCCTGCTCACCAACATCATCTGCTGCCCGGGCGGGGACTTCTGCTCGCTCGCCAACGCCAAGTCTATTCCGGTGGCGGAGGCGATCCAGCGCCGCTTCGACCGGCTCGACTATCTCCACGATATCGGCGAGCTCGATCTCAACATCTCGGGTTGCATGAACTCGTGCGGCCATCACCACGTCGGCCACATCGGGATCCTCGGCGTCGACAAGAACGGCGACGAGTGGTACCAGATCAGCATCGGCGGCAATCAAGGCCTTGCCCGGCCCGGTGCGCCGGCCGCGTTCGGCAAAGTGATCGGACCGTCGTTCGCGCGCGCCGACGTGCCCGACGTGATCGAGCGGCTGATCGAGGTCTATCTCGAGCGGCGCGATTCTGAGGCCGAGCGCTTTATCGACGTCGTTTGGCGCATCGGCATCGAGCCTTTCAAGGAGCGTATCTATGGCACTGATCATCAAAGAGCGCAGCGTCGCGAGCGATCCCTGGCTATTGCTTGATTCGGCGGACGACGGCGGCCTGCCGCTGCTGCCTCCGGCCGGCGATGTAATCGTGCCGCTCGCGCTCTGGCGGACAGAGCGTGACACGCTGCGGCGTCGTGCCGAGAGAATCGGCGTTTGGCTCGACAGCCATGAAGACCCGGCGCTGATTGCCGAGGACCTTCCGCTCTTCGGCTTGGTCGCGGTGAACTTTCCGAAGTTTACCGACGGCCGCGGCTATTCCATCGCCCGTTTGCTGCGCGATCGGTACGGCTACCGGGGCGAGCTGCGGGCGATCGGCGACGTGCAGCGCGATCAGCTCTTCTATCTCGCCCGTTGCGGCTTCAATGCATTTGCCCTGCGCGCCGGAGAAGATCCACGTGCCGCGCTGTCCGCGTTCGGCGACTTCAGCGAGGCCTACCAGAATTCCGTCGAACAGCCGCTGCCGTTGTTCCGCCGGCGCGAGCTCTCGTGAGGAATTTGTCGGGCGAGAGCCCGACAAATTCCTTACCGAAAACCGTTGCAGAATAGGCTATGCGTTTCAACTCCATCAAATGTTCTTTCGTTAAGGATTTTGTCGAATGACAATTCGACAAAATCCTCGGGCAACGCGGAGCGTTGCCGGCAAGGTCTACCTGGTGGGAGCCGGGCCTGGCGCGCCCGATCTTCTGACCCTGCGTGCCGCTGAGACCCTGCGGCGGGCCGACGTCGTGTTTCACGACGCGCTCGTGCATCCCGAAGTGCTGGCGCTGGCCGCTCGCGCCGAACGGGTCGCGGTCGGCAAGCGCTGCGGCCGTTTTGCCACGGCGCAGCAGTTCATCAACAAGCGCCTCGTGGACGCCGCGCGCAAGCACGCAGTGGTGGTGCGGTTGAAGGGCGGCGACCCGATGCTCTTCGGGCGCGCGCAGGAGGAGCTCGCGACCCTGGAGTCCGCCGGGATTCCGTGCGAAGTCGTGCCGGGAGTCACCTCGGCACTCGCCGCAGCTGCCGAGGCGGGGATTTCCCTTACGCAACGCGGCGTCGCGCGCAGTGTCGCTTTCGTCACTCCGCGTGTCGGGGAAGGGGAGGCGCCCAGCGAGTGGGCGAGGACCGTCGCGGCCGCCGACACTGCGGTCATCTACATGGGCGCAGGTCAGGCCGCGCAGATCACCGCGGCACTGCTTGTGGCCGGCGTGCGGCCTGAGGTGCCGGTTCTCGTCGCGGAAAGCGTGACCTTGCCGCAAACCCGGCGCATCGCGCTTACGTTGCGAGAGCTGCCAAGGATCGCTCAATACGGAATCACCGGCCCGACGCTCATCCTGCTCGGAGGAGCGTTCGGGACCGCGTTGAGCAAGGGTGTCGACAACACCTCGCTCTACCACGCAACTGCCTAGCAGCCCGTCGGACTTGAGGCTCCGACCGGCTGCTAAATGCAAAACCGCCCGCAGACTTCCGACACAACGGGGTGAAAAGGCCCGTTTTGGAGTCAAAGAGGGGCGCGCGTGGGTCCGAATGTTTGTATTTCGCATCTGATCTTGCCTTTTGGCTGCGGGCAGTTTTGCGTAAGGAGTGTGTCGCGGCAAAGTCCGACACACTCCTAGGGCGCGCCCCGCGCTCTGCTAGACCGCCTATCGTAAAACACGCTATAATTCAAGCTTTTAGTTACACCACGGCTTGGATGTATGCGGATCTCACACGGCCTGCCTGCCGTTGCAAAGGGCCCCACTGCGTTCACGATTGGCAACTTCGATGGCGTGCACCTCGGCCATGAGGCCATGCTGGACGAGCTCACACGCGCTGCGCGGCGGCTCGGTGTGCCCGCCTGCGTGCTGACGTTCGAGCCTCACCCGCGCGAGTTTTTCGCACCCGACAAGGCGCCAACCCGGCTCACCTCGCTGCGGGAGAAGCTGGAGCTGCTGGCGGGCTGCGGCGTGGACCGCGTTCATATCTGCCGTTTCAACTACGCCTTCGCGCAGATCACGGCCGACGAGTTCATCGCTCGAATCCTTGTGCGCGGTCTCGGCGCACGCTGGGTGCTGGTTGGCGATGATTTCCGTTTCGGCGCCCGCCGCGCCGGCGACCTCGTCATGCTCAAGCAGGCAGCGCCCCGTTTCGGGTTCGAGGTGGCTGCGCTGCCCAGTGTGACGCTCGAAGGCGAACGTGTGTCCAGCACGGCAGTGCGCAGCGCGCTCGCGGCCGGAGAACTCGCCCGCGCGCGCGCGCTGCTGGGGCGTCCCTATTCGATCAGCGCACGTGTCGTGCGCGGCGACGGCCTCGGGCAGAAACTGGGTTTTCCAACGGCGAACATGCAGATGAGGCACAACCGTCCGCCGCTGACGGGGATATTTTCTGTAACCGTGGCCGGCGTAGGGGACCAACCTCTAAGGGGCGTGGCCAGCCTCGGGGTGCGGCCGACGGTCAAGGTGCAGGGGGCGCCGGTGCTCGAGGTGCACCTGTTCGATTTCGATGAGAACCTCTACCGGCGCCATCTGCGGGTCGATTTCCATCACAAGCTCCGCGACGAGGAGAAGTACGCCGATCTCGCGACCCTGACGAGGCAGATCGCGCGCGATGTCGAGAACGCAAGAGCCTTTTTCCACCGCCAAGACGCCAAGACAAAGAAAAAAGCCAAGGGGTAACGCATTGGCGAACACGGTGCGACCGTTCGCTTATCACCGCTTACTATTCACTACAAGCCAACTCAAGAAACGCGAAATGCACCCGCCGATCGACGCCGATAAGAAAGATGTTCATTTGTTCTTTTGGGATTCTTTGTCCGCGTTCATCCGCGTTTATCTGCGGTTAATGGTTTTGCATGGCTGATTACAAGAAAACACTCAACCTGCCCGATACAAAGTTCCCGATGCGCGGCGATCTCGCCAAGCGCGAGCCGCTGATGCTGAAGCACTGGGATGAGCGCGGGTTCTACGAGCGCATCCGGCAGGCGCGCCGGGGCGCGCCGCGCTTCGTCCTGCACGACGGCCCGCCGTACGCGAACGGCGACATCCACATCGGCCACGCCGTCAACAAGATCCTCAAGGACATCATCGTCAAGAGCAAGACGCTATCCGGGTTTGACGCCCCCTACGTGCCGGGCTGGGACTGCCACGGCATGCCGATCGAGATCCAGATCGAGAAAGAGCACGGCAAGAATCTGTCCGCGGCGGAGACGCAGCGTTTGTGTCGCGCGTACGCGGCGCAGCAGATCGAGCGCCAGAAGGCCGATTTTCGACGGCTCGGCGTGCTTGGCGATTGGGACCATCCTTATCTCACGATGGCTTTCAAGAACGAGGCGGACGAGATCCGCGCGCTCGGCAGCCTGGTCAAGAAGGGCTACGTCTATCGGGGCCTCAAGCCCGTAAACTGGTGCTTCGATTGCGGCTCGGCGCTCGCGGAGGCCGAAGTGGAGTACGAGGACCGAACCGACATCGCCGTCGATGTCGGTTTTGCGATCTTCGACGAAGATCGCGAAAAGCTGAGAATGGCCTTCTCGCTGGACAATCTTCCGGAAGGACCTGTCTTCGCGGTGATCTGGACAACGACACCTTGGACGCTCCCGGCAAATCAGGCGCTAAACGTTCACCCGGATTACATCTATAGCTTTGTCGACACCGATCGTGGCTCGCTCATCCTCGCCAACGATCTGAAAGAAGGGTGCCTGTCTCGGTATGGAATTAAGCGGCGGGATCCGAACGGCCGTGTCGATCACAGCTGCCTGGGCAAGAATCTTGAGGGTATTCGCTTCAAGCATCCATTCTATGATCGCGTCGCTCCGGTCTACCTCGGCGACTATGTCACGCTCGATACCGGCACGGGCATCGTGCACTCCGCGCCCGCCTACGGCGTCGAGGATTTCCAATCGTGCCGCGCCTACGGCATGAAGGACGAGGAAATCCTCACCCCGGTGATGAGCGACGGCAAGTTCGCGGCCAGCCTGCCGCTCTTCGGTGGCGAGGTAATCTGGCGTGCCAACCCCAAGATCGTCAAGACGCTGGACGAGCGCGGGGTGCTGTTCGCGCGGGATGCCAATCACATCCACAGTTATATGCACTGCTGGCGCCACCGGACGCCGGTCATCTTGCGCGCGACGGTGCAGTGGTTTGCGGGTATGGATGAGGTCGCGGGCTACAAGGGCGTGCAGCCGGCTGAGCCGTTGCGGAAAACGGCGCTGCGTGGCGTGGAAGCGACGAAATTCTTCCCGGCGTGGGGCAAGGCGCGCCTGCACGGCATGATCGCCAACCGCCCGGACTGGACGCTTTCTCGCCAGCGCCAGTGGGGCGTGCCGATGCCGTTCTTTATCCACAAGGAGACGAGCGAGCTGCACCCGCGCGCGCTCGACCTGCTCGAGCAGGTGGCGAAGCGCGTGGAGGCGGGCGGTATCGAGGCCTGGCAGTCGCTGGAGGCCGAAGAGCTGCTCGGCGCGGAGGCGGCGCAATACGAGAAAGTGAAAGACACGCTCGACGTGTGGTTTGACTCGGGCTCGACGCATTTCACCGTGCTGCGGGGCTCGCATGAATCGTCGAGCGCATTTCCTGCGGACCTCTATCTCGAGGGGTCCGATCAGCACCGAGGCTGGTTCCACTCGTCGCTGCTCGTCTCGTGCATGATGGACGGCGGGCCGCCCTATGCCGCGTTGCTGACGCATGGTTTCGTGGTGGATGGCTCGGGCCACAAGATGAGCAAATCGAAGGGTAACGTCATCGCCCCGCAGGAAGTCATGGACGAGCTCGGGGCCGACATCTTGCGGCTGTGGGTGGCGTCGACCGACTACTCCAGCGAGCTCTCGATCTCGCGCGAGATTCTGAAGCGCGTGGTGGAATCCTATCGCCGCATCCGCAACACCCTGCGCTTCCTGCTCGCGAACCTCGCCGATTTCGACCCGGCCCAAAACATGCTACCGGTCGATGAGTGGCTCGAGATCGACCGCTACGCGTGGGTCATGACGTGCGACCTGCATTGCGAAATGGTGCCCTCCGAGTCCGGCGCCAAGGACCCGGCGGCGCCGGGGCACTACGGCAACTACGAGTTTCATCTGGTCGCGCAGAAGCTGCAGACGTTCTGCTCGGAGGACTTGGGGGGCTTCTACCTGGACATCCTCAAGGACCGGCTCTACACCGCGCCGGCCGGCTCGCGCGCGCGGCGCTCCGCGCAGAACGCGCTCTACCACATCACGCATTCACTGACGCGCTTGCTTGCTCCGATCCTGTCATTCACGGCCCAGGAGGTGTGGGAGATCCTGAGCGGCGGGGAGCAGAGCGTTTTCGAGCAAACCTGGTACGAGTTCCGGCTGCCGGGCGACGCCGAGGCGCTGCGCGCGCGTTGGGGCAAGCTGCGCGAGCTGCGTTCTGATGTGTTGAAACGCCTCGAGGAGCTGCGCGTGGCCGGCAAGATCGGCTCGTCGCTCGCAGGCGAGGTCGAGTTCTACGCCAATGGGGATAGCCGGGCGTTCCTGGATTCATTTGGCGATGACCTGCGCTTCGTGTTCATCACCTCTCATGCGCGGGTGGCGAACGGTAGCCACCCGGAGGCCGCTGCCACCGTGCTGCCCGATGTGAGGGTGCGGGTGAGCCCGAGCGCGCACCAGAAGTGCGGGCGATGCTGGCACTATCGGGCGGACGTCGGCGCCAGCCACGAACACCCCGCGCTCTGCAATCGCTGTGTCTCGAACCTGTTCGGCCCGGGCGAGCCGCGTGTCCACGCGTAGAGCTTGCCGCTACGCCAAGAGGCGTTTTTAACCGCAGATCGCGCAAATATACGCTGATGATTTGTGTTTATCTGCGTTTATCGGCGGCTAAAAGGGGTTTTTTGGCATGAGTTCAAAGACGGTTTATTGGCTGCTCCTGTCGGCGCTGATCGTCGTAATCGATCAGGTAACGAAGTTCGTCGTCGTCCAGCGCCTGGCGGCCAACCAAGCGGTCGAGGTCACCTCTTTCTTCAATTTGGTGCTGGTCTACAACCCCGGCGCCGCGTTCAGCTTCCTCGCGGACGGTAGCGGCTGGCAGCGGGGGCTGTTCGCGACAATTGCCGTCGTCGCATCGGTGTGGATCTTCTACCTGCTGCGCAAGTATCCTCATCAGCGCCTTTTCGCGCTGGCGCTCGCACTGATCCTGGCAGGCGCTCTGGGTAATCTGATCGACAGGATCGCGTTGGGCGCCGTGATCGATTTTCTCGACTTTCACGCCTTCGGCTACCACTGGCCGGCGTTCAACGTGGCTGACTCGGCGATCACCTGCGGCGCGGTGCTGCTGGTGTGCGACGCCCTGCGCCCCCGTTCGAAGCCTTGATTGAACCGCCGAGACACCGAGCACGCCAAGAACAACAATATTGCCCTTTCGAGCTGAGTTTCGTTCTTTTTTTTGGTTCTCTCCGTCCCGCCGTGGTTCGATAAGGTTTTGTCTGCAGTTCTATGACGGGATTCGTTTCCCCCTGGCGCCTTGGCGGTTCTTATATAATTCAAACATGAAGGTGCTGCTCGCCAATCCCCGCGGCTTCTGCGCCGGCGTCGATCGCGCCATCGAGATCGTCGAGCGCGCGCTCGCGCTGCATGGCGCCCCGATCTACGTTCGCCACGAGGTCGTGCACAACAAGTTCGTGGTGCAGGACCTGCAGGGGAGGGGCGCCGTCTTCGTCGAGACGCTGCGCGAGGTCCCCGAAGGCGCGACGGTCATCTTCAGCGCCCACGGGGTGTCGCAGACAGTGCGACGCGAGGCCGACGCGCGCAACCTGCGCGTGTTCGACGCCACCTGCCCGCTGGTCACCAAGGTTCACATCGAGGTGGCGAAGATGCGCGCGCAGGGACGCGAGATCGTCATGATCGGCCACCGCGGCCATCCCGAGGTCGAGGGCACCATGGGGCAGAGTGCAGGCGGCATGTATCTCGTGGAGCGGCCCGACGATGTGGCGCAGCTTGTGGTGCGCGACGAGAAGCAGCTCGCGTTCGTGACGCAGACGACGCTGTCAGTCGATGATGCGCAGCAGACCATCAACGCGCTGCACCGGCGGTTTCCCGCCGTTGTCGGGCCCAAGAAGGACGACATCTGCTACGCGACCCAGAATCGCCAGGATGCGGTGAAGGCGCTTGCTGCGAAGTGCGACGTGGTCATCGTTGTGGGCTCCCCCAACAGCTCGAACTCGAATCGGCTGCGGGAGGTGGCGCAGAACCAGGGCGTTGCCGCTTATATGGTGGACAAGGCCGCGCAGCTCCAGACCGAATGGCTGGCCGGGGCGCGCATCGTCGGGGTCACCGCGGGTGCTTCCGCGCCCGAGGTTCTTGTTGAGGAAGTCGTCTCCAGGCTACGCGAGTTGGGTGCCGAAAGCGTCGATCAGCTCGCGGGCGTCCAGGAAAACACCGTATTTCCGCTGCCCAGGGGTCTCGCCGCCTGCATTCCGCGTGAGAGACGTGGTACGCCGCCGCGATGACCGGTAGCGGCGGTGCTCGGCAACGCCGCGTCACACCCCTCTTTGCGGACCATCGTTACTATCGCTACCATCCGGGCTGACCGTTGCGTGTCTTGCTGCCGGTACTATCGAGCGTGAGCGCGCCGTCCGGGATCTGCCTCGATCCGGGCAGCGGCGTTGCGATCAACGCAAAGGACGGCGGCAGTGCGGGAGCGGCCGGGTTGATCGTGACGGCGTAAAACTGCGCGACATCGGCCGGCACGTTCAGGTTGAGAGCGGCCAGCGCACCGGCGCCGACGGCGTACTGGCGCGCGTCGAGCAGGTACTGCTGCTGCCGCGTTGCCACGTCCGCGAGGAACTTCTGCGCCGCGCTGCGACGGCCTTGGCGCTGGTGATCCTCGTAGGCGGGGTAGGCGACCAGCGCGAGGATCGCGACGATCACCACGACGATCATCAATTCGATGACCGTGAAACCGGACAGCCTCCGCGTTTCCTTGGGCCAGTGCCGGCAACACGCAAGACAGCACCTGCGGCTGGCCCAGTGCGAACGAGGACGAGATGCGCGCCGCCGCGCGCTGTCCGTGAAATGAAAACCCGAGTGCTCGGGAAGAAACGCTGCAAGGCCCGGAGCCTGCGCAGTTGCAACGCAAATGCGCTCAGCGCTCGAGGCGAGGCAGCAGTTAGACGACGCACGGCGTCGTGTTTCGTTCACGCTTGTCCCCCGAGCCAAATGATCGGCTTCGCACAATGGCGAACATGCCTTATTCCCCGGTTAGTTTGGCGCGCTCGGGCACGGGAAGCCGCGGCCGTAAGCGAAATCCACCAACAGGTAGCTCTTCACCGGGCCATCGTTGCCCCGCGCCGGCTCGAATTTCATTCCCCGCAGGCTTTCCAGCGCGCTCTGCTCGAACGCCGGCGCCGCGCAGAGCACGTCGGCGTAGATCTAGCTTTCTTCCATCCATGAGGGTAAAGGCTCTCGATGTGAGTCAAGCAACAAGACCGCGGGCAACCCGTCCGGTTGCCCGCGGGTCATGCGATGTACCCTCTCCCGGGGGCGGTCTTGCATAAGGCGATTGCCGGACCTCGGCCCGGCAATGTCCCGCCTAGTAGATCAGCTCGCGCCACGATACCCGCTTGCCGATCGCGCCGCCGGCGCCCGGGTTGACGCCGCCCACCCTCTTCTTGCCGGTGACATCGATCGCGCTGTACTTCAGCTGGCCGCTCGGCAGGCGGTAGACTACGATACCGGCGATGAGCGCGTTGCTGAGCTTGGTGCCCACGACCTGCGCGGGGGCCGACGCGAGGTACGACCCGGAGCGGTAGTCGAACTGATAGAGGAAGCTGTCGCCGCCGGCCGAGCACGGCTGCGCGTTGGGCTGGTTGGTGGCGACGAGCAACACGCCTCGCACGAGCTGCGGGTCGATATTGACGCGCTCGCCCGGCGACTGGTTGCCCGGGTTGAAATCGACGTACCAGCCATTCTGAGTGGTCCAATCCACGGCGTTGTTCGAAATCGTGCGAGTATTCGCGTCGACCACGATCAGGCTCTGCTGCACCATACTCGCCGCGGGCTGACGCAGGTCGCCGAGATCGGTGCCGGTGTCCTTGAAGCCGTATACCGTCTGCTGGTAGGCGCGGTCCTCCGGCGGAATGAGCGTTGCCGGATCCTGCAGGTCGGAGGGGCCGAGGAGACGGCCGGTGCCCACGTAGACTACATTGTATCCGGCAGCGAAGCGCGTGATATCGACCCGCGTCGTGACCGACTGCGGCTTGGCCGGGGAGCTGCCGTCGAAGAGTTGCCCGAGGCGCTGGAAGCTCATGTTCGTCATGTCCAGCCGCCAGACGTTGCCGAGCAGGTCGCCGCCGTAGACGAAGGTCGTCGTGTTGTTCACTGCGAAATTGGTGGCATACCCGGTCAGATGCGCGAGCCCGCTGGGGGTAGTCGTGTCGCCTGCGCCGGTGGTCTGCTGGTCGAGGATGGCTCCCGTCTCGATGTCGATGACGTAGACATAGCCGGTACCGTCGCCGGGCGTGATGTTGTTATGGCCGGAGCTCACGATCGCCACCCAGGTTCCATCCTTCGCCCACTTGGTGATGATCGGGTCGCCGAAGGTGAACCCGATATTGTCGTCTTGTTGGGTCGGGGCGGTGCAGACGGTCCCGTTTTGGCAGACCTCCCACAGGCCCTTCGGATTGTTGGGGTCCGTGATATCGAGCGCGTAGTAGCCGCGCCCGCCGCCCTTGAAGCCGCCCACCAGCACCGTCTTCCACTCGTTGGCGGTCTTGAAGAACACGTCCATCACGCTCGGCGAGCCGTCCACGAAATAGCGGTGGTTGACGTCATAGTTGCCGAGCGCCAGCTTGTGCATCTCGGGCATGATGATGCGCGGAACATAGGCCCACAGCTCCTGCCCGGTGTCGCCGTGGAAGGCGTGCAGCATGCCGTCGTTGGCGGAGACGTAGAGCACCCCCTGGCGGTTCACGTTCGCGAGCTTGAACGAGCTGTAATCAGGGACAACCGCATCCCCGTATTGCAAGAATGGCTTGCCCACGAATGCCGGCTTCGAATTCACCGTGTCGCCCAGCACGTTGTCGCGGACGCGATAGAGAGCGTCGTCTCCGTTGTGACCGCGCAGCCAGTTCACCAGGCGGGCACCGTCGTTGACCTGGGCCTGTTGTCCGGGCGGCATCGGCGGGCACTGCGGCAGGGAGGCGCACTTGTTGTCGAAGAAGGCCTTTTCCTGGGCCGTCATACCCGCGTAGAGGAAGTCCTTCAGCTTGGTGGCACCGCCGGGGTCGAACGTCAGGATCTTGCGCGTGTCGGTGTTGGCCGTAACGCGCCCGTTCAACTGGGTGCCCGCGGTCCAGACTGCGCCCGGGACCACGTTACCCGTGGTCGTATCGATCTCCTCCGCCACCACTTCCCCGTCCCATTTCAGCGTGCGGTAGGTCGAGCTGAAGATGTAGTTGTCGGTCGGCGTGATGTTCGGCGTGCTGGTCGCCGAGGAGGCGGCCGCGCCAGTCTGGATCTGGATCGAAGAGAGCGCACCGGCGAGCCCCGACTGCAGTTGCGCCGGGTCCTTGGCGCTGAAGTAGCGCCCGCGAGCGTTCACCGCCGCGTGCCACAGGTCATCCAGCGTCGAGGGGTCGTTTTCCGTGACCTTCGGCCAGTTGCACTTGCCGTTCGTCCAGGCGCAGCCCGAGGGGTCGCCGTTCTTGATCTTGGCGAAGTCGCCGGACCCGGCGGTCTCGTAGTCAGGCCGGTAATTCATCAACCCGTCGAGGCCCATCCCGAGAGTGAACGTCACCATATGCTGCTTCGGGTTCGTGTCCTTGGCGTCCGTGGGGACGTTGTCGAGCGCCACGGGCCCGGTCGTGCGGAGATCGGTCTTGTAGTAGTACATCGCCACGTCGGCGAGCGTGTCGGACGAGCCTAGGCCGGTGCCTGCCGTACCACTCAGGCCTCCGTCATAGGCGCCGACCGCGCGCGTCGAGTAGCCGGCGTCCACGTTGTCCTGGTTGCCGATCGAGCCGCCGGCGAGATTCTGGCCCGCGTTGTCGTTCCAGTAACCGTCGGTCGTGAGGAGCGTGAAGTTCTGCTGGCAGCTGTACTGCATCGGGTCGTCGGGCATGAAGCTGTTGATGCCGCCCGTTACGCCGGCGTAGTGGCGTCCCACGCGTGACAGCGCTTCGCGCAGCGGCGTGCGGTTATTCGCCGTCTGGATATAGAACTTGTCGTACCAGTCTTTCTTGTGCGTCGGGGTGAACTTGTCGACCTTGAGATACTTGCTGCTGCTGCTCGCGTTGATGGTGAGGAAGCCGACGCGGTAGCGGTCGTCCAGTTTGGAGAACGCGCGGCCGGCAGCAGACTTCATGAGCAGCAGGCGCTCGCGGTAGTACGAGTACCAGTTCGCGAAGTTCTGCAGCTCCTCGGCGTAGGTGCAGCTCGGCGCCGCCGCGCAGTCGCTGCGGCCGGGCCGGTTGCCGTAAGTCGCCGTGGCGGGGACGATGTCGGTGCGCGTGATGTTGCCAAGGCGCGGGTACCGATAGGTAGTATTCACCTTGGACTGGCACTTGGGATTGCCGGTGGTGCCAGTAACCAGCGAAGTGCTCGCGGCGTTGGCCTGCGTCGTGCACCAGCGCACGGGCGCCGGCACGACAAAACTGCCCGTCGGCGTTGCGGAAAGCGCGCAGGTCACCAAAGTCGCGTCGGTGCAATACTCACGCGGCGTGATGTCGAAATAGTGCGGGTTCGTGCTGAGCGTTGTTGCTTGGCGGAACCCGGTGTTGGGAAATCCGCCGGCGGGTGTGCTCGTGTTGTTGTACACCCACGTGTTAGTAGGCGTGTCGATGCCGTTACGCTTGCACTTGGCGGGGTCGAGAAGCTCCGCGCCGCTTCGCGTGCTCGTGTCGCACCAAACGGTTTCCGGCCACGTCGTCGTGACGTCTTTCGTGGTGCTAGTGGTGGCGTAAGGATTATCCAGTGCGGCGGTGGGCGTGGCGTTGCCCAGGCTCACGCCGAGAGCATCCACTCCAGGCGTATAGGTGAGCTGCGGGTTGTAGTAGATCGTGTTGAACTGCGCGGCATAGTACGGTGGACGCCCCGGTGCGTTCGTGCCGCCCACAACGTTGCAGGAACTCGAGCCGCAGGACTTCGTCGTGTTCGAGTCGTTCGCCTCGTCCGGCATGTAATCCCGGCCCATACTGCCCGAGTCGTCGAGGACGAACATGAGGTTCGGCAGCACCGTGACGCTGGGCGCGGTGCCGAGCGGCGCCGACGCGAGGTCAGCCTGCGAGGCGCCGGCCGGCACGGGCAAGGCGAGGATCGCGGCCAGCAGGGCCGTTTTTAGGTAACGAGAGGTCAGGATTCTCATGACGGAGTTCTCCATCTGGGATGAAATCTCAATGGTCAGAGCGCGACCGCGACCATCGACTGCACGTAGCTCGTGGTATTGCGCGGACCTTGCGTGCGCACGGTGACTCGGTAATACACCTTCGGGTCCTCCAGGAAGCCGGGTGCCCCGACGGCGAAGCTGTCTCCCTCCGCGGGCGGCGGCGCAGTGGTGGCCGCGGTGGTCAGCGCGCATTGCTGGGCGCCGCCGCCGGCGCAGGTTCCGTTGTAGGGCGTGTCCGGGCAGTCGCACATCCGGTGGATGAGATAGGAGGTCGTATTGCCGGCGGCGTCGGTTCCGACTGTGACGGCGCTGGCCCAGGTCAGCGGGTCGTTCCAGTCGGGCGCGGCGCCCGGACGCGCGGAATAGTAGCCCGTGGTCAGATTGGTTGTGGGGAGCGCCGGCCGGTTCGCCAGCATCCACTGGAAGGCCTGCTCGACGCCGTTGTCGGAGGACTGGATGGTCGCCTGCTTGAAGGCCAGGTTGCCCGCGATCAGCGTGGCGGTGTCCACCGAGCGCATGATCGCGATGCCGGCGAGCGTCATGGCGACCAGCACGATCAGCGAGATGAAGAGCACCGCGCCGCGCTGCCGCATCGGGGTGTTCCGCGTTCCGGGTTCCGCGTTCCGGGTTTCAGGCTGTGCATCGCGAACATCGATATCAAGTCGCGAGCCTTGAGCCTGGAAGTCTGAACCTTGAACCTCGAACCTTGAACTTGGAACCTCGAACCTTGAACAGGAGTGTTTCATTACGGCCTCCAGAGCATGTTACGAACGGGCACCACTGTCTGAAAAACCTTGTAGCGGTACTGCCGTTCGTTTGCGGTGAGCGTCCACACGGGCCCGACGGTGGTCGGAGCGACGGCGGAGTCGTCCCATAGCTTGATGGTAGCGGGGCTCACCACGCCTTTTTCAAACAACGCGGAGCGGGCGATGACCGCAAGGCGCACCGCCAGGATCGTCGCCCAATCCGCGGCGGTAGCCGGCACGAATTCATCGAATACGTCGATGATGCCGTCGGCGTTGGTGTCCCGGCCGTACTGGGCCTGCAGTTGCACGATGCTGTCGTAGATCGCGGTCGGCGCGGTACTCGACGCCGTGAGCAGCAGCTGCAGCATCAGCTGGCCGTTCGAGACCGAGTAGATGTTGTTGTTCGGCAGCGAGCCGATGTTGAACATCTTGGCGGCGGTGGTGTAGGCGGTTCCCAGCCCGCCCGGCTTGTTGTAGCGCGTGGGCCGCTGGACGCCGGTAATGGGGTCGGTATAGGTGCCGCTGTTGTGGATGATGTTATCGGTCTGGCCGGGCGTGCCGGGAAGTGTACTCACCTGCGCCAGAGTGCAGTCCTTGCCCGGCTCCGCCACGATGATCATATCGCCTGGATTGAAACCGTAACGGTTGCTGACTTTGTAATCCGCTGACGGGCTCGGCATGTCCTGTGTGATGTTCACCGGATTGGGTAGCAGCTCGCCGCTGCCGTACATCACAGTGACCGTGTCCGGGGCGCCTGCCACCCCTGAGGTGCTCCCCACCCCTTGGGTAATGACCACAGGCACCAATGTCAGCGTGAACGCCGTGCCGCCGCCGGCCTGCTCATCCCAGCCGTTGATGGTGCATCCGAGGAAAGCGAGGTCGGTGATGCCGTAGCCTGCCTGCCGTATGTCGCGCTCGAGCGTGAAGAGCGATAGCGCGCCATTGGTCTGCGCCTCGCCGCCGCCCATCGTGGTGCGCTTTTGCCCTTCGAACACGGAAAAGACCTGGAAGATCGCGGTGATCGCGATCAGGCTGATCACCATGGCCACCAGGAGTTCGATCAGGGTCACGCCACGGTCGCGGCGGCTTCGCGGAGACGGGCCGGAATTGTTGATCTTGCGCATGGTTTTCATCCGTTGATGTATGCCATCGTGATGTGGTTGTGTACCGTCGAACTGGCCGGCGGTTGCCAGAAGACCGTCACCGTGACGGTGGTGCCCACCACTGTTACCGTCGGCCGGTTGGCCGCGGCGGTAACGCCAGGCAGCGCACTTTGAATGGACGTAACCCAGTTCGCGATCGCGGCGGGCGGCGCACCGCTTCCCGCATACGCGTAGGTGGCGAGATTGGTGCGGTTGACCCACATCTCGCCGACGATCTGGTTGGCGTAAAAGCTCGCGTCGGCGCGGTACTTGGCGTCGTTCACCCGCTTGACCGCGAGGGCCTGCATGCCGACGAGCGCCAGGATCCCGAGCGAGAAGATGAGAATACCCACCATCGCTTCGAGCAATGTGGCGCCGCGCTGCGGCAACCTTGGATTTACGGGTTTGAGCATGATCTGTTCCTTGTGGCCGATAGTCCTGCTTACAGGCAGCCTGCCGGCACCGCCGGCACGCAGGCACGCGTATCGCCGGCGGCGACCTGCGGATCGCACATCCGGGTGAGGCCGGTGGCGTTGACCATCACGCACAGTTCGCGGCTCTCCGCGGTGGGGATCCTGGTTGAGTCGACTTTGATTGCAGTAATGGGCGCCGAGCCGTCGCTGTTCAGCCCGACCCGTCCGAGCCCGCTGAAGGTGACGCGGTCCGCGCCGCCGGGCGTAATGGTGACCACCGCGTGCGCCGTTCCTTCCTGAGCGGTCCGGCTCTGAATCAGCGCGGCGGGGGCGATCGGCGGGCCGCTCGCCGGGCAATTCGGCGTGCACACCGTCCACCCGGAAGCGGCGTCCATCCGCAGCTCGACGCTCGTGTTGCGGCGGGCCGCCTCGGTGCGAGCCAGCGTGAGGCCGCTCAGGATGCCTTCACCGGCAGTCCGGATCTGGGTGTTCTGCATCCAGATCGTGTAGCTCGGCAGCGCGAGGAAGACGAGGACTCCCAGCACCACCAGCGTGACCATTAACTCGATGAAGGTGACACCTTTGATGTTCTTCATGGTCTATTAGCAGACGTTGGGTTTGCTACGCACCCAGCAGGTGCCGTTTGAGGACCAACCGGCGGTGGTGGCAGGGGCGGCGACAGTGGTCGCGCGCGCGTTGAGTTCATTTATGGTGTAGGTGAAGCCGCTCGTACCTTGGGCGGCGACGCCGGTGCCGGTGGCGGCATAGGTTTGCGCCGGGTTTGCGGCTGGGACGCACGTAAAGGTGAAAAACTTCGACGTCGAAGCCGTCGCGCCGCAGTTCCCGGCGCCGTCGTCGTAGCGGCGGTTATCCTGGTAGTACTGCTCCATCCGCACGCGAAAATCCGAGAGCCCGTTGTGAGCGTCGACGAGCTTTCCGCGCAGTATGTAATCGCGGTAGCTCGGAAGCGCGACCGCCGCCAGAACCGCGACTATGGCAACCGTGATCATCAGTTCGATGACTGTGAATCCTTTGTGACGCGATTTCATGTCTGCACCGTCCGCCTTGTGTAAGGTTTCGTGACGAGTGCATTTTCGAACGCGCGCAAGCGAGTTTCCAGCGCTTCCCGATGGGCGTCGCGAAAGGCGGTACGAGTGGCAGAAAAGCGCTCGATTTCGTGACCGAGTGCACGAATTCGGGCGGGGCAAAAAGGCGTTTTGGCGGGCCCGGAAACGCGGATGTGAACGGGTTCTCGCGCGCTGCGACCCGGACGCGCGCCGATGGCAAAAATGAGTTACAAAGTCATGATTAAAAAAGAATTAGACACAGTCTAATCCTTTCTTTACAATGCGATGGCATGAGACCCAACCCAGTCACGCGCGAGAACCTCGCAGAGGTCCTGCGCCAGCACGAGATCAATCCGACGCACCAGCGCATCGAGATCGCGCACGCGCTGTTTTCGCGCGGCGAGCATCTCTCCGCCGATCAGATTCTGGCCATCGTCAACGACCGCCACTCGGAGACTTCGAAAGCGACCGTTTACAACACGCTCAACCTGTTTCTCGGGAAGGGTCTGATCCGCGAGGTGATCGTGGATCCGAACAAGGTCTTCTACGATCCGAACACGCAGCCGCACCACCATCTCTACAACGTCGACACCGGCGAGCTGATCGACATCGATGCAGCCGCGATCGCGATCTCGGGCCTGCCGCGCCTGCCTGAGGGGATGGTGGCGGAGGGCGTCGAGATCATCGTGCGCGTGCGCACCCGGAATTCGTCGGTCTCCCGCCCGACGAATTCCTTAACCGAGAACCCGTGAGGATACCGGCCGCTCAATCGGGCGCCATTCGCGACCGACAGGGTTCGTGTTGAGACAAGGGATGCTCGCGTGGCGAGATCCGGGCGCGCGGACCTACGAGGCCAGCGGTCGAATGCGTTCCCGGTATTCCGGCGGCCACTGGAATGCAGGATAATGCCGTTCCGGGAAGTGTTTTTGTAAGGAATTTGCCGGGCGGCAGCCCGGCACATTCCTGGGCCGCTGTAGCTCAGCTGGTAGAGCAGGCGCTTCGTAAGCGTCAGGTCGTCCGTTCGAGTCGGACCAGCGGCACCAATCCTCTTCACCGGTGTCCACCAGGCGTGGAACCGCGGCCAGAAGGAAGTCTCGATTCAGAGCACCCCGGAAATACCCCCGTCCAGGTTGACGCTCGTGCCCGTCACGTAGCTCGCCGCGTCCGAGGCGAGAAAGGCGATGACGTTCGCGACTTCCTCGGCCTCGCCGACCCGCTTCATCGGGATGACTTTCGCGACGCGGGCGTAGTACTCCTCGGCGCTGATGCCTTCGCGCTGGTAGCGCCGCTCATGCTGGCCGGACTTGATCTTGCCGATGCAGACGGTGTTGACGAGGATGTTGTGCGGCGCGAGCTCCTTGGAGAGCGCCTTCGTCAGCGCGAGGCCCGCTGCGCGCGTGACCGTGGTTGGCACGGAGTTGGCGCCGGGCTGCTTGCCGCCAATAGTGGTGATGTTAATGATGCGCCCACCGCCTTGCTTCTTCATCTGCGGGATGGCGAGCCGCACCCCGCGGATTGCGCCGAAGAGCTTGAGATCGAGGTCCTCCTGCCAGGTTGCATCGGTCACGTTTTCGAACGGGTTGGACATCGAGGTTCCCGCGTTGTTGACGAGGATATCGAGGCGCCCAAGGCGCTCGATGACCGCGCCGATGAATTGCTCGACGCCTTCGGATGTGCTCAGGTCCGCCGCAACGCCCAGCGCCTCGGCGCCGAGCTTTTCGAGCTCGTGCGCGGTCTCCTGAACCTTGTCGGCGCGCCGCGAGCAGATCGCCACCTTGGCGCCTTCGCTTGCCAGGCGGCGCGCGGATGCCCGGCCGATGCCCTCGGTGCCGCCAGTGATCGCGGCGACCTTTCCCTGCAGACCCAGCTCCATGACTTGTTCTCCGTTTTCGTGAGTTTCGCGGACGCGACCTCGTGCCTCGCGCCGTGCGGTGATGTCCTTCACGGCCCGCGTGCGAAAGGTCGCGGGCTGTGACCAGCGCGATTCTAACCCGGTCGACGGCCCGAGTCCGTCGCCTGCCCCTGTCGCAGGAATAGCACAGACTGGACGACTGTTCGTTGGTTTTGAGGTGTTGTGCACGTCTGACCTATTCAAGAGGCGCCGTTTTAGGACTACGATAATCACCAATACAACAGATGACGGGATGACCATGAACGTCTCCTTGTTGCGCGATGCAGCAATTCGGATCTGTCGGGCCGCGGCGCCTTGTGCGCTCGCGGCGGTGCTCGCGGCGCCGGCGGCTCATCTCGCCGCTCAGGACGAAGGCGCACGGCCTGCGCCATCAGCCGCGCGGGAAGAAGCCCAGCCGTCGCCCCCGGGGGAGAGCAAGCGCCCGGCGATCACGGTCGACGCGTTGTCGGTCGTGAAGGTCCGGAGTACGGCTATCGCAGATGCGCGCACTGCCCGCAGCCTCGGGGCATCGCGCGAGGGCACCGGCGTCGTGATCGATTCTGAGGGCCTCGTGCTCACCATCGGCTATCTCATCCTGGAAGCCGAGTCGGTGGAACTCTTAACGGCCGACGGACGGGCGTTTCCGGCCACGGTGATCGCCTACGACAACACGACCGGCTTTGGGCTGCTGCGGGCGCTGCGCCCCCTGCCCATCAAGCCCGTGCAATTCGGACACTCGTCGAAGATCTCGGACCGTGAGCTGGTGCTGATCGTCGGTTTCGACGGCGTGGCGCCCGCCTATGTCGTCTCGCGTCGGCCCTTTGTGGGCTATTGGGAGTACAAGCTCGACGAGGCGATCTACACCGCGCCCGCGACCGTCAACTGGAGCGGCGCGGCGCTGCTCAACCGGTCGGGCCAGCTCCTCGGCATTGGCTCGCTGGTGGTCGGCAACGCGGCCGGGTCGCGCTCCCAGGTGCCGGGCAATATGTTCGTGCCGATCGATCTGTTGAAGCCCCTGCTGGGCGAGCTCATCGCGAACGGCAGGGCGCCAGGCCGTCCGCGCCCCTGGATCGGGGTCAACACCCAGGAGTTGCAGGGCAACGTCATTGTCATGCGGGTATCACCCGAAGGCCCGGCTGATCAGGCGGACGTACGCCAAGGCGACGTCATCGTCAGCATCGGCGGCCAGCCGATCAAGGGGCAATCCGATTTTTATAGTCGGCTTTGGGCAAGCGGAGAGGCAGGCGTCGAGGTCCCGCTCGCTGTGCTGCGTGGCGGCCAGCTCGAGAAGGTGATCGTCAAATCGGCCGACCGCAGCGGCTACCTGAGGACGAGTACGGCCTACTGAGGTCCGTGACCAGTGACCGGTCACCAGTGACGAGAACCGGTCCCAGAAACTCCGTGAACCCCGAAGATCATTAACCACGGAATCACACGGAAATACACGGACGAAGACCTGAACCGGGAAGCACGCTGTAGAGCAATAAATATTTCCGTGTGCTTCCGTGTGGTTCCGTGGCTGTGTTGGTTTTTTGACGGCGTCTGGTCAACGGTCACTGGTCACCGATTTCTGAGGGCGGCTAGAACGTTCCCAGTCCGAGGACGCCCGTCGCGAGATCCATCTGTTCGACCAGTTTCCTTCCCACCAGGTTGCGCAGCGTTTCCGTGGTGCCGCCGCCGAGGCTGCCGTAGCGCGCGCCGCGGAAGAAGCGTGACACCGGGAACTCGTCGGTGAAGCCGTAGCCTCCGTGGACCTGGATGGCCTCGGACGTGACCCGGATGCTCATCTCGTTGCAGTAGATCTTGGCCATCGCCGCGAGCGCGGGATCCGGAAACGGATCGCCGCTGACGGCGGCGCGATAGAGCAGTCCGCGCCCCGCCTCGATCTCGATCAACATGTCGGCGGCCTTCCAGCGCAGGCCCTGGAAATCGCCGATCTTCCGGCCAAACGCCGAGCGTTCGCGCAGGTAACGAACCGCCTCCTCGAGCGCGCCTTCGGCTAGCCCCAGGCAGATCGCGGGGTTGAGGCAGCGCTGGGTGTTGAAGGCCGAGAGCAGCCGTTTCATGCCGTTGTCGCGGAGGACGAGGTTCTCCAGCGGCAGCTCCACGTTGTCGAACACGACTTCGCAGAGATACTCGCCGCCCATTGTGTGGTAACTCGCTTTGGCGGAGAAGCCTCTCGCGCCGCCCGGCACGAGCACGCACCCGATTCCCCCGGCGCCCGGCACCTTGTTCACGCGCGTGAACACGACCAGCATCTCGGCAATGTCGGCCCTTGAGATGAGGGTCTTCACGCCGTTGAGCACGACGCGATCGCCCTTGATGTCGCAGTTGGTCTTGTAGCTTGGCACATCCGTGCCCGCATCGGGCTCGGTCATGCAGATGGCGAGGATTGCCTCGCCCGTGGCGACGCGCGGCAGGATCCGGCGCTTGATCGACTCGGGGGCGTAGGTGGCGATGATGCGAGTCTGGACGCCGACTTCGCCCAGCGCCGCCATCGCGGTCACGTAGCACACCTTTCCGATCTCCTCGAGCACCAGCACGGTGTCGAGAACTCCGAGGCCGGACCCGCCGTATTCCTGTGGCACCGCCATGCCGAGCACGCCGATTTCGGCGAGCTGCTTCATGTTCTCGACCGGCCACGTGCCGTCCAGGTAGCGCACGGCGCGCGGCTTGAAGTCCTTCTGGCACACGCGCCGCACGACTTCGACGAAGGCGCGTTGTTCTTCGCTGATTCTGAAATCCATTTTTCTCGTGAATGGTAAAACGTGAAACGTGAATCGTCATCGTGGCCGCTGCCTGACGGCGGTCAGTGCCGGCACGGAGGGCTAGAGTATAGGGCGCGGGCAGCGCCCGCGAAAAGACGCGAGCCAAATTGACGCTCATGGGCCCATACTCTAGACTGCGCATTCCCCGCAATTCGACCCACGGAGCTCGCCATGGATCAGCCTGCCACCCAGCCCAAAATCACCGGCAAGGAACACTGGACCCAGAAGGGCGACGTCAAGCTTTTCCTGTGGGAGAAAGCTGCGCCGGCCGCGCGGCCCGCGCGGGGAACGGTGCTCTTCGTGCACGGTTCGTCGATGGGCTCGACGCCCACGTTCGACCTGCAGGTGCCGGGGCGCCCGCATTCCTCTGCCATGGATTATTTCGCGGTGCAGGGCTTCGACACCTGGTGCGTGGACATGGAGGGCTATGGCCATTCCGACAAGAAGCGCGATATCAACTGCGACATCGCGAACGGCGTCGATGACCTCGAGGTGGCCACCGAGTACATCATTAAGACGAACGGGGCGAAGCAGTTCCTGGTCTACGGCATCTCTTCGGGGGCGCTGCGGGCCGCCATGTTCGCGCAACGGCAGCCAGCGCGCGTGGAGCGCCTCGCGCTCGATGCGTTTGTGTGGACTGGCGAAGGCAGCCCGACGCTCGCGGAGCGGCGCAAGAAGCTGCCCGAGTTGCGCGGCAAGAACCGCCGCCCCATCGACCGCGCCTTCGTGCACAGCATCTTCAACCGCGACCACCCGGGCTGCGCCGACGAAAAAACGATCGAGGCCTTTGCCGACGCGATCCTCAGGCTCGATGACTCGGTCCCGACGGGCACTTACCTCGACATGTGCTCGAAGCTGCCCGTGGTGGACCCGGCGAAGATCAACGTGCCGACGCTCATCATGCGCGGGCAGTTCGACGGCATTGCGGGATTCGACGACCTCGTTGAGTTCTTCAAGCGCTTGCCCAACCCCGATAAGCAGTTTGCGGTGATGCCGGGCATCTCGCACGCGAGCTTCCATCAACTCAACTACCTCATCGTTTACCACATCCTGCTCGGGTTCTTTTCCCAGCCGGCACCAATCTATCGGGGGTAAGACACGGACAGCCTGGCGTGCGGCGGGGGCGTGTCGCCCGTCCGTACGATCGGTATCTGGTTGAATCTAAGTTAATTATCTATCCGACCCCGTACAGCAGGGGGTTGAAAACGAGGTCATCATGTGGAACCATGGCGACCTTGGTACAAGGATCGGCGCGCTAGTCGGTCGGATAAGACAAATAACTGTCTGCGTGCTCGACGAGATTTCCGGTGGGTCGAACATCTGGAAACCCTCGGTCTCGAGGGGTGTCGAATGCAATGTCCGCGGCCTGACAGGGGGCATGGCAGACCGCACAAAACATTTTTATAACAATCGTGTGAGGAGGTTCCATGGAAATACGTAGCGTTTTGCGTAATGCGGGCACGGCAGTGCTTGGTGCCGCGCTGGTTTTCGGCACCCAGGTCGTATCGGCGGCATGGCCCGACAAGTCGGTTCGGATGATCGTGCCGTTCGGCACGGGCGGCGGCACCGACATCCAGGCGCGGCTCCTGGCCAACAATCTTAGAATGCAAACGGGACAGACTTTCGTTGTGGACAACCGCAGTGGCGCGGGCGGGCTGATCGGCGCGGAGCTAGTGGTTAAATCGCGTAACGACGGTTATACGTTGCTGTTCACGACGGCGACGCTGGCGATCAACACGACGCTGTATTCCAAGACCCTCAAGTTCAATCCCCGGACCGACCTGGTGCCGGCCTCCTGGGTATCGAATGCGCCGAACGTCCTGTGCGTGCATCCCAACGTGCCGGCGAAGTCGGTGAAGGAACTGGTCGCGCTTGCCAAGCAGCGCCCCGGCATGCTGAACAACGGGGTTAACACCCCTGGTAGCACCAGCCATCTCGCCGGCGAGCTTTTTGCGCAGCAGGCGAACATCAAGACGGTCATCATTCCTTACACGGGCGGTGGCCCCGCGATGGCAGGCTTGATCACGGGTGACATCGATCTCCTGTTTGCCACGGGTCCGGTTGCGGCCCGCGCCCTGAAGACCGGGCGCGTGCGCTGTCTTGGCGTGACGACGCCGGAGCGGAATCGGTCCTTGCCCGACCTCCCGGCGATCAAGACGGTGGTGCCCGGCGTGGAAATCGGCAATTGGTACTCGATGTTCTTCCCGAAAGGCACACCTTCCGACATCGTTAACAAGATGAGCGGCATGGTCAAGAAAGCGCTGAGCGACAAGAAGATCGACGGCTTCTTTGCGCGCGAGGGTATTGTAGCGGTTGGCGGCTCGCCGACCGAACTGCGCGCGCAGTTCGAAGCCGACGTCAAGAAATATGGCGCGTTGATCAAGGCGCGCAATATTCCGTTGCGATAAGGATCTCGCCGGGCGCGGCGTCGGTCGTCCCGTCTGACCCTATCGAGCGCTCTCCCCTAGGGGAGAGCGCTTTTTTGTACACGATGCTCGCTCTGCTGCGGATGCCGGCGCCGGGGTTCGTCTCTCTCGAGCCGGCTGGCCCCGGCGGGTTCGCGGGGGCGAGTGTCATATAATTCCCGGCAAGGCGCCCTGATCAACCCCTTCGAGCCCATCACTATGCCCACAGCCGGATCCAATGTGCGTCCCGCGCCGGACGAGGTGCTGGTGCGGATTGCAGACTACGCGGCCCGCTACCAGGTCAGGAGCCCGCTTGCGCTCGAGACCGCACGGCTTGCACTGATCGACAGCCTCGGTTGCGGTTTCGAGGCGCTGTCTTATCCGGATTGCACCAAGCTGATCGGGCCGATCGTACCGGGTACCATCGTTCCAAACGGCGTCCGGATTCCCGGCACGCCTTACGTGTTGGATCCGGAACGGGCCACGTT
>Ga0224512_10000083_pt1 | contig 98866 bp, 119 predicted proteins | sample SF_May12_sed_USG_4_FD_169103 | JGI IMG/M metagenome (GOLD analysis project Ga0224512, IMG submission 169103) | Sediment microbial communities from San Francisco Bay, California, United States - SF_May12_sed_USGS_13 | ecosystem: Environmental > Aquatic > Marine > Sediment | place: USA... | reverse complement strand
GGTTTGTCGATTGCTTTTTCTAAAATATCTCCAAGCTTTCCTACAAAGACATTTGCGTTTTCTGGCGTTACCAAATCTTTTAGCAATCTTGTTCCCAATTAACATGATACGTCATCAGATAAATAATTGTCAAGAAGCTACTTGATGAAATGTGCCTTATTAGATAAAAGGAAAAGTAAATATGAATTCTTAAATTTAATCCGGATCTATCTGTAGGTATAAACTATAATGCTCTGGTAAACACAATAATAGAACAGTTGTGCTATGGTGTCATCTTTAATCGAAGTTCGTTCAAAAATGTAAATCGCCTTGCCTTTATCAGCATCGATGATGCAACAATGACTGCAATAAGTGGGTTTGTCATGACTGAATTTGAAGAATTGGATAATGATCCTCTCGATTTTAATTCTCTTTTAGAGTTAATAGAAAAGAAGAACAAAATTACTAAATCCGAAAAAAATGACATGTTAAAATTTCATAATCTAAGAAAGAATTTGTTCAGTCAACCTGAAATTCTCATTATGGATTATGTAAACAAGTATGTCTCTTTGTTGAAAGTTCTTCTAGCACACCTATATCATTACAGGGCATCAAAATCAGAATGGGAAGAAATGGTGGAAAAGTATCGTAAAAATCTATATGCTAACTAAGTTCTTCTAAGAAAACTAATGATTAAAAGCAAAATCTAGTTGGAAATTCCTTATCATGGTTTTTAATAATTTTGATAAATTCTAAAAATTCTTCTTCTGTAGGATCTCTTTTGAGTATTCTTCTGCACTGATAATAAAATGAATTGTATAGTCTGCCTATTATCAAGCCATATGCAAATGATTTGTCACCTGAAGAAAGATGCTTGAAGGATTTTATCATAACATGAAGGTCTTTGTGGCAAGTGGCAGTTTCATTAATTTTTTGTTCAATTTTTTCTTCTAGTTTTTTATCCATGATTTTGATAGGTAGGGTATAGTTAAAAATAGTGTTGGAGTATCAGTGTTTTTTAAACTGTCTTTTTAGAATGCAATGTGTAGAGTAATTGTAATTTTTTGTGGTTCGCCAAACAGATTTTCAAAGATTGATTAAGAGATGGGTGTTTCACCATTAGATCTTTGTTTGAATAAAAGTTGAAAGTATTTTAAAATAAATTTACTTCAAGTTTTTAAAATTAGAATACCATTTTACAAATTATTTTAGAATAAAATCTGAAATTTCTTTCTTTGTTTTCACATATGGGAAGGAATGTAAGATGTACAGATATTCCCGTTTTAGCATCTTAACCATGCTACCTTACAACCATGACTGGACAGTGTACATGATGTATGACCTTAAGAGTGACACTTCCAAGAAGTAATTCCTTAAACGTACTCATACCGCGGCTTCCAGTGACAATAAGATCGTAATTCTGGGTATTTGCAATTTCAATTATAATTTGAGCTGGATCGCCTTGTTTTAGCATCACCTCGATTGGTATGTTTTTCTTTATGGCTTCCTGTCTATATTCCTCAAGAATTAATTTTGCTTTTGTTTGGAGTTGCTCTATTAACTCAAAAGTTGTGGCACTATCGCCCCCAAGTTCACATGGGGTTACATGAACTAGATCCAATTTGGCGTTACACTTGAGTGCCAAAAAGAGAGACTTTGTAAAAGCTTTCTTTGCAGATTCAGACCCATCAATTGCAACAAGTATTCTTGAAAAGTCCATACTTTATTACATGCACAATATGATTTATTGTCACCCTTCCCAAAAAATAATTTGACACAAAACAATAATGTTTTAAAAATGACCAAAGCAAACAAGGAAAAATTAACTAAAAATCTAAAAGTTTCTAAAAACGCGAAACAGCATCATAGAATTAGTACTCAGTTTAAAGTGATTTTTAAGTAAATGGTTCTATGGTTTTAGGGGCACGTCTGAAGATTTGTCTGTATTGGAGGAAAGTTTACTCTATTACAAAAAGCAAAGATGGCTATCTGGCATGTCGGAGCATTTTGGTGCCATAGTTTGACTTGTAGAGGGATTTGTGAAATTAGTTTAACACCCTTAAAACGTAGGTAAAAGTCTACCAAGACTCGCTGTTAGTATGAATCTGTATGGATTTTGCATAATCGATACTATTTGAATTTGGACTTGAGATTCTAGAATTTGTTCTAATTCAAACTGTAGTTAAATACAATGATGGACCAATAACTACATGAGCCTTAGGAAAACGCTTGCAAAGTTTTGTGTGCTAAAAAGTGTGCGTGATAAGGCAAACGCACCTGAAGAAAAATAGGAAAACCGATGTTATTCAGAATCCAAAATTTTTAAATCACTTTTGCATATTTTTTAAATTCCTTAAATCTATTACTTATGGTAATTGAAACAATGACCAGCCTTTGGATCCAAACACAAATTGGTTCTGTTCCTAACGAATTTTGGTATGTTGATTACATAGAACACATAGTTAGCAAAAGCAACAAAAGACCGAAATATCAAAGCGTCAGGAAATGGAACGGCACAATAGATAGTTTTCTTGATGGTAAAAATATCAAATATGTAAAAGAAAATAAAAATATCATTAAATTTGAAAACAATTCTTGATCATTTTTTTTAAAGATATAGCATATTAGATTTTTTTACGATTAAAATGAAAAATAATAGGATAGTGATTAGTTGTTTATTCTAAAGACTTTAGAAGATGTTTGTCTTCTGATAGATATTTCTCAATAATGGTTTTGAGATATGATTTGTCTGGACCAAAGGGCTTTTTGTCTTTCTTGAGATCATTTAAGATTCGCATTAAAATCTCCTTATCCCCCATATCATTTTGTAATAGTACAATGATTGATTTCATGAGATCCTCACTCATAAGATTGTAAAGGAAATAGTAAACAAAATATCTTACTTAAAAATAAAATTTTACATAAAATACTGATTAGTCATGGTAAAATGTCCAAAGTGTAGAAATGAAAAATGGGAAAGAATTTCAGATATTACTATTACAGATAATTATCTAAAAGCCATGAAAGAGAATTTACCACCATACCAATACGGTATTGAACACCCAGAGTGGGCAAATATTGCAAGAGTAGGAAATTACATTATAGAATTTCAATGCAAGAAGTGTAATTTCATAATACCTGAACTTTGTTACTGAATCCTTGATCCTTTTAATTTTTTATTTTGTCAAGGACTCTAGGGGAGATATGCCAATTCCCTTTACCAAAGTTTGATATCCATGTCTAATAGTGACAGTAGTTACTCCGGAGACACCAGAAATCTTTTCCTGGGAAATATCTTCGTTGTTGTGAATGCCTGAAAAGTACAGAGCAGCAGCTGCCATTCCCATTGGATGTTTACCTGTTAATATCCTGGTCTTTCTTGCCTTTATCAGAATTTTCACAGCATATCTTCTAGTTTTCTCACTAGCACTAACCTCACTTGAAATTCTGCTTACAAACTCGATGGGATCATATTGTTCAATATTAAGACCTAGCCTTTTTACAATATCTCGGTAGCTTTTTTGAAGGCGTTTCTTCTTAACGTTGGCAGCCTGGGCTATATCATTTAATGTTCTGGGAGTATTTGTAGACCTACAAGCAGCATATAATGCAGCAGCGATTAATGATTCGGTGAATTTTCCAGTTCTGGGATTTTTTGATTTAATTTTTCTGTAAAAATATGCTGCTTTTTCTGATACGAATTCGGGTAGGCCCAGCTTGGCTGCCATGCCATCAAGCAGAGTAAATGCATTTTGCATACTCCTCTCTCTGCTATACATTTTGCTTCTCGCATCCCATACTCTAAGACGATTGAATGCAAAATTCATTTTACTGGATAATCGTTTACCAGATACATCCTTATTTTTTGAGCCGATTTTTGTGGCAAGTCCCATATCATGTATGGTTAGGGTGGATTTCATTCCTGTTCTTGTCTGTTGCATATAGTCCTCTTTTGTAAAAGTACGATACTCTTGTACATAATCTTCCATTTTTTCAGATAGGACAACTCCACAACTGCCACACATTAACTCACCTGCCATATTATCTGTGATCAGTGGTCCGTCTTTACATCGTGATAGAATACATTTTTCAGAAAGTTTCAATGAATCAGTATCCATTAATTTTTTACACGTCTTTATAGTAATTAGATTTTTTCTCATTCTAGAAAAAGTTATCATACTGTAAAAATTAGAGGCAGTTAATTAGCTCAATCTAATTCTAGTATTATTTAAAACAAATTACGAATCAAAGAAAGTATGGGAAAAATATTGGCTGGTAAGACTTCGGACATTCCTACTGGAGAGATGATCAAGGTAAGTGAGGATGGAAAGGAAATTCTTGTAGCAAATGTAGATGGAAACTACTATGCAATGGACGATACCTGCACTCATCAGGGTGCAAGTCTTTCTGAGGGAACCTTGGAAGGCTCCACTGTAACGTGTCCTTGGCATGGTTCAACATGGGATTGTAAAACAGGCAAGCTAATTGCGTTTGCTTCACAGCTTAAGGATTTGGCTTCATACAAAGTAATAGTAGAATCCGGTAGCATCTATGTAGAGACATAACTTAGTCTCTACCCAATTTTTAGTTCATTTTTGGTTCGGACAAAGTATGTTAAAAATTAGTTTATGATTCTAATGTCATATTTGATCCAATTTTCACACCGATGGTAGGTGTAACAACTTTGAATTTTTTTCCACAATGAAAACACAAGTGTGTCTTGTGAGGCTTGATTGCATATTTTCCCTCATCTAGATGTTGGCCATGGCAAAAAGGACAGAAAATTGTGACTCTGATTTTATTGACCTTCATTTTTTTGCTAATTGATCACGAAAATCTTTTGCGTGATTAAGTAAAATATCTTGAATTTCTTTTGCTTCTTTTTTATTAGGGGCCTTGTGATAGTGCAAAAAGAATTGATTTCTACAAAAATCATCTGATCTACCCATATACCATCCATACAAAAAGTCATCTTCGTTTGTACAATTCCAAATTTCCTTGAAATCCATATTTTGCTTGAAGGTAAAATCTATGGATTTTCGAAGTTCTCTTTCTAATAATCTACGAAATTCTAAACCAAGTACCATTTTGAACTCACATTAAATGGTACTTTGAGGTATATTGATATAATGAATACGTGTAAGCATGAAAAAATAGTACTAGATGATTTTATTTCCCACAAAACTGATAAAAAAGGTAGATGTACAAAATATTTGTGTAAAAGTCATTGCTCAACGTACAATCTTAAATTCAGAAAGTTTTTTCGAATTGCTTGACAGCAAAGGCAAGATTAGAACCTATGTGATGACAAAGGAGGAACATGAATAATGAAGCTCAGATGTACTGGTTATGCTGAAAGACTTTGTGGAAATGATTGTAACTGTAAGTGTCACAAAATTAAGGAGTGGAAGAAGATAGATTGAAAACAAATAGAATTTCTGCAGTAACATTATTTGTTAACGACATGCAAAAATCCTGTGAATTTTACTCAAGAATACCGGGTTTTAGGCTGGTATGTGGTGGGCCTTCTGCTAATTTTACCACCTTTAAAGTAGGTGAAGAACTACAAATGTACCTAAACCTTGAATTAAAAACTGAAAATAAAAACAAAGATTTTGGAAGGATAATTTTTTACACAGATGATGTTGATGGACTATATTCATATTTGAGTAGTGACCAAGATTTTGCTGAACTTACTACTTTTGAAAATGAACCAACCACAGCTGATTGGGGTGAACGTTTTTTTCACTTGAGAGATCCAGATCACTATCAGCTTTCTTTTGCCATGCCCATTACATCTAAAGAAAAATCTAAAAAACCATAATTAGAAAAAATATAAATTTTATAGATTTTGAAATTTTTATCAGATAAAATGAAACATTAAACTTGAATGTAATGTGCCATCTTAATATCTCTAATATTGTCCTTCTATCCATCCTCCGCAAGAATTACAAACAATAAAACCGTCTTTATTGACATAACTTGAGGATTCGGGAGGGCATTTACATATTTTAATTTTCATAGTGACTATTACAAGTTATAATATTATAGTAAATTTTTTTAAAACTTTAAAATTATTCAATAATTTTATTTTAAATATACAAATTTTTTGATCCTTCATAAATTACATTATGAGTAAAATATGTTCATAATGGATAAAGAGCAATAAAAAAAGAGATGAAAAGAGTAGTTGTACAAAGTATCTATGTTACAGTCATTGTTTGACTTCACATTCTCAAGATCCAAACTTATTCACCAAGTATTGATATCCATTTCTTACGGTAACACTGGTTGTTCTGGCCTCCTTGGCAATTTTTCCCTGTGAAATATTTTCATTATTAAGAACACATGCCAAATACAAGGCAGATGAAGCAATACACATAGGGTTTCTTCCTACAATAATTCCCATTCTCTGAGCCTTTTTGAGAAAATATATTGCATCGAGTCTAGTTTTTTCTTGAACATTTACATCTGATGCTAATCGTGTGATGAAATCTGTCGGGATGAATGTACTAGATTTAAGTTCCAAGTTCTCAACTAATCTCCTGTATGATTTTTGAAGTAATTTCTTTGAGATATTAGATGCTTTTGCAACATCAAACAAACAAGATGTGATTTTTGTAATTGAAAATCAATTATCTAACCAGAGTACAACAAATCAGAAAATTCTTAATTTGAGAAAAATGATAAAATTACATACGCGATAAATGAGTATCAATTAGAGAATTATTTATCAAATAAAAAGAAAAGGAAAAAATTCCTAGTTTGTTCGTGGGGATGATATGAAAGTGGATATCCACGATTGCATTATGTTTTTGTTTAGATCTGCAAATGACTTTAAATTGTCATTACATGTCTTGATGTTTTGTTTTGTAGCATCAATTGTGGCAAGAGCTATTTGATCTCGTGTTGAACGTGCCTTGATTAATCCATCTGTTATGTCCTGCATGAATTTCATCGATACTTTGGGTATGCTGGGGCTCAGTCCAGTCTTGTCTGCAAAGTCTTTTTGCAACGTTAAAGAGGATTTTGTTGCATTGCCACATGCCCTAAAATACTCTTGTTGTACATTTGTTATTGACTGGATATATTTTGGTATGGATTCCTCTACATAAGAACAATATCTGTCTAAATTTTTTTGATATGCCGTAAATGCATCTTCTGCTTCTTCAGTTTTACTCATCTTTTCACCTCCTTTTCATTGTCTAAAAGATGTACCCACAACTCCAAAATCTCAAAATTTACATCTCACTTGTAATAAATTTTTAAAATTATCTTTCAGATTTAAATTATAATACGATTCCACATTTTGATAATAAAAGAACGAATATGATTTCAGTTGATTTGAAATATATTCAAAGGAAGCTAACGTGAAGGGAGTTTCTCCATTACATTTTATCACGAGTCTTCAACTCTTGATGCATGTAACTTATCCAACCAGTGGGTGGTTGAACAACCATTAGCTTCCACATAATAATGGTAAAATCAAATGTTAAGTATTATTCCAAATTAATTATATAATCATTTGCTTTAACGAATAAAATCTTTATGAATTTTAATTAAATTCATATTTGAATATATTATTGTATAAAACATGTATATAATCCAATTGATTTTGTCACGACTATCCGACTATGTAAATATGCCTGAAAAACTAGACTGGGTACAATAGAATGGTCTTGTAAAGGCAAATTATTTGATGGTACCGCACAGACCAAAAAAATGGATGGAAAACAACAAAACTCCCAAATTTTCTGTGATAAAAATAGGTATACCATCAGATAGAGTCAAAACATGATATTTCTGAGTACAATTTGGGAGAAATTTTTTATGAGAAATTTTCAGCAATAATACATGAAAGCAATATGGGATGATACAATATTAGCTGAAAGCGATGATATTATTACTGTTGAAGGCAATGCATATTTTCCAATGGACTCATTAAAGAAAGAGTATTTTGATCAAAGCAAGTCCATGTCTTTGTGTTTATGGAAAGGCAAGGCAAGTTATTTTTCGGTAATAGTAAACGGAAAAACTAACAAGGATTGTGCATGGTACTATCCCAAACCATCATTTCTTGCAAAAAAGGTCAAAAATCGTGTTGCTTTCTGGAAAGGTGTTCAATTAGTGAATAGGAATAATCCTAATTGTTGCTATGAACAATCAAATGCAATTTTTTAAAATAACAAGTTCCTGACTGTCATTCTTTATAGTAAAGAGATCTCGTTCTCGTCCTCCTGAATTACTGAGTATACTCCAGCGAATGTACGATTTTAAACACTCAAAATCACCAACATCCTTGTTGTTTTGTTCTCGATTCTCTTTTATCTGAGCCAATATCTGTAACAATGGAATTTCAAATTTTTTAAGAGTATCAAATGCAAGGAGAATTTCATCCAGAATCGTAATTTTCGGCAATATGTTTTGCCATTATAACAACTACTTATTCACCTTTGCAGAATATGTAATTCTAAACACGTACTAAAAATTGCCTAATTTGTTACTTGGTAGTTCCACGTGAGTTCAACAAATTCATCACTTAATTCAAGTAAAAATTAATGCAAAATCTTTGCCATTAAATACATCCCCATACACGTTATGTTCCTAATCAAATTTGAACCGTAAAAAGATATAAAAATAATTTTTGAGATGATTGAATAATTGTTAAATAGTATTATCGCTCACTGTTTGCATCATGACTCAACAAAAAAGTCATTGGTACAAAGTTGTTAAAAATGTCTTACAGGACACGAGAAGAAAGGTTATGTCTCCCGCCTCGGCATCGAACCTAAGAGAACTTTATGATTAAGAATATTCATTATAACAGGGATTTGGACGCTGTATCTACAAAAAGCGGACAGAGTGATAAGTCAAAGTGGTAAGAGTTTGTTGATGGTGTTAAATACGATCAAAAATTTGAACCTAGAAGAAGGTTTTATTTCATTTTAAATTATCAAATTATTTCAAATCATATAGAAAATTATTTCAGGTTTTGAAAATTATTAAAATTGTACCCAATTTAGATGCAAAAATTTGGCATGATTTGTTCATAGAGAGTCTTAAATATGACAAGCTCGTTTTAAATGAATCTCAAAATTTAACAAGATTTCGAATCTGTTTGAGAATTCTTGCAGATGCTCCCCAGACTATTTGATTTTGATACTCAAACGTGTACATTTCTTGTATGATATTATGTGAAGGATCTGGATCTTTAGCCATGGTATACAAGAATGATTCAAACGGAATATGAAAAATTTTTTCAACTTCACGATTAGCTGAAAGCGGAGGAATCCTATCAACAACAGAAACATATGGCAAAATTAAAAATCTAGAATTCAAAGTCACTACCGGTTCAAGCTGACCAATTACTTGCTCTCGTGGAATTTCAAGTCCAATCTCTTCATTAGTTTCCCGTAATGCAGTATGTAAAAGATCAGTGTCATCATCTTCCAATTTTCCTCCAGGGAATGATATTTCTCCTGCATGGAATTTCATATGTTTGGGTTTCTCAGTCATTATAATTCGTGGCTCTTTTCCATAAATAACAACTAGTACTGATGCCAATCGATAATTTTCATCATAGTCAATTTTTGGATTTACTGGTTTTGATAGTACTGATTTTAATTCATCTAAATTCATTTCAATCTTTCCTATTATTCCATATCGGTTTTGGTATTCAAAGGTTTTAACCAAGGATAAAAAAATGACAATATGACAATCAGGTATGAAGCAAATCCACCAAAAATATTACCTGATGTTGATACAAAAAAATCCATTCTAAAATTTATAGAAAAAATAAAAATTATTTCAAAAAAATGTGACGCAATTCATCTTACTGAGAACGTATTGGGATATCAACGGGTATCACCAATTGAAGTTGGAAAAATTATTAGAAAAGAAATTCCAAAATTGCCAATTACAGTTAGTCTTAGAGTAAGAGACAAGAGTGAAAAGGAAATTTTTGAGTTTGTAGAAAATTGCATTTCGATTGGTTTTTCAGGAATTCTTGTACTTATGGGAGATCCATCACAGTCAGGAAAACAAGATTCATGTCAAATTCCTAGCGGGATTGTCAAGAAGTTAAGAGAGCAAGGGCTGGATGCAAAAATTGATTTGTATCTTTCTATTTCAAACAAACCAAATTTTTCTAAAATTGGAAAAAAATTAGAATCAAAACCCAAAGGATTCATTACTCAAGTAGTTCAAAACATTGAGCAAGTTCAAAATTTATCAGACAATCTTAAGGAATTTTTAGTAATTCCAATCATATTGTTTCCTTCTGGAAAAAATGAAAAATCTGCAAAATTTTTGAATTTAGATTTAGCAGTATATAGCCAAGGATTTGTAGAGTTTGTAAAAAAAGTTCACGATATTACAGGAGATGTATTGATTACATCTCCTAGTGATTTTAATGGCTTGAATGAGTTTTTAGAAAAATTATCCAATTAAAGTACAAAATATTGTGCGTTTGGATGATGAACTACAATTGCTGCAGTTGATTGTTCAGGAATAATTTGGCCAGATTCAGTTAATGTCATTCCAGATTTTTCAGGTTCTAAAAGTTTCCAGACTAGATGATGTTGTGAGACATCAGGACAACTAGGAAAACCCCAACTATATCGTAATCCTCCTTTTTCTAAATTTAATTCGGATTTTATTTTTTGATTTACCCATTCAGCTAAAGCCTCTGCAACTTCAACTGCCAATCCATGGAGATAGTAGGCATCAGTATACTTGTCTTCATCGTTCCATTGTTCAATGATTTCTGCCACTTTATTTCCAACAGTTACAGATTGAAATGCCACAATATCATCATCACCAAAATAATCAGTCAAACATAGATGTTCAGGTTTTGTAGAGCGAGGAAAATCAAATTCAATATTTTCACCAGAAGATTTCTCAACTAATAATTTCCCATCATGATTATGGCATCTAAAATATCCGTAAACAATCTCTGGTTCAAAGAGTTTTTCTCGAATTATTCTAATTTTCCATTCTGTAAGTAATTGTTCATGATCTGCCTCTGATTCAGACCCGGCTTTTCCCCTCAGTCCCCAAGATAATTTGAAGAGAGATCTTTTGTCAATCATTGTCCAAACCTCATCCATTTTGATTTGATCTAACTTAAGGCGAATAGGATCTCCTATAATTTTAGGTGTTGGAGGGGCAACAGGTTTAATCTCACTTTTAGGAAGAGTTGCAGGATCTACAGGTGCAGTAGATTTGTCTTTCCAATTTTCTAAATTATGTTTCCATTCAGACAATAGTTTTGGTTTTTCATCTGAAATTAGAACGTCCATTGTCTTGAGACCTTCAAACATAGTATTGCAATAAAATACTCCAGGTTCGTATATTCCATCTTCCTTGGCAATTCTGTTTATGTAGTTGCTGTTAATTGCTGCACCGCCGCAAAGGATTGGGATATTCATTTTATTTTTTCTTGCATGCTCTACAAAAAACTTCATTTGTTTTGATGTGGAGACTAATAGTGCAGACAGACCTATTGCATCAGGATTTACTTCGTCGATTTTTTCCAGAAATTTTTGCAATGGTACTTGTTTTCCCAAATCATATACTGAATAACCATTATTTTGAAAGATTGTCTTTACAAGGTTCTTTCCAATATCATGCACATCACCGTAAACAGTTCCCAAAACAAGTTTGCCTTTACTTGTACCCTCTTTCTTTACCAAATATTTTTCAAGTTCGCCAACAGCTGCCTTCATACATTCTGCAGATTTGAGAACAAAGGGAAGGATTAGTTCGCCTGCACCAAATTTGTCACCAACTTCTTTCATTGCAGGAAGTAGATCTTCATTTAGGGTTCTAATTGCACCGTCATGAGTAATTTCTTGTGCAGCATCTAGGGATAAAATGCCATCATTATCCTTGATTATTTCATTATTTCCAAGTTTTTCGGCAATTGCAGATACAACATCATTTTGAATTCCATCTTTGAGTCTATTTACAATTCTAAAATTTGCTCGTTTTCCAGGTGCCCAAGAAGGATCAACATCGACTTTTTTGGAAGCAGTAATTCCTTGTTTTCCGGTTTTTTCAAAATAAGTAATCAAATCAGATAGAGCATTCGGATGAGTGTTAAAGATTAGATCCTCTGCTAATTTTTTTTCTTTCTCATCAATTTCACCATAAGGGATAATCTCTTTTGCGTTAACAATTGCAGTATCCAGTCCAATTTTAACTGCATGATACAAAAATATAGAATTTAGTATTTTTCTAGCATAAGGAGTCAGTCCAAAGCTGATGTTACTAAGACCTAACGTAGTAAAGGAATTTGGAAATTTTTCTTTAACAAGGCGGATTCCCTCTAGAGTATTTTTTCCAGCATCCAGAAATTCATCTTCTCCTGTTGCCAAAGTAAATGTAAGAACATCAAAAATAAACTGCTCAATTTTTAATCCATATTTTTTTCCAGTTTCATATAGAAGCTCTGCAGTTTCTAGTTTTTCTTTAGGGGTTTTTGCCATTCCTTTAGGACCAATACACAATGCAATTGCAGGTAAACCATATTTTGCCATTAGTGGGGCCAATTTTTCGAATCTACTACCATCACCTTCAAGATTTATTGAGTTAATTATTGGCCTGCCAGGAATTTGAGTAACTGCCGCTTCAATAACTTCAGGGTCTGTAGAATCAATAACAAGTGGTGCATCAATTTCTAAGCTTAATCTTTTTACAAGATTTAGCATAAAGTCATGTTCATCAGAGCGTTCAGTAGTTGCAACACAAACATCAAGGCAGTGAGCACCATCCTCAACTTGCATTCTTGCCAAATCCACCAATCCATCAAAATCATCTGCTAGAACAAGCTGCTTTGCTTTTCGAGAACCCTGAGTGTTTATTCTTTCTCCAATAATTAGTGGTGCTGGAAGTTGTTTTAGGTCAACTGCCTTTAATGCAGAACTTACTCTAGGAATTGTCAACGTTAAAAAATCACCATTGTTTTTGTAAATACTTAACCCTCGATGGAGTTGGCTTTTTCGTCAATTACTTTTCTTAGTTCCCGTATATGTTCAGGATTTGTTCCGCAACAACCACCAATAATTCGTACTTTGCTGTATTGATTAAGAAAATCACCTAGGGCTTTTCCCATTTTATTAGGAGTCATTTTGTAAACTGCTTGTCCACCTTCATTTTCAGGCATTCCAGCATTGGGAACTACCAATATGTTGTGTTCATTTTGCTCATCAAGCCACCTTACACTGGGATTCATCTCAATTGGACCAGTAGAACAATTTAATCCAAATACATCAATGCCCATATCAGAAACAGTTGTGTATGCAGCTTGAATATTTGTTCCAAGCAACATTTTTCCATATTGATCTAAAGTAGTGTTAGCTATTATCGGAACTTTTTTGCCAGTCTTTTTTATTGCATTGTGACATGCTTCAATTACTAATTTTACTTCAAGAATATCTTGACTTGTTTCAATAAGTAATGCATCAACACCTCCAAGAATCAATCCTTCAGCTTGCAACTCAAATGCTTCCCTTATTTCATCAAGAGACTTTTGACCTAAATCAGGATCATTTGAGCTTGGAAGAAAACCTGTTGGTCCCATAGAACCAATCACATAACGTGGCTTGTCTGAATACTCTTTACATACTTCGCATGCAAGTTGTGCAATTTTTTTGTTAAATTCAATTGTTTGATCACCAAAACCATATTCATCTAGCTTTATTTTGTTTGAACCAAAAGAATTTGTTTCAATGCAATCAGAACCTGCATCCAAATAATTTCTATGAATCTGTTTAATCCATTCAGGATGTGTAATGACTAAACCGTCATTGAATCCATCTTGATTATTTGGAAAGTCTTCAGGTTTTGGATCATATTTTTGAATCTCAGTTCCCATTGCGCCATCAAAAAGTAATATTCTCGTTTGTAATGCATTCAGAAAGGGTTCTTTTTCAGACAATTCAATTTCAAAATGGGATTAGATAGTTTAACTCTTTTCAGAAAATTCCCCAAGCATTGGTTGGAATGATACGTATGTTGAAATTAGGTGAAACGTATTTCTCTGTAGATTTATGCTTAAACTTCAAGTAAACAACCTGGTTCGTAGTGCAACCTTTTTTCAGCATGCTGGAATCTCAATAATCTTTGTGTTCATGCCCATTATTGCAAAGGGCGTCACAGAATCTGTTTTTGAGATTGGGCTACTAGTTGCATCATTTAGTTTTGCCCAGATTTTATCTGAGATTTATTTTGGAAGACACTCAGACAAAAAAGGAACTAGGCTCAAATTCATCAGAATTGGCTTCATAGGATGTGCAATAGCCTTTGGATTGCACTATTTTGCAGATGACTTATCCATGTTTTTCCTAGTAAGAATTGCCGCAGGGGTAGCAAGTGGAATCATGATTCCTGCAATGATTGCATATACCTACGAGGCAAATATTGACAAAAAGCGTGCAGCTACTGTAATATCATTTCATGCATTAGGATGGTTAGCTGGAATTGCAGCTGCTGGAATTGCAAATGACTTAAGATTGATTTTCTTGATTAGTGCGGCTTCGTTTGTAATTGGATTATTATTTACAATAAAACTGCCAAATCCACAACAAGAAAAAGAGCTAAAACCTGGAACTACAAAAAATGTCATTATAAAAAATAAATTTCTCTTCTCATCATTATTGCTAAGACATATTGGAGCAGCAGCAGTATGGACTATTTTACCAATAATGTTAATGGAGAGATTAGGAGCTGAGCTTTACCAGATATCAATAGTATATGTTGCAAACACATTGACTGCATTTATTCTGATGAATGTGATGGCAAGCAAAATTCATCTCTCAAATGTAACAAAATTTCAAATCGGGATTGGATTTACAACGTTTGTATTTATCGGGTTGGCAGTAGTTACTGATTGGTGGATGGCAATGCCATTTATGGCACTCGTTGGTGCAACATGGGCATTTTTGTTTATTGGTGGAAATTTCCATTTGATGGAAAACAACCCACGTTCCACATCAACTGGAATATTTAGTTCTACATTATCAATTGCTACAGTAGTAGGCCCGGTAGTTGCAGGAAGCATTGCATTTCTATTTGACTATACTGCAGTAATGTATTTTGCAATTGCAATAATTGTTTGCGCTTTTATTGTTTCATTGAAGATAAAAAAATAAGATTACAATTTCAGAAGTGTCAATTATAAACAAATCAAAATAATTGTCAACTCTTGCCAAACAACTGTCACCAAAATTTAGGCAAATTACGCATAAAACAGTACCAAAAATACCTTAATTCTATAGATAGATTTGAGATTGCGCTTAAATTCGTACAAACCAAGGTGAATAATTCTCTGAATTTATTGGAGGAGCTGTCAAGATTTTATGAATCTGTAGATTTTGTTAAAATTAGGAAATCCGTAGAAAAAGAAGATTTGTTCCTGTTGGGAATAATGAAGAACAGTGAGAACCAAGAAATTTCAAAATCAATCAAGCAACTGATGACATATTTCTTAGAAATTACAATATTTCTGCTAGAAATCCAAGTTTGTCTATTCGTAAAAAATCAAAATCGAGAAAAGATCTGTTATCTGAATTAAATAAGCATGAAATTGATTTCGATAAACAACTTATTGAAATTAATGATAATATCAACATACTAAAAAAATCTCATAAAGTTTTGATTGATATTCAAAAGAAAATTCTAGAATCAAACAAAACTACCATTCCCGTTATTTCTATGTCCAAATTTTTAAAATTAAGAAAAGAACCAATTACAATTAATGATAAAACAAAATACAAACGAGTAAAAGTGAAAATCCATGGAAAAGGAATTCAATTAAGAGATGAGGTTTTTGGGGCAGAAATTAAGACAAAAAAACAATTTATGGTAAAAACCAATGATCTAATTGTTGCTGAAATTGATGCAAAAGTGGGTGGTTTTGGAATAATACCACCTGAATTAGAGAGTGCAATCGTTAGTAATCACTATTTTTTATACGAAATTGATGAATCAGTTATGCGTCCAGACTTTGGCCTTTACTCCCTTTGATACCTCAATCTCTGCATCCTGTGCAATCAGCGTATAGCTTCTTTTTTGTGGATTCGGATTTTCAGCCCTTGGATAAATGTCATCAATGGTGATACCTGCAGTCTTGATTTGCTGGTTTTCTGCTTGAATAGTAATGTCCGAATCTGCCATCTCTAGAAAATAGATTGCTGCAGAACCGACACCGATTATCACTCCAATGGATATTAGCCAGATAGGACTTACCGTGTTAGTGTTAGCATTAGCCATTGATCTACTTTGCATTGCAAGTGATAATAAATGGTCAGATACTCCGATTCCCATTCAGTATAACAAATACCAGAAATAAGTAAATTTTGATAATCGGATCTTAAGACCAAGAACGATTGTACCTTGTGACAGATCCAATGTGTCTATCTGCACTTTTGCAGAAATAGTATTTAGATCATTCTGAGTAATGATACGTTCTTCTTTTAAGCAAACTTTGCTGTCATCAGTTTGGGATTCTGCGGTAGGAGTCATCTAACCGTTTAACCAACCGACCATATACCGTCCAAAGGGGTGGGCCAACTTTTGCCCATCCTTTTCAAATTATCTTTTATCAATTGATACAAATACACTGAGGAATAAGATGAACGAATCATTCGTGTTGCTTTTATTAAAATTCTGCAATGTTACATCACGAGCAATCAAGATAAACAAAACAAATCAAGTTGGGAAGAAGTGCAAGGACTGTCCTGGATTTTTTACGAGGACTAAATTTTCTTGTAATGAATAAAGTTTTTCTTAAAAACTCTCAATTTTTTATCATTGCATTTCAAGACAACTTGTATTGTCATATTGCATCATCAAAAATATGCAATTAAATAATTTTTAAAATATAATGATTCACTAACTTTTCCTTGAGATCCAATCAGAAACAATCTTTCTTACAAGATCCTCAGGTTCCAAATCCATATGTGTAGATTCTTTTGCCAATGTCTTTGCCTGGGTCTTTGATAGTTTTAGACGGATGTTTTGTTTTTCTCGGAAATGGTATGTGTTCTCAGAGTCTGCTGACTGATTCCTAGAGCCTTGGCTGCTTTTTTTGTGGATTTCATTGATTTTACCAAAAAATCACAAGCTTGGGCCATCTCTTGGGAATTCATCTGTTTACGGTGCAGGTTCTCGATAATTGATACGGCTTTTGCATTCTCATCATCATATGGTTTTTTTACAACCATTACTGGGATGTTTTTACTGCCAATTCTTAGTGCTTCCAGCCTCCTTTGACCTGCAATCAGTTTGAATGTCCCGTCTTTGTTTTTTTGAACAACCGGGGGGTTTTGCAATCCTTCTTCTCTGATACTTTTTGTTAATTCTTCAATCCCATCAAGATCTAATTGCCTTGCCTCCACTTCATCCCATACAATTACTTTTGAGATTGGAACGGTTTCAATTTTGTGAAAGACGAGAGGATTTTGTTTTGCCAACATTTGATATAATTTTCGTGTACATAAAAATATTTTCAGGATGGATTCTTGAAATTAAAATAGCAATCAAAATAATTTGGGATATGGTAACTTAAATAATTATTAACAAGTTTATCTGTATTATTTTTATTGGCAAAGAAAACTACCGAAAAGAAATCATCACAAAAGAAAACAATGCCTAAAATATCAAAAACTACAAAAAAGAAATCCACAAAAACACAACCATCCAAAAAAGAGAATGGCATTTCAGATCTAAACTCTAGGTTAGAAGAATTAGAAAAGAAAATAGATGAACTCTCATCAAAAGTTTAGAATTTAATAATTTTTACAAAGATAACATGTGGTTAACAGATCTTGGCGTACAGACCTACTAACTATGAGTAAAGAACACAAATTCTCATTTAACAATAACTCACAACTCTTAGTGTGTGGATTAAATTCTCAGTATGTTACATTGTAATTAATCAAGATTTAATGTCAGACGATGACAATTTACTAAAAGATCTTTCTCATATTGCATATGCATATCGCAGGGCATTATTGATAGTTGTTTTACTCAATTCGGTGAAATGTTCCGAGAGTTTTCGATAGTTTGATCGATTATTCCTATCATTTCGGTATCATTCCATATTTTTGGAGATGTAATAAAAAATAAAAAGCAATAATGGGGTTTTATTACTCTATGTTGATTTTGGTAGTCTTTGGTTGGGGTGTTGGCTTTTCCTTTGGAATCTCTACAGTCAGAATTCCATTGGTTAGTTTAGCCTTAACATCTGATGGCTTTACCCTCTCAGGAAGTGACATCCTTCGATGAATCGATATTTCACTGTGTTCTTTTCTGACGTATTTTTTCTTCTTTTCTTCTTCGGATTCCTTGTGTTCGGCTGAGATATCGATATAGTCATCACCCACGTTAAGGTTGATCTCTTCTTTCTTTATTCTGGGCATGTCTGCAGTAACTACAAACCTGTCTCCTTCATCTACCAAATCACATGCTGTTGTGGCGTCAAACAGATGAAGGGGTTTTGTTGCAAATGCATGCTCAAAATCTCGCTTAAAGTTGTCAAAAACTTTGTCTAGTTCGCCAAATCCTGAACGCCAAAATGGTACAACCTCTTTTCTCTCTTTGTCATTGTTTTCAGTATTCATTGAGAACAATATATCAAAAAATGGATTTGTACTTTCTGTAGATTATCAATTATGATTTTTGTCTTCCTGTTGTCTAGTTTTAATAAAAAAGGATCCCAATCTAATCTCAAACTTTAATTGAAATATGGCTTGCACATAAATGAATCAACACAGGATTTTTACCGTCTAGGTTTAATCTATCATCAGATGTAATAAAGTTGGATATCTCTTTATTTTGAAATCAAAATGACATGGTTTCAAAAATGAAAATCATATCATTGCAATAAATATATCAAAACAAAACTAGGTAATCTAATGTCTCAAGTTGGAACAACACCGGAGGGTGTTCCTATAATTTTGCTTAAAGAAGGAACAAGACAATCACGCGGACGTGATGCACAAAGAAACAACATCAGGGCAGCAAAACTAATTGCTGAAATTATTCAGACAAGCCTTGGACCAAGAGGGATGGACAAGATGCTTGTAGATTCAATCGGGGACATTACGATTACAAATGATGGTGCAACCATTCTAAAAGAGATTGACGTGCAGCATCCCGCTGCAAAGATGATGGTGGAAGTAGCCAAAGCTACAGATAGTGAGGTGGGAGATGGTACAACATCTTCAGTTGTCTTGGCAGGGGCTCTGCTTGAAAAGGCAGAATCATTAATTGATGATGACATTCATCCAGTAATAATTGCCGAGGGTTACAAAAAGGCCTCAAAGAAGGCAATGGAATTTTTGACTGAAATTACAATAAACTTTGAACCAAAAGACAAGGAAATACTTGAAAAGATTGCAAACACGTCAATGCAGACAAAGCTTGTATCAATTGAAGCAACTGATCTTGCCAAACTGGCAGTCAATGCAGTATTGGCCGTCATTGAAGAGAAAAATGGAATATTCAAGGTAAATCTTGACAACATAAAGATAGAAAAAAAGACGGGGGGTTCAATTTCTGACAGTGAGTTAGTAAGTGGTATCATACTTGACAAGGAAATAGTTCATAGCGGCATGCCGCGAAGAATTGAGAATGCAAAGATTGCTTTAATCAATGAGGCCCTAGAGATTAAAAAGACAGAGTTTGAAGCAAAGCTAAACATCTCTACCCCCAACCAGATAAAGTCATTCATGGAAGAAGAAAATCAGATGCTCAAAGATATGGCAAGCAAGATTAAATCAACTGGCGCTAATGTTGTTTTGTGCCAAAAGGGAATAGATGACATTATTCAGCATTATCTGAGCAAGGAGGGAATACTTGCAGTTAGACGAATCAAGGAAAGTGACATGACAAAACTTGCAAAAGCCACTGGAGGCAGAATAGTGGGAAGAGTTGATGATTTAAATGATACAGAGTTGGGTCTGGCAGAAAATGTGGAGGAGAAAAGAGTTGAGGAGGACAATTGGGTGTTCATTGAAGGATGCAAGAATCCAAAGGCAATCAGCATATTGCTAAGAGGTGGCACTCAAAGAGTGATTGATGAGGCAGACAGGTCAATGCATGATGCATTGATGGTTGTAAAGGATGTAATTGAAAAACCAAAGATAGTCTATGGCGGCGGAGCCCCTGAGGCATTCATTGCACTAAAACTCAGAGATTGGTCAAAGTCACTTTCTGGGAGGGACCAGCTTGCAGTTGAAAAGTTTGCTGACGCCATGGAATCCATTCCACTTGCACTTGCAAGAAATGCTGGAATGAATCCTATTGATACAATTACGCAATTACGGTCAAGACAGAGCAAAGGAGAGAAATTCACTGGCGTGGATGTAATTAATGGAATAATTGCAGATTTTGAGAAACTAGGCATAATAGAGCCAGTCAAGGTAAAAGAGCAGATAATAAAGTCAGCTACTGAGACTGCAAACATGATACTGCGAATCGATAACGTTGTTGCATCATCAAGATCATCTGCTCCACCTCAAGGAGGAATGGGAGGCATGCCCGGAATGGGGATGGAATAGGAAAACAGATTTCAAGATATGAAAATTAGTTTGTCATCATTATGTGTATGTCGTCTTGAATTGTTTTCTAATTCATTAAAAACCTGTAATTAGTTGATCTAACAATGATGTAAATGGATTATGTGTTAACGGTCGGTATTGCATTAAGTGGAAAAACCACTTTTGCAAAAAAACTTGCTCCGTAAATAATGCCATTATTTTATCCACTAAATGCTAATTGATTTTGATGGAATGACCGACTATCTTTTTTGGAATTTTTATTTCTAATCTTCCTTTTTGGAATTTGGCAGTTGTTTTTTTAACATTTATTCTTTCAGGCAATGAGATTGATTTTTTAAAATATTCAAACTTTATGATATTGCCTTGTTTTTCTTCAGAATATTCTTCCTTGAGCTTTGCCTTGATACTTATGATGTTTTCATCAAAAGTGACGTCAATATCTTTTTTATCCACCAGTGGAAGATCAAATTCTAACATCCAATAATTGTCAAACTCTCTCAGACACGATAGTGGTGAAAGAATTCTTTGTTCTATATCATCAAATAATGAACTAATCATGGGAAAAGCCATTCTGAATTCAAACTTATCGAAATTGTTCATTAAATCACCTGTAAATCTGTGGAGCCCTTGTCTTCTTTTCTTGTAATGTTCGAAGTGTTTCTTCCATTAGGTTTCTATGCTGTATTCGAAGTGTGTCTATTTTATTTTGAATATCTTTTATGTCTATTTCAATATCTAGAATTTTTGCTAGTGTGACTATTGCGATAATTGATGCTTCGGGATCTGGGAAGAATGAATGACATTCTGCATACAAAACCATTACAGGAATGTTTGTTTTTCTAAAAACTGAAATTATGGCAGCGTCTGTCCCAAAAATTGAACCATTTAAAAATTTTGGAATTTGATTATCGTAAAGTTTACTTTCTAAGATCGGATGTGTTACAAGACCATAAATTTTTGGACCATCTTCTTTTTGGTTAACTGACTCCATACCACTGACAAGTACTATTTTCTTTATTGTATGATCTTTGCAAAACGCATGAACTGCAAGTGCAAATTTCTCTGCCAAGTACTGATCAAATGGAACATCTGAAATTATCACAAAAAGATTATTTTTATTGTAGACTCTGATTGGGGCTAAAATTTCCCCCTCTTCTACAAATAACGTTGAAGGAAGATCTGATACTTCAACATCTCCAATATACTTCATCTTTAGATGATGAATCAGGTAGGATATTGAAAAAGTGCCAACAAGACCATTGCTTGGAAATCCTACCAGTAATGTCTTCTCCTGAGGGCTTATTTTTGCAAGTTCCAAGTCATTATTTTTCACAATCTTACAATTAAAAGAAAAACGTAGATTTTCTAACATGATATTCATCCATGATAATCCCCATCAGACTAGATGTCGCTCTGAATTTTTTTATTTATGGTAAAAACATTTGCGTGTTCTCGTATATTTTGAGAATTTTGAAAATTCAGAGTAGTGAGAAAGAAATCATCTATTGAAACGAGTCATCTATAACATGTTGTAAAAACAATTTTGGGACCTTATTTATCTTTATGATTTTATTTTTTCTGCATTTCTGTAAAAATATCCATCCACTTGAACCTCATGTGTATATTTCCAAGATACTGTTGATTACTTTATCACAGTTACTGGCGTCTTTGTAGTTTGAACAAGATAGCTAGAAACACTTCCCAAAAAGAGGCGCTTTAGAGTACTTTTTCCCTTTGCGCCAACTACAATCATGTCATGCCTGTATTTACGCGCAAATTGCTCAATATCATATGCAGGATCAGAGCCATAAATCAATTTGGTCGTGGATTGAATATTTTCATTGATACATCGGTCTTCTGCATCTTTGATGAATTTATGAGCTTTTTTTGCCAAGGATCTTTTTACTTTATCTAATGGATGACCAACAATATGTATTGGTGGAAGCATGGCAACATGAAGCAATGTAATAGTTGAATCTGTTTTTCTTGCAAGGTCAATTGCTTTTTCTAGTCCTCTTACAGAATTAAGAGACCCATCAATAGGAACCAGAATTTTACCCATGTTCAAAAATATCCATACTCAGATTTATACTCTCAGAATAATCCTGTGACATGCCTAAAAGTAGTCAGCCCAACCTCGTTTAATCAAAATTTCTGCAGTAGGTTCTGTTAAACAAACTGCATTTCCGTTGGACTTTTTCTTAAATAATTTATCCCTCATTACATACCACATCACTTGTGTGTTCAACTGACATCATTTGTTTTAGTGGGGATTGGAATTCTTTTGGTGCAATACCAAAGTCAAATGGTAAAAACAGACTCTAATGTTCCCGAAGTTACAGTATGTGCTACGGAATCAGCATTTCCCCATTCGACCTTGTCTCCAAATCTTATAGAAACTTCAGAGGGTACAAAATGCACTGGCGATGCAGGGTCAGAAGATCCTGCAGGAATTTGTACTTTCCACGTTTCAGCATATACAGTAGCAGAAATAATTGTAAATGTTAAAACTAAAAGAATTGAGATTAACAAAATTTGCATTTATGCTTTATTGTGAGAGTTGTTTTGTATATTATTAGGTATACTGATTTTCAATGCTGAGAAAAAGTATGACAAAGAAATAATATTTCCACTAGTTTTAAAAAATCAATCATGTTTTATAGAATTTCATCAAACATACAAAAAAACTACATTAAAAAAATAAAGAGTGTTACTTGTCAATTGATTCTAGAGTAACAGTGTATGATATGGTAAATGGATTGTCTTTCATGGTATGAAACGCTATTCCATTTCCAGAAAATTCCCACGTACCGCTTGTCTTGTCTGCCCTGATGAAGGTAAATGCATACTTTGTCTTTCCGTCAATGGTCCATGTTGGCTGTCCCTTATCATCCCCGGTACCCAGTGGTCCTGTTAATGATGCAAATTGTACTGGTTCAGAGGCAACAAATGTCACCCTACCTCGGTAAAACTCGTCACCTGGGGGAAGTATCATTGCAATGTTATGTCCTTCGTGTCCAAGAGCTGGACTTTTCATAGATGTCATGCTTTCTGAATATATTGTCTTTGAGGATTGTGTCTCCTTGTATGTAACAGAGTATGTCACCGTAAATGGTTCAGAATTCATAGAATGTATTGCCAATGCCTTGCCGCTAAACGTAAAGATTCCAGAGTCAGATTTTTGATCAACTAGTGTAAGACCGTACTTTGTCTGTCCATCAGTTGTCCAAAACAATTGTCCCTTGTCTTGTCCTTTCTTTAGAGGACCATGTAAAACAACTATCTGAACATTCTCAGATGCTGAATATGTTAAGTGGCCCTTGTAGAGATTTTTACTCGGAGATAGCAGTATTGCCAACTGGTGCATCTCATGTCCTATCCCAGGATCCTTGTCTGATGTTATGGTTCCTGAAATGGTTTTCCAAGATGGACCTTGACCACGCTGTTCGGCATATTGTCTTGCTTCTTCCTCGTGGGATTCTGTTGGATCTTTTTGTACTTTGGACTTTTCAGCTTCGGCCCTGATTTTCTCTTCAGCCTTTTTTTCAGTCTTTATCTCTTCTTTTTTCTTTGATTCCTTTTGTGATTTTACTTCTGGCTCTGAACATAGTCTGTCTCCACAAACCTTGTCTGAGCCCGTCACGGGATTTGGGGTTCCCTTGCTTTTGATTGCATATGAATTATCAATCAGACTAGATGATACAGTAACACTTAGCAAAATAATTGTCATCAAAGACAGTATTTGAATAGTTTTTGTCATTATAAAATAATCCCAATAAAGATATTAAAAGTAATTAGACCAATGTCACTTTTGAAATTAGCCGATAATTCTTGTTTGAAGTTATAATGTTGGTTATTATCCAATTACAGAATAATATTTTAAAAGAATTTTATTTTTTCTTTAACATTGATTCTCTCACTAGAATTGGGATGTGATAATACGTTGCCAAAGCTATTGCATCGGATGCCCTAAAATTTCTAAACACCATGTCTTTTTTACCAGCGAAATACAGGTTTGCTCTAAAGATACCTCCACTTTCATAGATTTTGACTTTGACTAAAAGAAGTCCATTTTCTTCACAAATTTGTTCAACCAGAAGATATATTGTAGGTGGATCTTCTCTTTTTTCTTTTAGGAAATTGGAGATAAAGCCTGTAACTTCGGATGAAAACCCAGACACTAGAAATTCAACTCTCTCATCTTTGAATAAAACCACACCTGTAAGTGGGTCAATAACACCTACTTGATCTATTTTCAGTCTCATAATCTGGGTCAATATCGTCCATTTTCATCGGCATTCTTTCATTACTTCCTCTATTTTTCTACCTTCTTCAGACATGACTTTTTCAAACTCTTCTCTTAATTTATCACATTTTGTTTGTTTATCGTTTTCAGTCATTTTGGAAAATCTGATATCTCGGATTTCATTTACAATGGCAGAAATTTTCTCATTTGTTTCATACATTATATCATCAATCTGTTTTTGTGATTGAGAATTCATGCATTAAAAGTGCAATATAAGTAATTAAACTAGAGACAAATTTACCAGAATTGGAAATAAAAGTTTGCACATGCGTATAGTGATTTAATTTTTAAAACACGGAATCGTGAAAACGTCAAACCGAAGTTTATCGTTTGGGTTAATACCCCACGTTTCCGTGCATTGTGCTAAATCGAAATCCAGCCCATGTAATATACGTAAAAATAATAATTAAACACATGACATGATTTTCATTTCTGATTTTATTCTTAGTAATAAAAAAATGTGAAATCTCCAATATATTCATGAGTGAGTCAAATTACCTTTCCTCATCAAAAAAGAAAGAATTCCTAATCTGATACCAAGTTCAATGATGTCTCTTGCAAGAAGATCAGCTTCCCCTGTTGTTTTCATCTTTGCCCCTCTTCCAGTTGGAATATCGACTGCAAGATGGGTTGCGCCAACTGCTTTCTTTTTACTCATGATAGAAGGTAAAAGTAAAGGATCAATATGGAGAGAAAATCCAGTTTTCACAAATAGATCATCTGCTGGGGCTAATTCAATTGCATCTTTTAGCTGATATTTTTGTTTTAATACTGCGCCTCCTTTTTCTTCACTTAATGCAGATAATACCATTTTGTAAATATCCCGTGTCCATTCCACGATAAATGTGACCCCTAATTTTTTTGAGGATTCTCTTAGTTGCATCCCTGCTTGCTCCAGATCTCATACAGGTTGAGATGATCTTATTAGGATTGAAGAAAACTTTGCTGCCATCTGCTTTAATTATAATTGTTTTTTTGGTTATGGTTTGTTTTTTTCAATTAAGAAATTAATCTTTTACTGTAATTCTTCAAGTTTCAAATTCATGTCTGGTAATTTGCATATTGCTTTTAATTGAATCTTAAAGAGACTCAAACTGATGGTATCAATTAACAATGATGATGGGAATTTACAAAAAATACGAGATACTCCCGTGACATCCTTGATCTCCAAAGCAATTATGATTGATCCTGCAGATACACTTTCTAGTGTTATTGACAAAATTTCAGAAAAAAATGCATTTGATGTTTTTTATTTTAATGGTAAATCAACACTTTCAACCAATATGAGGGAATTGTTAAAAGCAAAAAATATTTCTAAAATGAGTGTAGAGTCACTCATTCACCCCATCCCGTTCATTGGACCAAATGACACAATTCAGAAAGCTGCAAAGATTATTTCGGATTATAGAACTCGCGGTGTTGCAATAGTGGAAAAAAATAAGATTGTTGGTGTGGTCACTGCAAAAAAAATATTGGAATTACTTTCAACTAAAGGCAATAAGTCAATAAAAGCCAAAATGATTTACACCCAAAATCCAATAACCATATCTTCAGAAAAACCCCTCAGCAATGCTAAAAAAATAATGACTTCAAAAAGATTAGATCATTTACCTGTGATCACACATGGGAAAATCAAACAAGTTCTCACACCTGCTCATATTATAGAATACATTTTGCCTCAAGAACGTCAAGGGAAAAAATCTCTAGGAATAAAAACATCCCGTAAATTGGAATCTGAAATTGGCAATATGGGCACTACACGAGTTCCTCAATGTACCCCTGATGATGATCTTAACGTAATTCTAAAATCAATTCTAAAAAATGATACTTCTTGTTGTTTGGTGAAAATCGGGGAAACCCTTCAAGGGATTATTACTTTTAGAGACATATTGGGATTGCTGATATGAAAATAATCCTTGTAATACTGTAAACAGCTATTCAAAAGATCACAATTTTATCTGAGATGAAATCCAACATTCTCATCTTCATTAAACTGCAAATATTTTTACAGAATTCACAATCGTTAATCATTTCAACATCTTAAATTACTAGAATGAACTTTCAAAGTACATGGTAGCAAGCAAAACTCGCAAAACCGATTCTGAAGAATTGGAAAAATTACAAAAAGATGAAAAAATACGTAATGATGCTAGACGTAAAGGGCAGAAGAAGGGTGTAAGCATATCTACAGATAAACCAAAACTAAATACAGACAAGCCTGACAGACCAGTGCGAAAAAATACCAAAAAACGGGTTTCAGTTAGATAAAGAGTGTAATTGCCAATAACTGGTTCTTCCTTGTTTTAGCATTCATTAAGTTTCTTAATGTTAGTAGCATCTCACGTTTGTTTTTTTCATGTAAAGTGATAAGATAATCCTTTTTCAATCTTTTTTTGAATATTTGATGTGTAAAAATCACTTTGTTTTTCTTCATTTGTATTTCCACGTGGGTATCAAAAACACATCACTAACTATAACCCCATGCACGTTGTGCTCTTAACCAAATTTGAACCGTTAAGACAGAAAAATACCGCTAAGAGTCAAGTCCAGAAAACTTTCTCCAGTGGTTTTTTTGGACCTCCTCATTGCTCTTTTGCATTGCTACAAGGCTGCCATTTTTCCGTCCAATATCGCGCCAAAGACTCTGTATAGAAGTGCTTGCCTCAAATTCCGCCTTGTTTTTTCTTAGATTCTCCCACCATTCTGGTGCCACTGTCATTCCGATAGACTCTGGAGACACTGTAAGCATGTACCGTGTGGCCATACCCGTGTCTTCCCTTTGATGCTGTCTGGGACAAAGCAATGCCGGTGTTTTGCAGCTCAACTAGCAATTCAGATACACGTCTGTATGTCAGGGGTTTTGTCTCCTTGTCCAGAATCATCCCGTATTGCTTGTACACTGATGATGTAGAACGCCATGTCTCACCTGACAAGAACGTGATTCTTGCAAGGGCCATCACCGCAATCCGGAAATGGTATGATGCAGTTGAGATAATCAAGCCGACTCTGTCTTTTTGCAGCTGCTCTGATGCCAGATCAATATGGCTCTGAGAGTTGCTCTGATTTCCTGCCAGCAATCTCTGCGGCACTACGCAACAAGTCAACTGCACGTCTTGCATCGCCATGCTCAGATGAACTCATTGCAGCACAATACTCCAATACTGCAGAATCAACCTTGCCAGAAAATGCGCTCTTTGCCCTGTCTCGTAATATTCCAAGAACATCTTTTTCTGAATATGCCTCAAAGAAGACTTCAGAGGATCCAATTCTAGAACGTACCCTGTCATCAAGATCAAACTCTGTCATCACATTGTTTGATATTCCTACAATGCACATCAGGTGACCTTTCTCATGGAATCTCTCCTCTAACACCACAAGCTTGTAGATAAAGTCAGAAGGATTTCCTCTTTGGTCTAAAAACAATGCATCAAGCTCATCTAGTACCAACACAAAAAGGTTCTTTCTTTCTGATTCTCCCAACAACTTTGCCACCGCGTCACCTATCGTCTCTATTGCAAGACTTATCCCTTGGGCGTTTTTCATGTTTGATTCTCCAAGTTCTGCTAGTACCAAATTTGCACATCCAAAAACGGTCTTTGCTTTTCGCAGATTGACAAAACAACATACCACATCATCAAGATTCTCACAGACAAATTGAAACCCAGAAAAGAGAACTATCGCAGTCCCCAACGAGACATTACTTTGTTCTCAAGTCTCGTAAACACAATGCCGTCAATTGCTAAACCAATTCCCATTATCACCATCATTATAGAAATAACTTCTGAGACATCATTTAGAGAGCGCCCAGCATTTAGCAAGAATCCCAATCCTAGGAATGAAAAGAGTATCTCAGCACCGATTACGCCTCTCCATGCAAATGCCCAGCCTTGTTTGAATCCTGAAATCATGTGTGGGAATGCTGCAGGTATCAAAACCGCAGTAATTAGCTGGCTACCCTTTGCCCCCATATTTCGCGCGGCTTCAATAAAATGAGGATCTATATTTTTGACACCAGTGTAGGTGTTTATTGTAACTGCAAAAATTGCCCCTATTGCTGTGACAAAAATTATTCCACCATCAGTTAATCCAAACCAAAGAATTGCTAATGGAACCCAAGCAATTGAAGGGATTGATTGCAATCCCAAAACTAGAGAACCTACAGTTTGATTGATAACTTCAACTCTTGCCATAAAAATTCCCAATACAATTCCACCGGCAATTGCGATTGCCAGTCCAATAGACAATCTCCACATGCTAGTTACAATTCCGTAAAACAGACTACCATCTGCTGCACCATATGCCAAGTCTTCAGCTACATCATATGGAGATGGGAAAATATTATCAGGCCAAATTCCAGTCATTGCAATTATTTGCCAAACGACAACTATACCAATGTAAAATGCAATTCTGTAAGGTGTAAAATTTTTTGCCATTGTAATCATCCTTTACTTTTCTTTATTTCAGGTCTTAATTCTGCCAAAATATCTTGTTGAAATTTTATTAATGTTTCATCTTCAGTGACTCTAGGTCGTGGAAAATTATTATCAACTTCTTTTTTAATAATTGATGGACGATTACTAAAAATTGCAACTTTTGTTCCAAGAACCGCAGCTTCTGCAACATTATGAGTTACAAACAAAATTGTCTTCTTTGTCTTTTCCCAAATTAGCTGCATCTCAACTAACAACAAGTCACGAGTCTGCGCATCAAGTGCTGCAAATGGTTCATCCATTAGTAACACATCAGGATCCATCACCAGTGCTCTAGCAATAGCCACGCGCTGTTTCATTCCAGTGGAAAGTTGGAAAGTGTAAGAATCTGCAAATTTCGTAAGTTGCATCATGTCAAGATATCTATGAGATATCTTTGCTCTCTCCTCTTTTGGAATACCTGCCATCTTTAATCCAAATTCCACATTATCTTGAACCTTCAGCCATGGAAATAGAGCACCTTCTTGAAAGACCATTATTCTCTCAGGTCCGGTTTCGGCAACAGGATGACCGTCAAACAATATTTGTCCTTCGTCAGGGGATTCCAAGCCTGCAACTATGCGTAAAAATGTCGATTTCCCACATCCCGAAGGACCTACCAAGCATACAAAGTCACCTGCCTCAACTTTGAGGTTTACACCACCAAGTGCCTTTAGTTTGTGAGAATCATGAGTAAAATATTTTACAATATTTTTTGCCTCAAGTTTAGTCATTACGTACTTTCCTCCAAGACAGAATTTGAATCAAAGTGGTAAAAAATTCCAGCTAAGTCATATCCATTTCGCCCCAAATATCCTAACCTATCAGCTTTCTCAGCAAAAGAATTAACGGAATCAAGAAGAGGATCTGCAGTGATTACAAGATTAGATAATGCAACATCTACAACCTCATCAGACAAGGATTGCCCCAAATGAGATTTTAGAAAATTATTAAAAATAATTCTTGTTTCGATAGGATTTTCATTAATCCAATCTGCAGTTTCATGATGAGAGATCAACAGATCAGAAACTAGTTTATGATTTTTTTCAACATAATCTATATTTGCAATTAAAAGAACAGATGCAAATTCATTATTTGGCCATAATTCTTCTTCATGGAATAATCTGTTCCCACCAAGTTCAGTTTCTAAAATTGTGGCCCATGGTTCGGCAACCCATGCACCATCAATATCTCCTTTTACAAATAGTGTGTAGATATCAGGATTTGGAATATTGTAAACAATTACCGAACCACCTTTTTCTGCAGTTTTTAAACCATTTTCAGAGAGATAGTTTCTTAGTGAAACGTCTTGAGTGTTTCCAATTTGAGGTGCAGCAATCTTTTTGCCTGAAAAGTCAGATGCAGAATTAATTTCAGATAACGGATGAGCAATAAAGCTTGTACCACCACTTGCAGCCCCTGCAAGAATCTTTACATTATGATTCTCTGAATTTAAAAATCCGTTTATAGCAGGACCAGGTCCAACGTATGCAAGATCAATCGAATTTGCAAATAGAGATTCTATTGCTTGTGGACCACTATCAAAAACTCGCGTTTCAATTTTTATTTCATCTCCAACACTTTTTTCAAAAAAGCCTTTTTCCATCCCAACTATCGGAATGGCATGACCAATATTTGGGAAATATGCAATACGAAGTTTATTTTCATGAGTGGTATCGCTAGAATTAAGAGTAATTCCCACTATAGACAGTAAAATTATACCGGCAATTACTGCTAAGAAAATCGATCGATTTTTCATAAAACAGCGTTATATTTGGCTGTTAAATAATCATCGAATTTTAGCTCAAGCTAGTCAGAAATTTTTCAAAAATATTGCATTCTAGTCTATCACAAAAGATAAATTCCAAAATACGACGGGAAAGTTGTTTTATGACTCAAAAAGGAATTCTCGCATTTTCTGGAGGACTCGATACTTCTGTAGTTGTAAAATATTTACAAGAAGAACATGACATGGATGTCATTACAGTAACAGTGGATGTAGGGCAATGTGATGATACTAAAAAAATTGCAGCCAAAGCAAAAAAGCTTGGCGTAAAAAAACATTACAACATTGATGCTAGAAAAGAATTTGTCAAAGATTACATTTTTCCGTCAATTAAAGCAAACGCTCTTTATCAGAAAAAATATTGCCTTGCAACAGCTCTTGCGAGACCATTAATTGCAGAAAAAGTATTAGAGATTGCAAAAAAAGAAAAAGTAACCTCGCTTGCACATGGATGTTCAGGCAAAGGAAATGATCAAGTAAGATTTGATATTACATTACGTTCTGGTTCAGATCTTCCAATCATAGCTCCTATACGAGATAAAAATTTGGACAGAGAAACAGAGTTAAAGTTTGCAAAAAAACATGGTATTGAAATTGATGCTGTTGCAAAAAGATTCAGTATTGATCAAAATTTATGGGGACGTGCAATAGAAGGTGGAGTTCTTGAAGATCCATACAATGAACCACCTGATGATGCATTCATTTGGGTTAAAACAAAAAACTTATCGGATAAACCATCATACTTGGAAATTAAATTTGAAAAAGGGATTCCAATTGCAGTTGATGGAAAGAAATTGGAATCACAAAAACTCATCGAATACATAAACAAAAAAGCAGGAGATGCAGGTGTTGGAATAGTAGATCATATTGAAGACAGAGTTGTAGGCATCAAATCCAGAGAAGTATATGAGACTCCAGCTGCAACCTGTCTAATTGAAGCTCATTCAGATTTAGAAAAAATGGTCCACACAAAACATGAAAATAAGTTCAAATCATTAATTGACGATGAATGGGCATATTTGGTATATTCAGGACTTTGGCAAGATCCTCTAAGGGCAGATCTAGACGGATTTATTGAGGAATCACAAAAAGCAGTTTCTGGAACTGTGAAACTCAAGATGCTCAAGGGAAGTCTCAGAGTTGTTGGCAGAAAATCAAATAATTCATTGTACAGTCATGAAATTGCAACATATGGTACGGAATCAACTTTTGATCAAAGATTGGCCAAAGGATTTGTAGAATTGTGGGGAATGCAGTCAACAGAAGCTAATAAATTACAAAAGAAAAGGTCAACAAAAACATGAACTGCCCAGAATGTGATGCAACACTAAACATCCCAGACGATGCCTCAGTTGGAGAAATTGTCTCCTGTCCTGATTGTGGCGCTGACTTTGAAATCTCCAAAAAAGACGGATCAAATGTTGAGCTTAAACAAGCAGAAAGCGTAGGCGAAGACTGGGGAGAGTAATGTCAAAAGTCTGTATCGTGTTTGACCGCCTAAGAGCGGAAGAGAAGATGCTCCAAAAAGAAGCATCTAGTCTCGGGCATGATACAGTTATGCTTGATGCAAAAATTACTCAAATAAACACAGATAGTAAAAAAGAAGACTATGACTTGGGTGATGTTATTCTAGAAAGATGCGTCAGTTATTTCAGAGGCCTTCACTTTACTGCAAGTTTAGAATTTTTAGATTTTCCTGTTTTAAACAAATTTGACGTTGCAAGTATTTGTGGAAACAAAATGTTTATGACTCTACTTTTAAAAAAAAATAATATACCTACACCAAAAACATATTTTTCATTTTCAAGTGAAAGTGCAGCTGAGAATTTAAAAAAAGTAGGATTTCCTCTAGTTATCAAACCTGTAATAGGAAGTTGGGGGAGAGGAGTAATGCCGTTAAAAGATAAAGATACCATGGAGGCAGTTTTTGAAATTAGAGACATAACAGATAGCCCACATGACAGAATTTACTATTTGCAAGAATTAATCAAAAGACCACCAAGAGACATCAGAGTAATTACAGTAGGAGACGAGCCTATTGCTGCAATGTATAGAAAATCCTCAGGAGGTTTTAAAACAAATATTGCACTTGGAGCAGATCCTGAAATTTGTGAGATCACAAAAGAGATGGAGGAATTGGCCGTCAAAGCATCAAAAGCAATGGGAGGTGGAATCTTGGGGATTGACATGATGGAAGATGATCAAAAAGGACTAGTTGTGCATGAAGTGAATAATACAGTTGAATTCAAAGGATTGGTAAGAGTATCACAACGAAATATACCAAAAGAAATGATAGAATTTGCTCTAAACTACGTTAGGAAATAAATTATACTCCTTTACGAGGAGACTTATCATGAAAGTAGGTGTTGTTGGGGCATCAGGTTATGTAGGTGGAGAGACACTTCGTCTGCTTGTTAATCATCCAGATGTTGAGATTGCCATGGTTACATCAAGACAACATGTTGGAGAATATCTACATAGAGTCCAACCAAGTTTGAAAGGATTTACCGATCTGATGTTTTCTGAATTAGATTACGACAAACTAACTGATCAGTGTGATTTAGTTTTCACCGCTGTTCCTCATGGAACTGCAACTGAAATTGTAAAGGCTCTGTATGACAGAGGAGTCAAAGTTGTTGATTTGAGTGCAGATTATAGATTGCATAATCAGGATGCATATGACAAATGGTATGGTTGGGAACACCCACATCCAGATTATTTAGCAAAATCAGTTTTTGGGGTACCTGAATTACACCGAGAGGCAATTAAAAAAGCTCAGCTTGTTTCATGCCCAGGATGCATGGCAGTAACATCGATGTTAGCACTTGCACCATTAATTCGAAATGACATTATTGATACAGAACATATTATAGTTGATTCAAAGATTGGTTCTTCTGGTGCAGGTTCTGGTTCAGGAACTGCACATGCGATGAGAGCAGGAGTAATTAGACCATACAAACCTGCAAAGCACAGACACACTGGTGAAATTGAACAGGAATTAAGCGAAATTGCAGGACATAAAATTCGTGTTTCAATGAGTCCGCATGCAGTCGATGTTGTTCGTGGAATTTTATGTACAAATCACACATTCTTGAAGAAAGATATTGATGAAAAAGAATTGTGGAAATTATATCGACAAACTTATGGTGAAGAAAAATTCATCAGATTAATTCGAGATAAGAAAGGATTGTATAAATTCCCAGATCCAAAATTCTTAGTTGGTTCTAACTTTTGCGATATAGGATTTGAACTAGATAAAGATAATAATAGATTAATTGCATTATCTGCATCAGATAACTTGATGAAAGGTGCAGCAGGTTCAGCCATTCAAAACATGAATGTAATGTGTGGTTTTGATGAAATGGATGGACTCAGAAACACGCCACTAACTCCTGTTTAGAAATGATCACAATCAAAATTGGTGGAAGTGTAGTAGATAATTTACACCCATCTACTATAACAGATATTAAAAAAGTTGCAGAGTCAGAAGGAGTTATTTTAGTTCATGGTGGAGGAAAAGAAGTTACAAAAGTTTGTGAACAACTTGGAAAGGAACCAAAATTTGTTACATCTCCAAGTGGAATCAAAAGTAGATATACAGACAAAGAAACTGCAGAAATTTTTACAATGGTAATGTCTGGAAGAATAAACAAGAAAATTGTTCAGATGCTTCAAAAAAATGGAATTAATGCAATTGGTCTTTCAGGAGTTGATGCAAAAATCATTCAAGCAGATAGAAAAAAGAAGCTTCTCATAGTTAACGAAAAAGGCAGAAAACAAGCAATTGACGGCGGATATACAGGTAAAATTACCGATATCAATTCAAAATTCATCAAATCTCTCTTAGAGCAGGGATTAACACCTGTTATTTCACCCATAGCAATTAGTGAAGAATCAGAATTTCTAAATGTTGATGGAGACAGAGCAGCAGCATATGTGGCAGGTAAAGTTGGCAGTGACAAAGTATTATTCATTACAAATGTAGATGGATTACTAATGGATGACAAACTTGTTCCAAAGTTGACATTAGCAGAAGCAAAAGAGATCAGGTCAAAAATAGGACCTGGAATGGAAAAGAAGATTTTAGCATCTACAGAAGCATTAGATATGGGAGTAAAAGAAGCATTGATTGCAAATGGTCAAAAAGAAAATCCAATCTCTGCTGCAATTGCACATGATAATTGTACGGTGATAGAACATGAGTGAAGATCAATTTATGGGAAATCTCTACCAGAGATTTCCAGTTACAGTTGAGAAAGGGAAAGGATCACATGTATGGGATATAGACGGAAAAGAATACATTGATTGCATGGGAGGATATGGAGTAGCATTAGTAGGTCATCAAAATCAAAGAGTCAAAAATGCAATCAAAGAACAGATTGATAAAATTATTACAGTTCACAGTTCTTTATACAATAAAACAAGAGAAGAATTTTTGAAAACATTAATCGGGTTATCTCCTAAAGGACTCACACAAGTTCATCTAAACAATAGCGGTGCAGAAGCAATTGAAGCTGCAATAAAGTTTGCAAGAAAATTTACTGGTAAAAAAGGAATGGTTGCAATGAAAGGCTCCTATCATGGTAAATCATTTGGTGCGTTATCATTAACATTTAATCCAAAATATAAAAAAGCATTTGAGCCACTAGTTGAGAAAGTTTCTTTTGCATCTTTTGGAAACATTGAGTCACTTTGTTCTGTAGTTGATGAGGATACAGCATTTGTGATTTTAGAACCAATACAAGGTGAAAGTGGAATCATTGTTGCGCCAGATGGATTTTTACAGGATGTACGAAAACTTTGTGATGAAAAAGGAATTTTGTTAATTTTTGACGAAATACAAGCTGGTTTAGGAAGAACAGGACGATTATGGGCATGTGAACATTGGAATACTGTGCCGGATATTTTGTGTCTTGCAAAAGGAATTGCAGGCGGTGTTCCAATGGGTGCAACACTTGTAAGACCAGATATACTTGCTTCAATGAGTAAGGGAGAACATTCTTCAACATTTGGAGGAAATCCATTATCATGTGCAGCAGGAACTGCAGCACTCAAAGCATTAACAGAAGATGGTTTAGTAGAGAATTCTGAAAAAATGGGGAAAATATTCAGGGAAGGTTTAGAGAAACTAAAAGAAAATCACAACATGATTAGAGAAATTCGAGGTAAAGGATTAATGATAGGAATAGAGATGAAATTTGAAGTTAAAGACATACTTATGGGATTGATGAAAAAAGGTGTTCTGATGCTATATTCTGGAAGGAATATTCTACGAATTCTTCCACCGCTAGTGATTTCTGAAGAAGACATAACAAAAGTTTTACATGCTCTAGATTCTGTACTTAGTGAGGAGGAGCAAAAAAAAAATGTACAAGGATAAAATAGACGAGAAGATAATCGGATATCTAAAAGAAGATGCTAGAGAATCGTTTGTAGATATTGGTAAAAAATTAAAGCTTTCTGAATCAGCAGTTAGAAGACGAGTGAAAAATCTTGTAGATAGTGGAACAATCAAAAAATTTACTTTGGAGATTGGTGAGGAGAATGCGACAAGTGCAATTGTTTTGGTATCAGTTGATTCTGCCACAGACACATCAAAAGTTTCTCTAAAACTTGCAAAACTAGAAGGAGTGAAAACAGTTTATGAAATAACTGGTCAATACGATATTACGACAATTATGAGTGCATCAAGCATTGCTGAAATCAACAACACCATTGACGCATTAAGAAAGATTCCAGGTGTGGTTGATACAAATACTGTGATAATTTTGAGAAAAATAGTCTAAAAACGACTTTCGTAAAAAAAAAATTATTTCATAACTAATTTAGGATCATTAATAGTTTTTTTCAACGAAGATAGTACGAATATGTTTATATCATCAATTTATGTGAACGATTTCAGTAATGAAAGATCCGAATCACTATGCAAATATTTACAATGCATATGACAAAAATCCAAAGAAGATCAAAGTATTAGATAGTACTCTAAGAGAAGGAGAACAACATCCAGGTGTATCGTTTACTAACAAACAAAGAATTCAGATTGCATGGATGTTAGATTATTTTGGAGTAGATCAAATTGAAATATCACCAGTTGTTTCAAATGATCATAAAGAAGCAACTAAAACAATAATTAAACAAGGATTAAAAGCAGACATTGTTTCTCATGGGCGTGCACTAAAAGAAGACATTGACATTTCATTAGATTGTGATGCTAAATGGTGTGCTGCATATCTAGGAATTTCAGATATTCATCTAAAAGACAAATTACGTATTTCAAGAGAAGAGGCTCTAAGAAGATCAGTTGAAACAGTAGAGTATGCAAAATCTCATGGTCTAAAAATTAGATTTACAGTTGAAGATGGAAGTAGGGCAGAACCTGAATTTTTAATCAAGGTTTGTAAAGCGATTGAAGAAGCAGGCGTTGATAGAATTAGTCTTCCAGATACAGTTGGAATATTGCGTCCAATTGGAATGTATAATTTTGTTAAGAAAGTAAGAGATACTATAGATGTTCCATTAGATGCACATGTTCATAATGATATTGGATTTGCAGTAGCAAATGCATTTTCAGCATGTGATGCAGGAGTTGATCAGATTCACACTACTATTGATGGAATTGGGGAAAGAACAGGAATTCCACCCCTTGCAGAAGTAGCAGTTGCATTGACATATCTATACAAATCACCAAATGATTTCAGATTGGATATGTTACTAGATCTTTCAAGATTGATTGAAGAATATACAACAATCAAACCATATGATTCAAAACCAATTGTTGGTTCATCAGCATATAAACATAAAGCAGGAACACATCTTGCAGCCATTCTCAGAAACCCAGCAGCATATGAGCCCATACCACCAAGAGCAGTTGGAAACCGGAGAAGAATTGTCTTTGGAGAGCTTGCAGGAAAGACAGGTGCTGCCTATTTGATGTCATTGTTAGGACTCGAGAAAAACGATGAAAGTGCAAAAGCAGTAGCATCCGGATTAAAGGGACTCAGAATGGGGGATCTTATAGAAATACCACTCGAAGATAGACTTGAAAAAAAGATAATTTCTGATAAATAAAACAATCAAAAAAATATGGTGACAAAGGTAAATCTCACATAATGGCTCGGATCCTATTGTAATTTTAGTAAAAAATTCTATTAGAATTAATTACTGAGTTTCATTTTTTAATTATTTTCCATACTGAAGATAATAAGGTTAACGTATTTTTACTACGTTTTGATTTTATAAAATTTACAAAAATATTATGCGGATGGTTAGAGTTTGTAATAAAAAATATTGCATATTGAAACAATATTTTTGTTCACATAAGTTAAGTATGCTTTCATTAAACATTAACAAAAAAATGATTTTAGCAATCGGCCTAGTTTCCATCATAGCATTATCTATAACCGCACTTTTGACATTTAGTATTGTCATCTTGACAATTGAAGAAAAGACAAAAGATCAACTTGTTAGTGAGTCTATCATACAGGGAGAAACGATACAGGAATTTCTTAATTTAAAAATTCAACAAGTACAAAATCTTGCAAAAAACCAATTAATACAAAAATCCATTAATGATGTAAACAGGTTAGAAGATGAATCCTTATTTAAAGTTACAATTGAAGAAAAACGACTAGATTTTTTAGATAAAATTCATGAATACCAAAACAATTTAGATCATTCATTAGAATTAGAGGATTTGCAGATTTTGGGTCAGAATGGAAAAACATATTTTTCTTTGAGCGAAGAAACCGATGAAAATAATTTATCCCCCATTTATGATTCTGAAAGAGGTGTTAAAGCACCTCTTATTGAATTTAATATTTCTTCAATTTCAAATAATGGAAATGCGATTATATCAGTACCTGTTTTTGTTTCTGAGACAAATATTCATTCTGAACCAATGGGCACCATCATTGCAACAGTAGACATATTGGAGATAAATCAAATTTTACGTAAACCATTTAAAACTACAGAGTCAGATCAATCATTTTTAATAAATAATGATGAGTTGATCATTTTAAAATCTAGATCTGATGAGAACAATTCATCTTCCATGATGCTAAATACAATTCCCACAAAGATGTGTTTTGATGAAGGACTGAATTATTACGGAAAATACTCCAATTCTGCCAACAAGCAAGTATATGGTTTTTCTTATTGTCTAACTAATTTTAATTTGGCCTTACTAACTGAAATTGATGAATCTGAAATTTTGAGTCCAATCACAAAGCTACAACAAGCATTCTTCTTTATTGGCATCATAATTATTGCAGGTGTGGGAATTGTTTCCGTCTTTCTTTCCAAATCCATCTCAAAACCAATTATGAAGCTTAAAGATGCTGCAGATGAAATAGCTAACGGAAATTTCGATACAAGAAGTAACATAAAATCTGGTGACGAGATAGAACAACTTTCGATTTCATTTGATGCGATGGCTGTAAAAATTCAAGAATCCCTGAAAAAAATCAAACAAAGAGATAAAATAATTAAAGAACAACAAGATCTTCTTTTAGAATTTTCTGAGAATAAACAAAAATGCTGTGTGGGTGTAATAGACATCGTTAATTCAACCAAAATTACCGCAAATCTATCAGATAAAGATACGCGTAATTTCTATGGAATTTTTATCAATTTCATGGCTTCAATTGTTAAAGAATTTGAAGGAATTGTAGTAAAAAATATTGGTGACGCATTGCTGTTTTATTTTCCTGAAACTAATAGAGATAACATCCAACATTTTGAAAATGCCATTAATTGCTGTATGATGATGATTGACTCATATAGCAAAATTAACGATAAAATGGATGAGAAAGGATTATCTTCTGTTTCTTACAGAATTAGTGCCGTTTATGGTTCAATAATGATTGCTCAGATGTCTACTTCATCAGTCGTAGATATCTTTGGCTCTACTGTAAATGTGTGCACAAAAATTAATTCATTGGCACAACCTAATAAACTGGTGATTGAAGGAGATCTATACAACATTATAAAATCGTCCGAGAAATTCGTATTTAAACAAAAAACAGAATTTGTTCTAAATGACAAGACAAAGATTAAAGTTTATTCAGTAGAAAACAATCCTCCAACCCCAAAATCAACCTTATCATATTCACATAGTGTAATCGGTTGTAACTAGAATTAGACAAGGTGAATTACGATATAACCTACTTAAAAACATGGGTCATTGTTCTTAGAATTCGCTTGAATTGGATATCAAATTCATCAAGAAAATTTCAAAAATCCTAGACAAGATAAGAACTTTAGTATAGTTAAAAGAGATATGTAAACATACATTATTTAACTTGAAAAACAATATGGAAAAAATACATATTTCTGCAATTGTTTTAATTAATCAGTAACAATTATGATAAATAATAAAATAGTCAGGAAAAATATGACGACAAAGATAATTAATGATAAATAAAGAGGATTGTGGAAGAAAAAATATGTCAAAATGTGAAGAATGTGATGCAGAAATATTCATCCCAAGCGATGCACTTGAGGGAGAAATTGTAACATGTTCAGAATGTGGTGCAAGTTTTGAATTAGAAAAAAATTCAGACGGTTTCCAACTAAAGCCTGCCCAAACGGTTGGCGAGGATTGGGGACAGTGAGTCCTGACGTTACTATTCTTTACGATACCATCCGTTGGGAAGAAAAAGCCCTACTAGAAGCAGGTAAAAAAAATAACATCAATATCCAGATGGTTGATTGTAAGAAGCTAGCATTAGATTTAGAAAAAAAACCTGAAGATTATGGAGTAGTTATTCAAAGATGTGTAAGCTATTACAGAAATTTACATTCAACTGCTGCTCTTGAAGGATTAGGAGTCAAGGTAATTAATTGTCTAAACACAGGTGTTTTTGCAGGAAATAAATTATTTACACACATGTTACTTAAAAAATTCGATGTTCCAACACCAGATGCTACAGTAGCATTTTCAAAAGAGGCAGCTTTGGAAGCATTAGAGACACAAGGATTTCCCAAAGTTATCAAACCTACTGTAGGAAGTTGGGGAAGACTAATTTCAAAACTTAACGACAGAGATTCAGCTGAAGGCATTATTGAAAGTAGAGAAAACATGTATCCAATTTATCAAATACATTATCTAGAAGAATTTGTAAAAAGACCACCAAGAGACATCAGAGCTATAATGGTAGGAGAGAAAATAGCTGCTGCAATATACAGAAAATCAAAACATTGGAAAACAAACATGGCACTTGGTGGAGAAGCAGAACCATGCAAGGTCACATCAGAAATGGAAGAGATGTGTATAAAGGCAAAAAATGCAGTTCAAGGAGATATTGTAGGTGTAGATTTGATGGAAAGTGATGAAAAAGGATTGGTTGTGCACGAAGTAAATAACACAACAGAATACAAAAACACAGTTAGAGTTTGCGAAGTAGATATTCCATCATTAATGCTAAATTATGCCCTAAATATAGAAAAATAAGAATTGGCCAATCATCTATCAGAACCAAGATTTGCAGTAAAGATGTTAGAGAAAGCACTCAGACTCTACACACCATCACTTAGTGAAAAACCATTAGCAGAATTTTTAGCTGACAAATGTGATGACTTGGGATTTGAAGATATCGAAATTGATGAAGTTGGAAATGTTATTGCAAAGAAAGGTACAGGATCTCCAAAAATAATGTTATGTGGTCACATGGATGTGGTACCAGGAAAAGTCAAAGTTCGAAAAGAAGGAGATTCGCTTTATGGAAGAGGGGCATCAGATGCAAAAGCACCATTGATGGCAATGTTATTTGCAGCAGCATCAATTCAAAATAACAATGGAACTATAATTTTTGTCGGAGCTGTTGATGAAGAAGGAAACGCAACAGGGATCAAAAATCTCGTTAAAAAAGAAATGGGAATTGATTATGCAATTTTTGGGGAGCCCAGTGGGATTAACCAAGTAACAATTGCATACAAAGGGAGATTAGCCATTAATCTCAAAATTAGCGTAGATGATAGTTCACATGCAAGTGCACCATGGCTTTCAAAAAATGCCATTCATGAATCAATGATTTTTGCAAGAGAACTCAAAGAAAGATTAGAAGAAAATCAAGAAGATAGATCCAAAGGAATGTTGTTAACTTCATCAATGACCGAAATTAGAGGAGGTACTAGTCATAACATTACACCAAAGGAATGTGAAACAACTTTCGATATTAGAATTCCAGTAGACATGAATTGTAAAACAATTGAACAAAAGATTGCAACGTTAGTTAAAGAAATTTCTCAAAAAAGGCAGGTAGAAGCATTTTATTCAATTCTTGATGAGACAGAACCATTTGAGGCACCTCATAATTCACCACTAGTTAGAGCATTGACATTAGGCATTCTAGAAGAAACACAATCAAGAGCAACACTAATCAGAAAAACAGGCACTGGCGACATGAATGTTTTAGGAAATCAATGGGCAATTCCTGTTGTCACATATGGTCCAGGAGATCCCCATGAGGCACATACAATTGATGAAAAAGTATCCATTGAAGAGTACCTAAAGGGAATAGAAATCTTTAAGAAAACTCTACAGCATTTAAAAAGACTTCATGATAGAAAGATGCAGTAATGCTTTGGTTTGTAGGTTTAGGAATTTCGGGATTCAAATCAATTCCCATTGAGGCACTAGATGTTTTATCAAAGGCAAATATTGTATACTTGGAACAATTTACCAGTCCAATTGGAAAATCAGATTTGATTAAAATCAAAAATGCGACAAAAGGAGAATTCAAACCAGCAAAAAGATGGCTTGTTGAAGATGGAAATGAGATTCTAAAAAATGCAAAGAAAAAGAAAGTTGTTTTACTCTCATACGGAGATCCATACATTGCAACAACACACATCGAATTAAGAATAAGAGCAATTGAAGAAAAAATTAAAACATATTCTATTCATGCTTCATCATCTCTTACTTCAATGATTGGAGAATGTGGTTTACATTTTTACAAAGTTGGAAGAATTGCTACAATAATGAGTGAAATGAAATCACTTACAACTCCATATTATGTAATTTACAAAAACATTATTGAAGGTAATCACACAGTTCTTCTTTTAGAATATAATCAAGACAAGGGTTTTTTCTTAGGTCCGAAAGATGCACTAAACGGATTGTTAGAAACAGAGAAAGGACAAAAAAGGAATGTCATTAGTTTAGATAGTTATGCAATAGTTGCATCAAGAATAGGATTCAAAGATCAATTAATTATGTCAGGAAAAATTTCTAGTTTAAAGAAAAAAGATTTTGGAAAACCACCACATACTGTAATAATTCCAGGGAGATTACATTTTACAGAATCAGATGCATTGAAGATTTTAGGTAAATGTATTGATAAGCCATTTGACAATTCTGAAAAGACAAAGAAAATTTCAATTCAAATGATGGAAAAATATGTTCCAATGATCAGAGAAGCATTAGAAGAAATTGAGCCTCATTATAAAGATCAAAAAGAATTTCAAGTGATTTTAGAAAATGCAGAATTATACATTAAAGATGCAGAGAAATTTCTAGAAGATGGTCAAGATGAGGTAGCAATTTTGAGTATCGGGTACGCAGATGGCCTAGTTGATGCATTAAGATTGGCCAAAGGTCTTGATCCAAAGATGTAATTTTTAGCGATGAATTAAAGAGAGGGTCAAAAGTAGAAAAAACATTGGATCAAAGTGAAAAATTAATTCTTTCAGTCATGTATGTATCTCAAATTGATGGGAGACCATTAACGCAGACAATTAAGAAAAAAAGTATGTTATCAGAAGATATGGTAAATTCAAAGATTGATGAATTGATAAAAAACCAATTTGTAAATGAGGATAGAAATACACTTACAGAAATAGGTCGAAGCTCATTGCGAGTAGTATTAGCGGGTGGAGTTTTTGACATTATTCATCCAGGCCACATCTACACCCTAAATGCAGCAAAGGCATTAGGTGATGTACTAGTAGTAGTTGTGGCAACAGACAACACAGCAGTAAAGATGAAAAAGAGAAATCCTATTCACAGCCAAGAACAGAGACAGGAATTGGTAAATTCACTATCAATGGTGGATCTCTGTCTAATTGGAAAAGAAGATGATATTTTCAAGACAGTTAATCTTGTAAGGCCAGAAATTATTGCATTGGGTTATGATCAGATTCATCAAGAGAAATTCATCACCGAAGGATGTAAAAAAATTAAGCTTGACGCAAAAGTTGCAAGATTACAGTCCCCTATTCCAGATAGCTCTAGCTCTAAAATTGAAAAAGAGTATGGTGAATCTATTCACGGAATCTAGGAATTAATTTGAATTTTAATTGAAATTTTTGACCCATCTTTAAGTTTTGCAGTTTTTCTCAAACAGGATTTTGAGATTAATTCAATAATTGAATCATCATGATGTGTTCGCTCAAGTATAATTAATTCACAATTTGCTGAATTGTTTAATTTACCTGGAAAACATTTTACCCACCCATATGTTCTCTTCCCATCCGAGAAGCTCTTAATTTTTACCCCATTCAAAGTTTCAAATTGTTTAATTGTTTCTTGATGGATTTTTTGATCTAATCTCACATTAAGAGTTCCAGGGAATGGAACATATCCAATTTTAGATTGGAATTGTTTTGTATATCCTTTTAATCCCATATAGTATGCACCTTCACCCATTCCAGAAACTAAAGTTCCTTTTAGTTTAACGTGAGATGGTGAAGAATCCAAACTTTTTCGCAGTATTGCAGAGAGTTTTACCATTTCACTGAAACCTTTAGGAGTAATTTTTACAGAAATGTTGCGACCACTAATTATTCTCTCTATGAATTGATTTTGTTCTAATTCTAAGAGGTGTTTTGATGCAGCTTGTTGAGATTTTTTAATATTTTTTCCAAGAGAAGAAGTCGTTATAGTGACATAGTTATGTTTTGCACCTTTGTATAATAGATATGAGAGTGTTAAGATGTGCTGAATTTTTAGTTCAGTCATCTAGTTTCCTAAGATACGCCCAAGTCACCGAATGTTTTTAGTATCATTCCATCAGAGTTGGAAAGTTTAGCAACTCTGTGACCAACAACACATTCAACACCTGCATTTTTGGCGCCTTCCAAAAGTCTCTGGGTAATTATTCCATCTAGTAGAAGATATTTGATTCCAGATTGTGATGATAGTTTGCTTACTACTTCACTGATTGGAACTTTGAAAACTTCATTTTGATCACTGTCTAATGCAACTACTTCAAGGGTTTCATTCAGATTTGGAAAAACCTTTGATGCAACATCTGCAAGAGGTTTATCATCTTCATTTTTGAGAGCAGGAGCTGGTTTTCCAGACTTAATTTCATCTGCAATTGGTCTTAGAATTTCATCAATTCTTTGTGGGGTTAGTTCTTCAACTTCAACACCAGTATCTGCTTGTAATTCATAATCTAAAGTAACAACAGATTTGAGTTCTTTGAGAATGAATCCGCCTGATCTATCTCCATCAAGGAATGCAACTATCGTGTCCTTATTATTACATAGTTCTTTGATGGATTCATCAATTTTTGCACCTTCAATTGCTAAAACATTATCATATCCTGCTCTTAGGAGATTGATTACATCTGCTCTTCCTTCTACTAGTATTACCCAATTAGAATCAAAGACACCAGAACTACATGTTAATTTTGATGGTCCATAAGTAGCTAGTTTTCCAGCATCACCCTGATGAACATCATTTAGCATTGTTTCTCCTTCGCTAACAGTTTTAGTAGCCCATTTTTGCTTGATTTCTTTTGCACGTCTTACAATATCATCTTTCTTTGCAGCTCGTACATCATCAATTGCTTCTAATCTAAATTTACAATCAAATGGTCCTACTTTGTCAATGCTTTCTATCCCTGCAGCAATTAATGCACATGTATCAATATCAGTGCTCATTGGGATCAAGGCATCACCAGCAGTAGTATTTGCAGTAGATTTTGTATTAACTTCAATACGTCCTACTTTAGAAACTCGTTGCAGTTCATTCAGATTCATCTCTGGACCCAACAGTCCTTCTGTTTGGCCAAAGATGGCGCCGATTATATCTGCTCTTTCAACGAGCCCATCAACTTCATAGGAAAGTTTAACATGATATTTGACAATTCCTGATTGAGGCATAAATTATTCATCTCCTTTATTATCATAATTTTGGTTTCTACCTTCGATATATGAGGGTATCGCAAAAAATTGTAGCAAGATATGAAATTTTTCAATAAATGAATAAGCATAGCAAATGCTAAGAAAATCTAAAAATGAAAAATAATGATAGTTGTTTATTCAGTACTAAATGAGTGACCACATGAACAGGATTTTGTAACGTTTGGATTATTAATTTTAAATCCAGAACCCATTAGACTTTCAATATAGTCTACGTTTGCACCTTGTAGATGGTCAACACTGTAACTGTCAACTAGGAGTTTTACTCCATTTTCTTCCATGACGATGTCATCTTCTTCTGGTGCCTTTTCAAAGCCCATTCCATAAGATAGACCAGAACAACCGCCACCTTGAACATATACTCGAAGATATTCAGGTGATTCTGCTTCTTCTTTCATGAATTCTTTGATCTTTTCAGCTGCTTTTGCACTCACTGTGATCATTTTTTGTGTTTGCTCAGTTGCCATTATAAACAAAAAAGCCGCTTCAAATTATAATAAGCTTTTCCCACCCAACACACTAGTAATTCAGGAATTAATCAGATTTTTTCCATATTTTTCTAATGATCTGTATGATAATCATGTTCATCAAAACCAGAACCTAAAGAGATAGACAAAATCACCGTTGTCTCAGTGGTTTGAAATCGCAATTCTTTCTCAGGCAAGAAATTTCTAAAAACATGAGTTAATAGTTGTTCTGTGAATACAGACCATTTTATTCCCAACTCATGTTGAATTAAAAATATGTGCATGTCACCCTCAACTCTATGATCAGAATTCATTCCAGATGCTCGCATGTAATCTTCAAGTGTTTCGATACATCTTTTCAAATCATATCCTCCTTTGATAAACAGGACAGTGTCTTTAATCACAGGAAACATCAAAGTAATTATTTCATCAATATCTTTTTCATCTAACTCTGCTCCTAAAGATTCTAAGATATCTTTCGGAACTGGAATCATTCCAATTTTACTGGAGAATCTATACCATTGAATATATTTTTCAAGAATTTGTCTGACCAAGACATTTTGAGAGATTCCTTTCTGTGTTGACTCTGTTTCTAATTCAGTTACAAGTTTTTCTGGGAGTCTATATGTGATGCTTCTTGTAAATTCCTTTTTTGCTGTGTGAGTTTGTCGTTTTGATGTTAATTTTTTTCCAAAATTTTTGCCTCAACAAAAATTCTAGAAAATTAATTCGCACGGGATATGTTTGGAATTAGTTCAACTACTGTAACTTCCAAATCACACTTTAGAGAAATGGATTTTACCTTACTTTTGTATAGAAAATATTTTTTCCCATCCTGATTTATTGAACCAGAAATTGCCAGTAATTTTGCATCATATAGAGTTTGTAGTCTTCTATACACAGTACTGATTGGAATCTGTTTTTCATTAGAAATTTCCATGGCAGATTTCGGTTTTTCTAAAGTATTATGTAGAATTTGTTTACAGTATTTATCAGCAAGTATTTCTAAAATGACCTGCTTTCTTTCATCATCTACTATTTTTTGAGATTGAATTAATTCTTGCATACACTAAAAAAAGTAGAAATTGAATATAACAAATATGATTGCATTGCAAGACAGTGTATTGTTGAAACAAAACGGAATAAAAATTACAATATAATCAGAAATTACCAAAATGAAGGATTTTACTTGCCACTGAATCTAGAAATCAGTTCAGGAACAACAGTTTCATGGGTTAATGATGACTCTGTTCCACATAACATTCAAAGTCTAGATGTATCTGGGAATGTAATTGACTGGTTTAACAGTCCTCCACTAAACACAGGTGATAAATTCGAATTCACATTTGAAGAACCTGGAGTATACAATTACTATTGTTCATTTCATCCATGGAGAGTTGGTTCAGTTACTGTAAAGTAGAGTTGAAAAAACTATAACTCTATTTTTTGAGTGGAATAAAATAAGAAGGAAGTTGGAAATAACTATTTTTTTGACTTGTTAACAAATGCTGTCATGCGTTCTTCTCTATCAGGATGAGTGAAACAATTTCTCCATGCAAGAAGTTCAATTGCAAGACCAGTATCAAGATCTGCATTTCGTCCTTTGTTAATTGCAACTTTAGACATTTGAACACCCATTGTAGAGTTTCCAGCTATCTGTTGTGCCATTTTCAAAGCTTCTTCTTGTAATGATGCAAGAGGAACTACTTGATTTACAAGACCTATTTCTTTTGCCTCATCTGCTTTGACCATTTTACCTGTGTAAACAAGTTCTTTGGCTTTTGCTATTCCCACAATTCTCATTAATCTTTGAGTACCACCCCATCCAGGAGGGATACCGATTGTTACTTCTGGTTGACCAAGTCTAGCAGTATCTGCTGCTATTCTAATATCACAAGACATTGCAAGCTCACAACCTCCACCTAAAGCAAAACCATTGACGGCAGCAATAGTTGGTTGTTTTACTAATTCAACAGTTGAAGTTACAAGTTGACCAGTTTTTGCATAATCAACTGATTCATCTGCAGAGATTTTTGACATGTATTCAATATCTGCACCAGCAGAAAATGCCTTTTCACCTTCACCAGTCAAGATGATAACTTTGACATCATCATCATGATTGAGTTCTTCAAAAGTTTTGATTAGTTCTTTTGCAACATCAATATTCATGGCATTAAGTTTGTCAGGTCTGTTAATCTTGACAGTACAAATGCCGTCAGAAGTAGATGTGGTAACTAGTGACATGTAATTTGCCAAGTAATGTGAAACTTAAATGTTCTCTATTTTCCGCGTACTTTGCCCCATTGAGATAATGCAGATGCGGCTGCAACCCAAGTTCTAAGGTCTTGGTAAACTGGAACATTGTGTTTCTCAATCAATTTAATCATTTTTTCAGTATATGGACCACCATTACCGCCAGCAAGAATTGGTTTCTTCTTTTTCTTTGAGAGATCATCTAGATAACCGACAATTGTTTCTTCAAGTGGATCATCTTGGAAGACAAACCATGGCATAGCAATATCAATATTATTTTCTTCTAAGAATTGTTCAATGACAAATCTATAGTCATCTGCAGTTGCACCACCACCTACATCTGCCGGATTACCATTATGAATAGGAACAGTTGGTGGGAAACGATCCTTTATTTTTTTGAGAAGTTTTGGTGACAACTTTCCTATTGTAAGACCTAATCTTTCTAATTGATCAATTCCACCAATCATTGGACCAGCACCATTACTAGTCATAGCAACACGACTGCCCTTTGCAGGGGGTTGCCAGGATAGTGCCTTTAAGACTCCAACTAGTTCTTGATAACTGTCAACTGAAATAATTCCTGCTTGTTTGAATGCACCCATAATCATTGCATTTGAACCACCAAGAGAACCTGTATGTGATGCAGCTTGTTTTGCACCTGCAGCAGTTCTTCCACTCTTCCAAATTACGATTGGTTTCTTCTTCTCTTTCATTACACGTTTGGCAGTATTGATGAATTTTCTACCATCACCAAATCCTTCAACGTATAATCCAATTACTTTAGTTTGAGGATCATTTGCAGCATACCATATCATATCTGCTTCATCAACATCAGAACGATTACCAAAACTGATCATCTTGGATAACCCAAACACATCAGCACTTTCTAACATACTAATTCCCATGGTTCCACTTTGTGAGAAAAATGCAACGTCTCCTAATTTTGAACGTACCATTCTTTCTTGTCCTTGGAATGCGCAATCAAGTCTATTTGCTGCATTAAACATTCCAATACAATTAGGACCAACTACACGGATTTTGTGTTTTAGAGATAATTCTCTTATTTCAGCTTCCATTGCAGCCCTGTCACCACCAAGCTCTTTACCTCCACCAGAAACTATTACAACATTATGAATTCCTTTCTTTGCACAAGTCTTCATAATTGGTCCACATGCTGCAAGATCAACACAAACAACAACCAGATCAACTTTTTCTGTTATTGCATCTAATGATGGATAACATTTGATTCCAAGAATTGACTCTTGTTTAGGATTAATCGGATACACTTTACCTTTGTAATCTTGTTTTCCAAGCGCATCTAATACAGAATTACCAATCTTTCCTGGTGTTGCAGATGCACCAACTAGTGCAACAGACTTTGGAGTAAAGAATGACTCCATTGATGTAATGTTTGGTTTTGCCTTAGAGATCGAATTCTTTTTTAATTCATTATTCAGAATGATTTTTGCATCTACTACAAAGTAGGATTTAGGATATACGATTACGGGATTAAAGTCAATACTGTTAATATAATCTGCATTATCAATTCCCATCTTTCCAATTTGTACAAGTGCTTTTGCAACCATGTTTATGTCAATTGGAGTACTCCCACGGAATCCTTTGAGGAGTTTTGAGCCTTTTAGTTCATTTAGCATTGATTTTGCATCAGATGTGGTAATTGGAAGCATTCTAAATGCAACATCTTTGAAAACTTCAGTCATTATTCCTCCTAATCCAGCCATAAGCATTGGGCCAAATTGGGGATCATTTTGTATACCAACTATTAGTTCGACTCCTCCTTTTGGAACCATCTTCTCCAAAAGAATTCCTTTTACATCAACTCCTTTTTTCTTAGATAAACGACCATACATGTCATTGAATGTTTTTTTGACATCGGCTACATTATCTAATCCAACTTTAACTCCACCAACATCTGTCTTGTGTAAAATTTGTGGTGATACAACTTTCATTACAAGTGGAAAGCCAATCTTCTTTGCTTGTTTTGCTGCATCTTCAGCAGATGTTGCTAATGCATAAGGTGGAACTGTAACGCCATAAGTTTTGAGAATTGATTTCGATAGTTCTTCAGTGATAACTTTATGATCGGTTTGAATGGTTTCCTCAAAAATTTTCTTCACTTCAGACATCTTTCAATCGATGAAATCAAATCTAAGTATATTAAACTTTGGTCAAAGGTTGAATGATGTTTTGAAATTGTTGTAAAAATTGTTCATATTTGATTTTACAGTTGAAATATTTTCAACAATATCTGAGCGAATTTTTTTTGGATCAATATATGAGATTTTTTGTAATTTTTGCTCCGTATTATCTAGCCACAAGTTAACCATCTCCTCATTTACCTCCAAATGAAATTGTAATCCGATTGCACTTTTGTACTGAAATGCCTGATTAAGATAATGCTCAGATGAGGCTAATCTAATAGCATCTTTAGGCAAATCAAAGGTATCATCATGCCAATGAAATACAGTGAATGGATTTTTGAAACCAGAAAAAAATGAAGAGTCATCTAAAATTTTCAAGTCATTGTAAAATCCAATTTCTTTTATAGGTCCTGGATATACTTTAGCACCAAAAGTTTTTGCAATTAGTTGAGAACCCAAGCATATTCCTAAAACAGGAATATTTTCTGCCACATAATTTTTGATAAGTTTTTGTTCTGCCTTTAGATAGGGTAAATAATCATTTGCGCTTTCACGGGCACCTAAAATTACAGCTAGTGAAAATTTTTTCTCAGGAAGTTCTTCGTGTTTTGCATTAATGGATGTAATATTAAATCCATCTTCTTTGAGAAGTTCACCTAGATATCCTGAATCCTCAATTCTAGAATTTTTTATTAGTAAAACATCAGACATTGTTTTCTATTTACAAAAGTGCTTAATATGTTAAAACAAGTTAGATATTATGTTAGTTTCTGAACAAGAAATTGTAGAGTTAAAGAATTTTGTTTTTCAATTAAACTCAAAGACAGAAAGTGTAGTTGTTGTTGAAGGAAAAAGAGATGGTAATGCATTAAGAAAATTGGGTTATTCTGGAAAAGTTTTAGAATTTCACAAGTTTAAAGGGATGATAGACTTTACAGATTATGCTGCAAAGTTTGAAAACATCATAATACTTTTTGACAGAGATAAAAAAGGAAGATATCTAACTGGTAAAACAATTCAATTATTACAAAGAAGAACAAATGTTGATCTTTCTTACAAAAGAAAACTCAGATTAATTACAAAAGGAAAAATTATGTTTATTGAACAACTGGTTTGTTATGAATCTTTTCTAGTTTAAGATTAAGGCCAGATTCCTCTTTCGTTAAATGCATCAACTACTCTTTGAACAGCCAAAGCCATAGTAGCCTTTCTCATGTCAACTTTGTGTTTCTTTGACATTTCATATGCATCTTTGAATCCTTTAGTGATATTTTTTTCCATCTTATTTGCAACTTCATCAAAGGTCCAATAGTATCCCATGTTATTTTGAACCCATTCAAGATATGAGATACATACACCACCAGAATTTGCCAAAATATCTGGAATTACTAAAATTTTCTTCTCATAGATAATTGGATCTGCTTCAGGTAATGTTGGACCATTTGCAGCTTCTGCAATAATTTTACAGTTGAGATTCCTTGCAATCTTTGCATTGATTTGATTTTCAAGTGCGCCTGGAACTAGAATTTCACATTTTGTAGTAAGTAATTCTTCAGTTGTGATTTTTTTGCTTCCTGGAAATCCAACAACAGAGCCATGTTTTTGTTTATACTCTATGATTTTACTAACTTTTGCACTATTTGGAATTGAGATGGATCCTTTAGAATCACTAACACCAATTATTTTTGCACCCATTTTTTCAAGATATTCACCAGCAAATGTTGATGCATTTCCAAATCCCTGCAAAACAACTTTTGCGCCTTTTAGATTTAGTTTAATTGCTTTTGCAGCTTCTCTTACTGTGTATGCTGCACCTAAACCAGTGGCAACATTTCTTGCAAGTGAACCACCCATAGAGATTGGTTTTCCAGTAATGACTCCTGGAGAATATATGTTACCAGCTAGTTTACTATAAGTGTCCATGATTTGGGTCATTTCTTTTCCAGTTGTGTAAACATCAGGAGCTGGAATATCTTTTCCAGGTCCAATTACTTCAAATATTTTAAATGCAAATCCTCGTGTTAGGCGTTCTAGTTCATCTTCACTAATTTTTTCAGTTTTAGGATTAACATAGACACCGCCTTTTCCTCCACCTAACGGAATATCAACAATAGCACATTTCCAAGTCATCCATGATGAAAGTGCCATAACTTCACGTTCCATGTAATCAACCCCACCTTCTGGGTTAAAGTAACGGATACCTCCTTTGTATGGACCTCTGTCATTATTGTGTTGACTTCTAAAACCTGTGAAAATTCTAATTTTTCCATTATCCATCTTTACTGGAATTTTTACTCTCAAAACTCTATTTGGCATTGCGAGATATTCACGCAATCCTTGATCTTTAATTTCAAGAAGATCACAAGCATCATTAACTTGCTTTGTTGCGTTTACAAAAGGATCATTCTTGATCAAGATGATTTTTACAAATTAATCATATTATATTAAGTTTCATTCGAAATTTCAGATCGCTAAATGATAAAATTACATGTAAACTTTTTTCTGATTCATTTTTCTATCTAGCTTGTCTATTGCTTCCTCTAAAGTACGAATATTCAGTTCAAGGAAGTTTGAGAGATGAAAAATCGCACCGTATTTTTCACCAATTTTTGAAACCATATTATTTTTCTCAAGCACCTTCATATGATGTTGAACTGCCTTGTAATCAAGATCAAGTGTTTGTGCTAATTGGTGTATATTGCATGGCTTGTCAAGTAGATGTATGATTATCCGTAATCGGGTGAATCCTCCCCTGGTGCTTGTAAATAAGTAAAGTAGTAATTTTCGGGTCTGCTTGTCAGTTTTTCTTTGTTGAGAAACTTGTCTTGATCTAATAATTTCTTTGAATTCTAGGAGTTGATTTGTCATCTACTAAGAATATAGAAAATTTTGCTTAAAACCCTATTTCCAGATCTTTTCCACATTCAGGCAATACAATTACCCTTAAATTGACTGAGGATGAACTCGTGATAACATGATGGCATCACGTGGTTACGATATGACTCCAACCATGTATTCTCCAGATGGTAGAATTTACCAAGTTGAATATGCAATTGAGACCGTAAAAAGAGGCACTATAGCAATTGGTATTCTTAGTAAAGAAGGAGTCATCTTAGCAGTAGAAGAAAAACCACGTCCATTACAAACTAAAAATATTACGCAGAAAATTTTTCAGGTAGATTATCATATTGGAGTTGCAGCAGCTGGATACATCCCAGATGCACGTGTTCAAGTAGATAGTGCAAGATTCTTTTCACAGGGAAACAGAATGACTTATGACGAATCAGTTGAAGTTGCAACGGTTGCCAAACATTTAGCTGATCAAGCACATCAATTTACACAATACGGTGGAGTACGTCCAAATGGAGTCTCTATGATCATCGCAGGAATTGATCAGAAAGGGGAATCAATCTATGTCACAGATCCAAGTGGAACTTATTTACAATATTCAGCAGTTGCAATTGGTGCGGGTGCAGAAGATGTCAATGAGTTTTTGGAAAAATTCTACAAAGAAGACATGAGTTTGGAGGATGCAGCATCATTAGCTATTGCAGCAATTAATCTAAAGTCAGACCAAAAAAGTGGAGCAAATAATGTAAAGATGGCAAAGATAACATCAGAATCAAAAGTTTTTGAGAAAATTTCTGAATCAGACTTGGAAAATTATTCTAAAAACGCATCAAAGTTTGATACTCAATAGAAGTTTTAGATTTGAAAACTATTCAACCTAGCATACTGAGACGATAGATATGGGTTTAGGAAGTTATTGGGGTGAAGTAATGGAAGTACTTCGAGAAATTATTCCAGTTTATGACAAAGTAAATTCCATCATCTCGTTGGGAAAAGATGATAAACATAGAAATCGAGGAATAACAGGCAGAGTGTTTCCGGGAAATAAGATTCTTGATGCAGGTTCTGGTTTTGGCAACATGTCAAAGACTGCTTTGAAATTAACTGATGGAAAAATTTCAATTACACTTTATGATCCTCTTGTCCCTATGCTAAAAAACACAGGTAGTCATTTTGATAAATCGCCTGATATGGCAAATGGAGTTTTTGAGCACATCCCATTTAGAGATGAAGAATTTGATGCGGTTTTGTGTGGATATTCATTAAGAGATGCAATTAATTTGAGAATTGCAATTTCTGAAATTCACAGAGTGTTAAAAAAAGATGGGAGGTTTGTAATTGTAGATTTAGGAAAACCAGACGAAGCATTCATCAGAGCAGGAGTTTCATTTTATCTTCGATGTGTTCTACCAATTCTTGCGTTTATTGCAGGAGGAAGATTAGGATTAAAGTTTGGAACATTGTATGGGACATTCAAAAGATGGCCTGCAAACAAAAAGCTTGAAGGATTATTACTAGAAAAATTTTCCAGAGTTGAATTTGAGAAAGATCTTATGGGCGGGGCAATAATGGTTGCCGCATACAAATGAACAGAGTTCTGATACTAGTTAACATCACGGGGCTAATCATAGGGATTTCATATGGACTTCATGGCCCAATCTTACCAGTATTTGCAAAGAACGTCATTGGTGCAACATATTCCGAGCTTGGATTGATCGGATTAACAAATTTCATTCCCTACATGTTCATTCCATTGTTTGTAGGAATTCTTCTTGATAGAATTAACAATGGGTATTTGCTTGCATTAGGGGCTGCTATCAATTCTGCATCCATCTATCTTCTATCAATTGCACAATCGGTTCCAGAAATAATGGGATTTAGGATAATGACAGGAATAGCTCACGCATTTTTTTGGCCACCATGTGAGTCCATAATATCTAACGAAAGTACTGAGAAAAACAGAGTCAGAAATATCTCTTGGTTTACAATGTTTTTTGTAATTGGATTTATGGTAGGACCCTTACTTGGAACAGTATTCCTAGAAGGTCTAGACATCACATATAGAATTCTATTCCAAATTGCAGCATTTATTCTGGCTGCTGGAATAATTACTTCACTTTTAGTCTCAAGAAAAAGTGTCAGAAATCATCATGAAGGATTTTCCTTTTCGTCGATTAAAGAGATGAAGAAATTTCCAGAAGTCATAATATTGTTGATTTTTTGTACATCATCATTTGGAATAATTCTTACGATTTATCCTGCATTTCTAAATGACAGAGGTATGACTGCAACTGATATTTTATTGCTGTATTTTGTTTTTGGGATATCACGAGTTGTATCTCTTGCACTAGCAGGAAAATTTGCAAGAAATACCAGTCAAATTCTGATTGCAGTAACAATTGCAGTTTCAATGGGTCTAGCAATATCAATTTTTGCAGATTCAATCATTACTTTTGGTATTGCATTAGTTTTGATGGGATTTGGATTCAGTATTTTCTTCCCACTTACATTGGAAATAATTTTGAGTAAAACTAGAAAAGTAATTTCAGGAAAAATAATTGGAGCTTATGAAACAATTTTTGGAATGGGTTGGGCAATAGGGCCAACTATTGGTGGTCCAATATCGCAATCATTTGGAAATGAAACACCATACGTCTTATTTTGTATAATAGGAATTGGAGTTGCAGTATTTGCAATAATATCTAGAAATAAACTAGAACCCCAAAGAGTTTTGAATTAGATATCCATTGTTCCACGTTTTTTGGTGCAGATATCAAGTGCATCACAAACGTCTGTAACGAAGACTTTACCATCGCCTTTAGTTCCAGTACATGCAACATTTGCAATTGCATTTATCACATCATCTAGTTTAGGATCATCCACAACACAGATTATCATATCTCTGCTGAAATATTGCCCAACAAGAGGAGGATCTTGTGCACCTTGACCTTGAACTTGATGAATAGTTACACCACCAACACCAACTTTTTTGATTGCAGCAACTACTGCATCTTTGGCACTAGATTGAATGATTGCTTCAACTTTTTTCATAAAAGTCATCAGTTTTGAATTTATTTAAATCAATAAGTGCTTCTCATATATGATATTCATTAGGAAGATCGGATTTTTAGGCATAAATCTTCAACATTACGTTTAATTTCAAATTTTAGTAAATCAGAATATGCTGGAACATTCACTAAATGTAGGAGGAAGTGAATGGCTAATCATAATTTTTGTGGCACTTGTGTTGATTTTTGGAACGGGTAGACTTCCAGGAGCTGCTAGAAAACTAGGAAAAGCAGTAAATGAATACAATAAGGCAAAAAATGAAATCCAAGACCATATGAAAGAGGTTACTGAAGAATCACCAAAAATCTCAGGACCTGTGGAAACAGAAAGAGAAAAGTTAGAAATGATTGCAAGATCTGCAGGGGTTAAAGTAGAAGGTAAGACAGATGAGGAACTTCGAAAAAGCATCTCAGATAAAATAGGGCAAAAAAGAATCGATGAGGTAGAAAAGAAATAATTAATTTGAGTTTTTGATTCGGTACATGTTTTTATCAAGTCGTTTTTTGGCAAATTTATAGTAATCAGGAACAATTTCAAAACCTAGAAAACGTCGATTTAGAGATTTACTTACTACTGCAACTTGTCCTGAGCCAAGGAATGGATCAAACACAATATCTTTTTTTTCACTAGAGTATTCCAATAATTTTTTGATTAACTCAGAAGGAAGTTTGGTAGGAGTTTTTTCATCTCCAGTCCAATACTCTCTTTTGATATCCCACACATCTTCTTTGTCTTTATAATGAAGACTCCGTCCATCTTTTGTTTTGTCGTCTTTTTGAAATCTAGTGAATGGAAAGAATTTTCGTTTCTTGTCATCTTTGCAGACATAAAGACAATGATAGTGGGAGGTAACGAATTTTTTTTTCGTGACTACTCCAAATTGATATTTCCAGATTATGTGATTTATGGTGGTAAATCCAACATCATCTAATGCCCGTAGAATATCTTTAAGATTATTCCATCCAGAAAAAACATACATACTTCCAGAATCCTTTAAAATTCGAAAAACCTCACTCATCCATGCAAATGTAAAATGATAGTAATCTTCAGGTTTGATTTCATTATAACCTGATAATACTCGGGATAAAGTTCTGTTGTAATTTGTTTTTTTTGCCTTAAAATTTATTGCAAATGGAGGATCAGTAATAACAAGATCAATATTATTTTTAGGAATTAAATTCATCCCTTCAATACAATTCAGATTGTAAATTTTGTTAATTTCAATTTTTTTCATTTTTAAATTCAAGACTATTTCATAGCTTTATAATGTCATGGGTCTTTAGTTATGATTAAACAATAAATCACCAAGTAAGAACAATCAAGTAGATCTTGAAATTCTCATGTCCAAAATGTAAATCAAAGATAGAGATACAAAAAACATTTAATAAGAAAATGCATGTTTCTTGTGGAAAATGTGGTATAGAAGATCTGATAGAATTTTCAAAAAACATTGACGAGGTATTCCTTGAATTCCTCTCACGTTTTGATCAGGGTTTAGTTACTGGCGTTGGACTATCAGAAGGGCTAAAAGATGAAGGAATCATCAGAGCAGAAAATGAAATCAAGGGGATGATAGGAAATAACAAACCAGATAAAATTACAGAAGAAATTCTATTTTCAAAGAAAGACTATATTTCACAATACAAAGTTTTGAAGAACCCTGAGCCTAAAATGGGCTCTAAAATTGAAGAAATAGGATTAGATGAATCCATCATTGAACATCTCAAAGAATTAAAGATTGAACAATTTTACAAATTTCAAGAAGAGGCAATTCAAGAAATCATATTTGGAGAAAATATTGTCATTGAGGCACCAACTGCATCTGGGAAAACAGAAGCATTTTTGATTCCAGTAATTCAAAGAATCAAAAAAGAAGCAAATGAGAAAAATGTCTTTGCAATTTTTGTTTATCCAACAAAAGCTTTAGCACGAGATCAGTTCCCAAAAATTCAAAAATTTACAGAAAAGATTGGAGTCGATGTCAAAGTTTTTGATGGAGATACCAAAGTTCCAGAGAGAAGAGACATTGTTGATAAACCCCCTCAGATTTTAGTTACAAATTTTGATGTGTTACATTACCATATGTGGCATCAGACAAAATTTTCATCATTATTGTCTTCTACTAGAATTTTAATTGTAGATGAAGCGCATGTGTATTCGGGAATTTTTGGTTCTAATGTACATTACATCATAAAAAGACTCAAAAGAATTTGCAGTAACAAATTACAATTTGTTGCAGCATCTGCTACATTAGATGACGCAAAAAAATTCTGCGAGCAATTGTTTGGAGAAAAAATGCAAATCATTCACGGTTCTGGAAAAAAAGGTCAAACAGATTTTGTAATGCTATTTCCATCACTTAGAACTCAAAGAAAGCTCATGGTGGAACTGACAAAGAAACTGACAGAAAAAAATCACAAGACCATGGTGTTTAATAACTCTCATCTAAACTCGGAGCTTTTAGCAATACAAGCAAAGAAGCAAAAAGTCAACATCAAAGTTCATCGAGCAGGATTAATGGTAAACTATAGAACTGCAGTAGAGAGGCAATTCAAAGAGGACAAATTACAAGCTATTTCTTGTACTCCCACGCTTGAATTAGGTATAGATGTAGGAAATGTCGATTGTGTCATATCGTCTACCATTCCAGTAAATAGGTTAATCCAAAGAATCGGGAGGGCTACAAGAAAAGGGCAAAGAGGATATGCATTTTTAGCATTAGGAAATGATCCCATATCTCAATACTACAAAAATCACCCTGAGGATTATTTTGAAGATATTGAAAAAACATACATCGATCCAAAGAATCCATTTGTAGAAGAATTTCAAGTATTAGCAATGGCATGCGATAGACCAATATCTAAACACGAATTAAAAGAACACCAAGAAATTATTGAGAATCATATTATCAAAGAAAATCTAAAAATATTTAACAACAGAATTGTTCCCAATTTTGATAAAATAAATTCCATGTTAAATGAATATAGTATCCGAGGAATAGGCAAATCTATTGATATATTCCTATCAGATAGAAAAGTCGGAGATAGAGTTTTACCAATTGCATTAGAAGAATTACACAAAGACGCAATCTATTTTTTGGCAGGTATTCGTTATAAGGTAAAAGAATTTGATTATCCTAAAAAAAATATTGCAAGACTGGAAAGAATTTCAAGAGATTATCCATATTATACAAAGTCACTAACAGAAGAATGGCCAACAATAGAAACCGTTTTTGAGAAAAGAATTGCAAATGGAGTAGAAGTTGCATTTTGTAAATTACATATTAAAAAGAAAGTTTTTGGATATGTCAACATAGAGTTAGGGCAAGAAATTACTCAAGGGGAAAAAATGATACTGGATACACCATTAGAGTATGATTTTGTAACCAAAGGAATTGTCTTTCATGCACCAAGACCTCTCAAAGTTATAGAGAAAGCAGAAGATGAAGATTATGCAGAAGCCAGCGGATATCATGCAACAGAACATGTTGTAATTGAAGGAAGCAACATGATAACAGGAGGAGTTTCTCAAGACTTGGGTGGGATATCCTTAGGTACTTCAGGCTTGATTTTTATCTATGATGGAGCCATTGGTGGAAGCGGTGCCAGTAAAGCATTGTACGACAGATTTGAAAAAGCCCTTAAGAGAAGTATGTACATCATAAAAGAATGTCCTTGTAAAAATGAATCAGGATGCCCACGATGTACATTCTCATATAGATGTGGAAACAATAATGAATTTCTTCACAAATATTCAGCATTGGAAATTCTTGAGAGAATTAACAAAGGAGAAAAAACAGAACTGATAGACCCTATTGAAGGAGATAGGCCATTAGTATAACAAATCAAAATGGGATAAATAGACCAAAAATATAGCAGTAATATGGAAAAAGTAGCTCTTGTTACAGGTAGTTCTTCAGGTATTGGATTAGAAGCAACATTAGCACTTGCAAGAGACGGATACAAAACTTTTGCAAGTATGAGAGATACAAAAAAAGCAGGGGAGTTAGAGCAGGCTGCAAAAAAGGAAAATCTTTCAATTGAAATTATACAATTAGATGTTGACAAAGAAGAATCAATAGTTTCTGCAATAAAGAAAATAATTTCAGATTGGGGAAGAATGGATGTTTTAGTAAACAATGCAGGATATGGTCAATTTGGATGTACAGAAGATGTATCAGTTAATGATTTTAGAAAACAGTTTGAAACTAATTTCTTTAGCATCGTTAGAATAATTCAAGAAGTTGCCCCAATAATGAGAAAACAAAAGTCAGGAATTATCATAAACATTAGTTCAGTTGCAGGAAGAATGGGTTTGCCAGGATCTCCAGCATATATCAGTTCAAAATTTGCTCTTGAAGGGCTAGGTGAATGTCTACGATATGAGCTGGGGCAGTTTGGAATAAAGACTACTTTAATTGAACCAGGAGTGATCAAAACAAACTTTTTTGAATCAATGAAGATTCCAGATTCAAAGACAGACCCCAAATACAAAGAGCTCACTGATCACATTCTTTCAGGATTAAAGATGATGGTACAAATGGGAACGCCGCCATCTGAAGTTGCCAAAGTAATAATGAAAGCAATTCATGACGATGAGATGCTGCCTAGATACATTGTAGGAACTGATGCTGCCATGTTTATGGAAGCAAAAAAGATGAAAACAGACCTAGAATTCGAGAAATACCTGAGCAAAGAGCTATTTCCAGGATGAAATAGTACTTGTACGTTAAATTGATATAGATATAGAATAAGTTTTTGTCAAAGTCCGCAATTTTAAAGTGAAAAAAATGAAATGGAAAATGCTACAACATAATGGAATCCTATTCCCTCCAGAATATGAGGCTCAAGGTATCACAATTAAGATCAAAGATGAAAATGTACCACTTGATCTAAATCAAGAAGAAATGATATACCAGTGGGCAAAAAAGAAAGACACATCATATGTTCAAGACAAAGTTTTTCAAAAAAACTTTACAGTAGATTTTGTTAAAACTCTAGATTCAAAATTTAAAAAAATATCATATGAAGACATTGATTTTTCAAATGCATACAAAGTAGTTGACAAAGAAAAAGATCTTAAAGAGATGATGACAAAGGAGGAGAAAAAATCACTTGCTGTCAAAAGGAAAGAGCTGCGTGAAAAATTGAAAGTAAAATATGGAATTGCCATCATGGATGGAAAGGAAGTTGAAGTTGGAAATTACATGGCAGAACCACCTGGAATCTTCATTGGAAGAGGAGAACATCCACTGAGAGGAAGATGGAAGCCTAGAGTTACTGCAAAAGACGTCACATTAAATCTTGGCAAAGAAGCCAAAGTACCTGAAGGTAAATGGGGCAAGATTATTCATGATAAGGACTCTATGTGGTTAGCAAGCTGGATGGATTTTCTTACACAAAAAAGAAAATACGTATGGCTTGCAGATACTGCAGGACTAAAACAAGACAGAGATAAGGAAAAGTACGAAAAAGCTGTAAAGCTTGCAAAAGAGATTGACAAAATTAAAGATAGAATTGTAAAAGATATGAAGAGTAAGGATCCAAAAATCAGCAGAATTGCAACTGCTTGTTATTTAATTTATAGAACTGCTATGAGGGTAGGAGATGAAAAAGATCCAGACGAGGCAGACACCGTAGGTGCCACCACTCTTAGAAAAGAGCACATCAAAATATCAGGTAATACAATTAAGTTTGATTTTCTAGGTAAAGATAGTGTCAGATGGCAAGAGACAATAGTGGCAGAAGGATATGATAAACAATTTCAAGAAAATCTAAAAAAATTAGTTGAAAAGAAAAAAGCAAAAGATGAGATTTTTGATGACATCACCTCAAGACATGTCAATGCATATTATTCCAGTATTGTCAAGGGTCTAACTGCTAAGGTATTCAGAACATATCTTGCTACAACAGTTGTCAAAAACTATCTTGTAGATCATGACAACATGAAAGGAAAGACTGCAACTGAGAAACTATACCATGCAAAATTGGCAAACCTTGAAGCAGCTATGATGTGTAATCATAAAAGAACAATTCCAAAGACATTTGAGCAATCATTGGAAAAGAAACGAGATACTCTCAAAAAGATAGAAAAGGAGGAATCTTGGAAGAAGACTGGAGAGATACTCAAAAAAGTAGAAACATCACAACCAAAGACAGATGCCCAAAAGAAGAGTAAAGAAAAACGAATTAAGACACTAAATGAACAAATCAAAAAACAAAAGAAAAAACACAAAGAAAGATTACAGAAATTAGAATTGCAAATTGACTTGTCTGAAAAAACCAAAGATTACAACATTGGAACATCATTGAGAAATTACATCGATCCTCGTGTATTCAAGGCATGGACTGATGAAGTAGGTGCTGAATGGGAGAAATTGTACACATCTGCATTACAAAAGAAATTCCTTTGGGTCAAAAATGAAAATGTAAAGTGGAATGATTTAAAATAAAAACATACATCTAATAATTAATTATACATATTTTAGAATCATTTAATTTCCCAAATTTATATGCATATAGTATGCCGGGGTAGCTCAGCCTGGTTAGAGTGCCAGTTCGCTTGGTAATCTCTAACGGTTCTCCAACTAAGGCAATACTCATAATCTGGAGGTCGCGAGTTCGAAACTCGCCCCCGGCACACATAAATCAATTTAAAGCCCCTCCTGCCGTATACTACTCCGTGAGCCTAAAGACCATCAAGAAGAAAGGAATTCATGATTACGAGTCAAGGACAAAATGGGTAAAAAGACAGATCGAGTCAGAATTATCTAAAGCCAATGTTGAATTAATAACTCAATATGAGATGGAGATGGTTTAGGCAATCAATAGCCATTGCAACAAGACAAAAGCATCTCAGAACATTACTTGGATTATCCAGACTATTACAAAAAGACTGGAAAGATATTACAAAAAATGATATTGAGAAACTAGTTTACGAGATAATGCAAAGACATGCGGATGAATCAGGAAAGGAGACAAACTATTCTTATGATCACAAAAAGGTTCTCAAAATTTTCATTAGATGGATGAAGCTTGGCTCGAGAGAGTTTTCTGAAGTCGGAGATCCGCCAGAGACTACTCAAGTCAGAATGAAAAAAGTCAAAGACAAAATAATTCGTGAAGACCTGTTAACTGAAGATGATATTTCCAGACTATTACATGTCTGTGGGGAGAATGCAAGAGACAGGGCCCTAATTGATTGTCATTATGAAGGCGGAACCAGACCTGGAGAGATTCTTAGCTTACAGATAAAACACGTAAAATTTGATAAATATGGTGCAAACTTGCATGGAATATCGGTATATCTTCGGTAACCTCCAAGATTCCTCTTTGGTACAGTTTAGCCGACATCATAGCCTCAAAACTATACACTGGAAAAACTCCGAAGATTCTCAAGGCACTAAAGTTTGTTGCAGGTACTCCGCAAAAGGGTCTGAAGGAAATTGACATTCATGGTATCAAGATAGACCCATACACTCAGGACTTGTTTAAGGAACTTATTCAGTATAGAAAACAGATACAGGAAAAACGTGACAGATATGACGAAGATAGTTCAGAATACAAATATCATGACAGAAAACAACAGGTAGTCAAGATCATAACAAATGCAATCAGTTATGGAATATTTGTGGAGATTACCACGTTAGACAGAAATCAAATACCTGTTGATGTGCATGGTCTTGTGAATTTTCAACAAAAGAAAGACAAAGTTGAAAGACCAGGATTCATGTTCAACCCAATAATTGCAGTATCAATAACGTCTGCTTCAAGGTTATTGCTTGCAGCAACTGAAGTCTTATTGGCAAGACATGGTGTAACTCATGCATATTATGATACTGATTCTATGGCAATTCCACCTCAACATACTACAGAGGTACAAAGTTTCTTTGTAGATTTAAATCCCTATAATTTTGATGCAGATATTTTCAAGTTAGAAAAATCAAACGTCTGGTTTTATGGAATATCTGCAAAAAGATATTGTCTTTATACCATAGATGAAAAGACTGGAGAGATAATAATTGATGAACAGAAATATTCTGCACATGGACTTGGGCATTTGTTAGACCCACTATCAAACTATGATGACAAAAAACATGTATCTTGGCATATTCAAATCTGGAAAGATATTCTTGATCTAGAATACAAAAAAACAACAATCGAGAAACTGTATGAAAAATATGACAACAAGTATGCAATTCAGAAACTTGGCATATCAACACCAATAGTTCTAAATCGAATTAGAGATTTCAATGAAGGGAAGGATTACTATTCTCAGATAAAGCCATCAAATTTCTGCATTGTGGGATTTAGCAATATGATTAACGATGATACAGGTGAACAAATCAAACCATCAATTCAACACCATAATTGGGTTTTAGAGTATTAAACTAAATCCACAATACTCTTTGTCGGTGTATGACCTTTTTTTATTTTGGACTTTTTGAACATTCCAAAGGTCCAAACGAATGGGATTGTACCACTAACATGGGGATAATTTTGGACGTACTTGTTGGATAGACCAGAGTGGTAATGGTATGCTTTGTCTGAGAGTCTTTCATGTTAAACAGTACAGTCTCACCAGGATCGATCACAGCTAAAGATCGTCCTTGAGAATCATCAAATCCAGAGCCAAGTGCCGTGCCAAGATAATCCAATGGGAATCCAGTTCCAGCCCTTGCAGTTCCCTCAGGAAGTGCCCCAAGAGACTCTAATGCCTCATCAAGGTCATCTCCAATTCCTGCATTGAGGGTCTTCATCCAGAGTCCGGGCTCATCGCTTAGTGTAAAGACAGCACCAACATCAGGTAACGTATCATCACCATCAACTACCATCATAATTTAAGAATTATATTTGTTAAATCAAATTTTGATTTAATGTTTTGACTATTCTAAAATTTGCTCCAGTATTGTAATTTGTATATTTGCAACGTTGTTTGCATGAATTTGTGTCACATATGTTCTACAAACATTTTCAGGAATGTCTTTGTTAGTACCTACTTGAATTGACTCTATTGCTGATTTAACAAGGACTTTGGCCTTATCAATTTTTTTATCACCTGCGCAGACATTAAATTTTACGTCAAACTTTCCCTCACCAATCTTTGTTGTAGATAGTATCTTTACACTTGGTTCATAAGATAATTTTAGCTTTGTCTCTTTAATTTTCTGTTCAAATTCAATGAATTTTTCGTTTAACTTTTCTATCCTATCATCACCTTGATAATTCCATATTGGATCTTGATAAAGTTTGACACATATATTGATGTAATTAACATGTTGGAATTTTGAGAGAAATTGAGGTTTTCCAATATTTTTGTATGATTGATATAATATTGAGCATTGATTAATTCTGGGGTTTGTTATGCTAACTTCATTTGTTGTAATTGTAGGATCAATAGCTTTATTTTTTTCTTGTTCATCTAAAAATAGGATTTTGTTATTAATTAAATATCGAAGTGACTCTAAATATTCTTGTTCAGAAATTTTATTTTGACCGTACCATAAAGCAGTGTTTTTTATCCAATCTGGAATTAGTGATTCAGCATATGCAAAAGACACACCTAACGTTAAGAGAAGCAATAAAGGGATTGCAAACAGGGGTTTATTCATCGTCATGATACAGAATTCTAATTAAATAAGTATAATCTAGAAATCATTGCCCTACTGCAACAGAATAACTCACAGTGAATGGGGTGTCATTCATGGTGTGAAGGGCTATAGCATTTGCAGTAACCTGCCAAGTACCCATTGAACTATCTCGATCTATAATGCTTAGTGCATACACAGTTTTTCCATCAGGAGACCATGTGGCTTGTCCACGTGGTTCTTGTCCTGGTTGTAATGGACCATGCAATGCTACTAATTGTACATTTTCAGATGCTGAAAATCCCAAAGTTCCAAAATATGCTGGAATTCGTGGTGGCAATATCATAGCTAATTGATGATTTTCATGTCCTAGTCCTGGATCTTGTGTAGAGGTAATGGTTCCAGTCTTTATTGTTCTTGGAGGTAATGATAATTCATCATATCTTGATTTTTCAGACATTGCTTTGTCTTCTACTTTCTTTTTTTCAGACTCTTTTTTTTCTATCTTAACTTGTTCTTTCTTTTCTTCTTTCTTCTTTACTTCTGTTTTTATTTCAGAACACAATTTGTCTCCACATACTATTCCCTTTGTACCAGAACCGTATTTTGCTGTGGAAACACCTTGTCCCTTTAACGCATCAGCAGATTGAACCATATTCGATGGTCCTGCCATCAAACCTAGCAATAATATAGAGATAGTGAAAAATACTACAAAAAGGGTTTTGTTTGCCATTATTGTTTTCCTGTAATTATGATACTTAAGAGATCTATGAATTGATCAATCATTTGTTTACACCTAGTAAGTCATCATCAAATACCGTAGTTTTCTTTCTAAAACGACTTAGTTTTGATATGTATGGATATAGTTTGTATTCCAGAATAGCTAATGTTGGTTCAATAATTTCAAACATTATTCGTCATCCTCTTGAAAAATCCAACCCAATATGACCAGACCCCAAACCAGTCAGTTTTCCTGGTTGAACGTGAGGCCAAAAACCCAGTTTCAACCAGTTTGTCTGCATTGGATAATACTTGTATTGAATTACAGCTGACATGACATACATTATGTTGAGAATTATATCTTAATACCCTTTGACTTGTGGTATGCCTTTTTTGGATAATGAGGATGCGACATCTAACTAGTCTTTTTTGGTCTCAAATTCCAAGATTGTTTATTATTTAATTACAACAGAATGCTTTGAAAATTAGATAGACTTAGAAAAAATAGAAAAAAACTCTTTTGCATTATTTTTTGACAGATCTTTATTTTTTGTAACACAATAATTTGTTGTAAAAGTACATTTTGGACATCCACCCCATTTCTCACCTTGTTTGACTAATTTTTTTTGTTTAGGGTCTACTGGACAATCGCAATCACGAAGCAGCAAATAGCAAGTATTAAGAATTTTTTCAAAATCATCATAGATTATTTTGCTGCACCCATTGAATCCATCAGAAGAATTATCATAAAGATAGATTACGCCATTTTCATAATATGCATCAATATCATTTGATTCAGATTTTGTGATAATTTTTGCAGCATTAATAAGCACATGTGTAATTGTATGAATTCGAGAATCTGCTGCAATCTGGCTTTTTGACTCAGAGTTTAATTTTAAAATAAACTCTGGCGGTATTGTGATACTTACTGAGGAATGTTTTGATTTCCAATTAAAATTCCTCCAAGATGAAATACTGGTTCCATTGTGAGTTTCAAAGTTTTCTGATGAGTCGTTATAGTTTCCTTTAACATATCCCGTAATGGTTTTACTAAGCTCAATTACACCATACCGCAATAAAATTTTTTTAGATTTTACAGTAATTTCTCGATGTATGGCATTTCTTTCAGATGTCTGAAGAATGGAAGTTCTAACAATTGGGATTGTTCTTTTTTGTTTTTCATATGTTCTCTTCAGATATGCTCTTGCGCCATTTTGTGATTTTATCAGGGAGGTTACCTCATAGTTTTGTTTGTTAAAGTGATAAATTGCATTTTGATGTAGTTGATAATACCCTACAGGTACACCACGAGTTCCAATTTTTTTAGAATTGTAGTATATTGCAATCTCACCTGAAGTTCCTCGTAAATTGATACTATTTGCAAAATCAAAAAATTGGGATTTATCAGATTCAATTGTAGCCTCTTTTTCAACTTCAATTGATTCTTTGTGTTTGTCTGAAATAATTGGATTTTTCTTGTTTATTTGAATAACATGGTTTTGTGATAGATAATCATCAATATGCCGTGCAAAGTAATGACAAGCAGCATCATCAGGATCAAACACACAAATAGCGTAGGATTTTTGTCCCATACGGCCAGCACGTCCAATTCTTTGTACAAAAGAGTCATACTCATTTTTGAATGCAGAGATTACCACATCCACATGACCAATATCTATTCCAAGCTCCAATGTAGGCGTACAAGATAATGCATCTAATTCTCCTGCTTTCATCTGAGATTCGTATAGTTTTCTGTTATTTTGATCTAGTCCACCTCGATGAATCTGAATTCGTATTCCATTATTTGCTTCTTCTACGTTTGATGCAAGAAATTCTGAATCATTATGGGAATTGCTAAAGATCAACTGTGTAGATTTATTTCTATAGCAAATTGATGCTATCATCTCCATAGTTGTTCTCTGGCCATACTTTCTTGGCATAATGAAAAACATGTGCATGTTGTGTTTTCGTCGAATCTTACTTTTGATGTATGAAAATGAATCTTGAGGTAAATCAAACATGTTTGAAAAAAATTCTTTTGAATTATCTAGTGTAGCTGAAGAACCAATGAATTGAATTTTTTCCATGTATCGTCTCATTCTATTTAATACATGATAGACATTTGATCCATGAAAGCTGTTGTAAGAATGAGCCTCATCCATTACAATTATTTTTGCATTTTTGAATAATTCATTCCATTTTTTGTCTTGTAATATTAGATGGTAATTGATAAAATCAAAGTTTGTTGCAATTATAAGTGATTTTTTGCTGGCATCTGAAATTATCATGTCTTTGTATTCAGAACTTTGGCCTCCATGAATTGAGTAAACTGCAACTTTACTTTTCAATCCACACCTATCAATAAGCTGTGATATCTTTGATACCTGATCATCAATTAGTGCATTAAGAGGATACACAAATAATGCAAAAACTCCTGGTTGTTCTTCTTGAGAGATCTTTTCCAATATGGGAATACAAAATGCTTCAGTTTTTCCAGAGCCAGTTGGTGCAGAGATTATAGAATTATTTCCCTTCAAAATTGAGCGAATTGACTCTTCTTGAAAAGGAAGTAATCCTGAGAATCTATATTTTTCAATTCCTTTTAGAATATTTTCAGATAATACATCTTTTAGACTCTGAACTGGAATCTTTTCAGGTTCTGGTGAGAGTATATTCTCATAGTGAATTATTCCCAAGGACTCTTCTTTGTGACCTTGAACTAACTCACGGATTATCCCGTCATCATCAACTAGAGATTTTGGGATTTTATTAATATCAAATAAAATTTCTGCAGGTAAAGGAATTTTTGGTTCAGGTTTGTTCCCTTTTTGTTTGGCGTATTTTTTTATTTCATCAGGGTAGTATGATTCAGATTCTGTAGGCCCATCACATCTGTGGGGCTCATCTGTTCGTGAATCAATTGGAATGAATTTTCCACTGTCTGATTTGAATTCATCATCCCAATAGATTTGAGCACCACATCCTTTGGAGCAGGGTTTTGTGTTGCCAGAATAATTTATCCCATAAGTCGGCTTTCTTGAAATTACTTTTTCAGGATTGCATTTTGGACAAACCCATGGACCGCCAACATCTTGAAAATTTTGTAAGAGTTTGGTATCACAATTAGAACAAAATTTCATGAATATGTTTTTGAAATATTTACCATTAATGAATATATGATTAATTTGTTGTTTACATCAGATCAATTTTCATTTAATAATTTTTTGACAAATTGCTACTCCCTATTTTTGAAAATATTTAAGATTCATTGTGATTTGGCATCGAGTTTAACAGAATCACCTAATGAAATCTTGTCAATTAATGCAACTAGTTTATTGGTATCAAATGGTTTTTGAATAATTGCAGATGGTTTTATTTCAAACAGTTCCTTGCTACATTCATGATCTGGACTACAGGTAAATATTATCACTTTAGCATCAGAATCAATATTACAAATACCTTTGAGTCCATTCAATCCATCAAATTCAGGCATCCAATAATCCATCATAACAACGTCAGGGGAATGTTTTTGGTACAATTCAACTACTAATCCATTATATCCCATTGCTAAAACCTCAATGGAGCGAAGACTGAGAAGGTCTGACATGATTTCTGCAGTCTCTTGATCATCATCGATTATTATCACATTAGGCTTCATGAATTGGGTTAACACAAAGAGATTAAGAAATTAAGTTTGATTCAAATAAACAAACTGCATTTTAATAGAAAATTTCCATCTCAATGAAAATTAACTTATACTAAACTGAATTGGCTATAAAATGTGAAAAATATTCTAAAAAACACTCCACAAACTACAAAAAAACTAGTAATTATTCACATTACAGATACATATTTTCTAAAAGAATCAAAAAATGGAAAAGAAATTGAGATACCAGGATTTGCTAGAATTTTTAGAATATTAGAGATATTATTGAAAAATCAAGGAAATGACATATTATTTGTACATAGTGGGGATTTTCTATTTCCTTCTTTTCTAAGCAATCATTTCAAGGGAAAACAAATGATCGATATTCTAAATGAGTGTGAATTAAATTATTGTACTTTGGGAAATCATGATTTTGACGGAGGTTTGAAAATATTAAAAAAAAGAATTAAAGAATCCAAGTTCAAATATATAATTACAAATTTACAAGCACCAAAAGAAATTGCAGAAAATATTTTACAGTATGATATATGGCCTAAAAAATTTCCCAAGATTGCACTAGTGGGAATTGCAGGTAAAATGACAGCAAATAAGGCAACAGAAAATGGATTTAAAATTAAAAATTACTTAAAAATTCTCCATGAAATAAAAGAAAAATTTCCACAGATCAAATTATTATTAGTTCTATCTCACATGGGAGATGTTGAAGATTTAAAATTCAAGAAAATTCTTAAAAAAAATTGGCCGTTTTTATCAATAATTTTAGGAGGTCACGATCATAACAAACTGGTTTCTTACAATTCTAAATCAGATAGATGTATGCTTGTAAAGGGTCAATCAAATGCAAGAACAATTCAAATAATTTCCTTCGATAAAGAAATGATGAATGTTCAAAACGAGGATTTGAGAAAAAAACTGTTAATTCTAAGTTCAAAAGAGTATCAAAAAATTGTGCCATCAAAGAAAATAGAAAAAAAAATTGAATCATGGTTTAAAAAATTAAAAAATAAAAACAAACTACCACCAAACAGAATTATCAAGATATTTCCTAAAGAAGTGGTTCTAGATGCTACTGAGATGTCATTAAGAAAGGGCACTACAAATTTCGGAAACTTTGTGACAGACTGTTTAAAGGATTATACAAAATCAGACATATCTTTGATAAATTCAGGACATTTTAGAGGAGATAGAAAGTTCTTTGAAAAACTAAGTGAGAGAGATTTATTCGACACATTTGTAATGAAACAAAAAGGTTCCATCATTGTAACTGAATTTAGTAAAAAAGAATGCATGTTATTTTTAAAACATGCGTATAGCCAAATTGGAAAAGGAAAAATTTTACAATTTTCCAAAAATACTTTAGATTTTTTAAAAGAATCTAAAAGTAATGGGCAAATTAGAGTAGCATTGATTTCAGACATGGTATTTGGTAATGAGGATGGTTTTGGTGAGATTTTGGCAAAAAATAGGAACATTACAATTTCAAAATTAAAGAGATCATTAAAAAAAGATATTATGAAAAATGCAAATTTGATAGATGTGATTATAAAATCAGCAGCTAAAGTAAATTATGATTCAAAAATCAGATTACAAGTTGGAACCAAAATATCTAAAAATTAAAAATCATTTTCAATAAATAATTTTTCAACCACATTTTCACTATAAAAGCAATGTGTCCCAGGTAGATTATGTCTTGATGATCGGGGTTGCATTAAGCGGTAAAACCACTTACATTAAATCAAATTTTGATCATAAGCGAATTTCTTTATCATTTTTTGATTATAATAGAAAAAAAGAACTAGAATACATAGAAAATTGTCTCATTCAAGGAAAAAACATTGTAATTGATGATACAAATCTTACAGAAGCTATATGAAAAAAATACATAGAACTTGCAAAAAAATACAATGCCAAAGTAAGAGGAATTTTCATGAATACATCCAGAGCATTACTTGAAAAGAGGCATGGAGCTAGGCGGGAACCATTTCCCCTAGCAGTAATTTACAAACAGATCAATGAGCTAGAGACACCAGTTCTCCGACAGGGATTTGACGAGTATTTGTTTTTCAAGCCTGTCTAAGGCACAGTTAACTAATGTACTTTTTTGATGAGCCCATCTGTAATGTGAGGAAGCATATTTTTTGTTTGCATGCAGTTCAGGATATGAACAGAATTCGCAGTATTCAGATGTATCAGTAAGGTGCTCAATGATTTCTTCCCTATGACCTGAAAGATGGATTAACCAAGTTGTTCTATTTGCTGTTATTTGTTTTCTATTATCACAGTAAGGACACTTGCTTGCAATGTAAGTCATTTTTCTTCTAAATGAATTGGAGTTTTGGAAATAATAAACGAGAAAATAGTTGATGATATTCAGAGTATGGTCAATTCATATCTAGTTTAATTATACATTTGAGTCTAGTCATCTTAGAAGGTGAAAACAGTATGATTGAAACATTTCCAGCATTTGTACCAAATCTAGAATTTGGAATACACAATACAATTATGATAATCAAGGAAAAAATTCATAATTTAAAAAAATTCCAAAGATTCAACGCAGAGATTCTTAAGACATACAAATAATCAACATGTCCAAAACAATCAAAGTAGAAATAGTACAGTCTGAAACAAAATCCGAACTTGATAGTCTGATTAATTCATGTATTCAAGATCGAGAAGTTGAAGACATAAAGTTGATAGCTGTTGTATTGTCAGTTAACAAAGTCCAATATACAGCACTAATAATGCTGAAAAGCTAAAAATGTTTGCACTAATTTATGTGCAAAATTCTATTTTTTACTAGAGTGTATTTTTTAAAATTATTTACAATGTTTATGAGATATTTTTTTCATCAAGACCACAATTGATGCATCGTCTAGTGTCGAGAATTAAGAAATATGCAAAATTATGAATAAATCCTTTCTTGCAATCCATAAAAGAGTAGTAATTTGTGCAGGGATTAAGTGTCGTGTGAAAATTAGTATCGATCCAGAGTTGATTTTTTTGTTTTTTCAAAAATAATTATGAATGGCTAGCCTTCAATCCCTTATATCGATTTCTTATGGTAACTTCTGTTACACCAGCAGCTTCTGCAATATCTCTTTGAGTTACAGATGCACCATTATGTACACATGACAAGTACAATGCTGATGCTGCAAGACCCATTGGATCTTTTCCAGCTGATTCTTCACGTTCTTGGGCCTCTTTGAGCACCTTAATTGCAAATCGTTTTGTTTTTTCTGTAATATCGAGTTTACTTGAAATTCTTGCAATACATTGAACTGAATCAACAACAGGCATCTTTAGTTCTAATTCATAATGTAATAATCTATAACATCTTGCAATATCTTTTCGTTTTACATTTGCAGCATCTGCAACATCTTTTAGTGTTCTAGGTGTTGCAGTATCTCGGCATGCAGCATAAAGAGAAGCAGCAATCATTGCAGAAATAGATCTACCACGGACAAGTTTTTTCTCCAATGCCTTTCGGTAAATATAAGCTGCTTTTTCAAGAACGTTTGCAGAAATTGCAATCTTGTCTTTTAATCTAGTTAATTCACCAAGAGCTTGTCTCAAGTTTCTATCAACAGGTTCGTGAACTTGACTTCGGTTATCCCAAGTTCTAAGACGCTCAATAGTACTCTTCATTGATGTAGAAAGGGGTTTTCCTGAAGCGTCCTTGTTTAAGGGATTGATAACAGTGGATAGTCCCATATCATGCATTAGAAGTGATGATGGAGCACCAGTTCTTGCAGGATCTGCACCTCCATCTTTTTGAAACGATCTCCATTCAGGACCTGATTCTTGGGTTTTTTCAGAGACAACATATCCACATTTTGAGCAAAATTGTTCACCGGTAGTATCATCAGTTAGCATGGAATTTTTTCCACATCGCATACAACTAGAGTTTTGATTTGAACTTACCAAACAAATTCACCTATTTTTCCACCAATGTGAATCATGTAGAGTTACCACTTCTCGCTAATTTAAACTGACTATGATTGGTATTTCTAAGAATAGTATTCCTTAAACCCCTTATCTGTGAGGAGTAATTCAGTTTTGAGACCAAATAATCCTTGTTTTTGATGTACTTTTAGCATTCCATTATTTTCTAAATCTTCCAAGATTAATTCAAGTTCTTGGTTATCAATTCCTGTGTTTTTTTGAATATTTTCAAAGTTTTTCGTTCCTCTGTTTAATTCGCCTAAAACTAGCATTGATTTTGTTTGAGGTTTTGAAGATTCCATTGAAGGATTTTGGGGAAAATTGTCAAAACCTGGAAGATATTGTCTTTCTTTGATTGTTTTGGATAGATTAATTCCAATTCCTCTTTTAGCCAATAATCTAGGAATTATTCTTGCTAGTGGAATTGCCAAGAAAATTATCAAATAAATCCATGAAAAATTAGGATCTTCCATTAATTGCAATATTATTACATGTCATAAATTTGTTGACTGACTATAATTCTAATGCCAAAACAGAATATGATTGGTATAATAGTAGCTATAGAACACAATTAGTATTGTCAAGATATCAATCACCTAAAGTTAATGTGAATATGAATGCAGCAAAAGGTGTTGCAGTAGCAATTGTTCTTCTTATAATTATTGGAGTAGTAGCAACAGCTTCTGTAAAAATTGTTGATGCTGGTCACAGAGGAGTTTTATTACATTGGAATGCAGTTGATCTTACACAGCCTCCACTTGACGAAGGATTACATTTTGTGATTCCATTCCAAGATGAAGTTGTCAACATTGAAGTTCGTACACTAAAGTATGCAAGTGATGCTCGTAGTGCATCAAGAGATCTGCAAACAGTAGAAACAACTGTAACAGTAAACTATCATCCAGATAAAGAAGCAGTACATAGATTATACAAGAATTTAGGTCTTGATTATGAAAATAGAGTTATTCAACCAGCAATTGAAGAAACAGTAAAACAAGTCACTGCAAATTACAATGCTGAAGAGTTAATTACAAAGAGACCTCTTGTTAAACAAGACATCGAAGTTGCAATTAGAGAGAGATTAAATCAGTTTGAAGTAGTTACGGATGTAATTTCAATTACAGACTTTGAGTTCTCGCCATTATTTGCTCAGGCAATTGAATCTAAAGTAGAAGCAGAACAAAATGCTCTGAGAGCAGAAAATGACTTGAGAAGAATTGAAGTCGAGGCCAGACAAACTGAGGCAAATGCTATAGGTTTAGCAAATGCAAACATTGCAGAAGCCAAAGGTGAGGCAGAAGCTATAGCAATTATCAATAAAGCGTTAGCTGAGAATCCAAACTATTTAGATTGGTTAAAGACGCAAGCATGGGATGGAAAACTACCACTCGTAGTTGGTGAAGGTGGAACACCATTTATTCAAATTCCAGTTAAGCCTTAAATCATTTAGAGAAAACTATTCTTTGTTTTTTGATTTATCCCTTATTGCATCATACATTGCGAGAAATTGTTCTGGTTCATTTTGCCTATAATTTTTTTCTAGTAGTTGAATTTCCTTATGAGAGATTTGTTCTCCTTTGTTATGATAATATTCCTTAATAATTTGAAAAGGAGTTTTTTTGATATTGTATTTTAGAAGTGTTTGATTTACAGATCTTTTACAATACAAATCATAAATTAAAAATCGGTAAGCAAGATATCCTGACAGCCCTACAATTGCGACGATGATTATAGGAATTACGATGATAGATGCCATGTATTATGATACATGATTTTACTATTTCATTGTTGTTCTTTTTTATAGAATTTTACTAGTAAATTGTATTCCAAAGAATACCCATTTTGTGTATTTTTTTTAATTTCACTAGTAGAAATTCTACCAAAATAACTTTCATTATATGGCAGTCAAGAAAAAAGCAGCAGCTAAAACATCAAAAGCTAAAACAACAAAAGCAAAGGCTTCAAAAAAGAAATAATCTTTTGAAACTTTGTTTTTTATTTATTATTAGAACAATTACTATCGATGAGGATAATTCCGACGTTCGTTTTAAGAACCACGCATAGAAACCTGATTTCCTACTGAATGATGGATTCCAACAACTAATTCTGAGTGGGTAGTGATTACCATCAAAGTTTCACAGGAAAGACATAGAACTGATGGAACATAGTCAGCATTTGCTTCAGATGGACCAATTGTAGCTAAAACTGCATCATCTTTTATCTCCAATCCACCACAATTCACACATTTGGAAGGTCTACTGGATACACGCTTTATTTTATTGATAAAGTAATGAACCAAGATAGAAAATCTACTCTATAGTGATTCTTAAATTATATGGTTTTTCTTTTTCCAAATTTTTAATTGAGAATAACCATCTAGTTTCTTTAAGGAGAAAAAACAAAGCAATACAATATTGCAATCAAATGATAAAATTTTGATAATTGTGGCCTTGATAGGCGGGATGATCACATTGGCAGTAATTGTAGGATTCATTGGACAGGGAAATGTCAGACATGTAGCAATTTTCTGGCCAGAAAAGGTAGAGCATACTGTAATCTTTGAAGATATTGATGGAAAAGCTCAGATTAGAGCAATAAAAGGAGTTGCAGGAGATGTTAATCCTACATTACTTTCACGTACATCATTTGCATACGTACTTACTGTAATTAATAATGGAACAACAAATCATAGACTTTACATCGAGAACTTTAATGTTCAAACAGATCTACTAGAACCAGGACAACAAGACATAATCACAATTTATCCTGATAAGGAAGGAGAATTTGCATACTATGACAAAAGGCAAGATCTTATTCCACTAGGTAAGATCAAAATTGTGACAGTGGTTGCTAGTGATGAGTTTCAAGGGATTTGGAGGGATTTGATTTAAAGATTTTATTTTTTCCCAATTATCAAATCTACTTTATAGTTTAGTGTTGTACGTGGATTGAGTTTTAAATTCCATGGGATGTGAGATGGATTTTTTGTTTTGGTAGAAATTTTGAATCCAAATTTCTCTAAATTTGTGCGTAATTGAGATTCATCCAAGGGTTTTCTTACAGAATTTGCACCCCTATCAAAATCATATGGATCAGAGATTACAAAATAACCTGAAGAGATTTGTTTTGATACATGTTTTAATAATTCTAAAGGTTCTACTAATTCTAAAATATTTAGCGCAATTACCAGATTAAATTGCAATTTTGCAAATATAGGAGACAGTGAATCAGCTACAATATAATCAAGATTATTTTTGTTGATTTCTTTAGCAAATCTTAATGCAGTAAATGATTTGTCAATTCCAAAAACCATTTTGTTAGAATCAGCAAGAAACGAAGTCACAATTCCAATTGAGCAACCATGTTCTAATACAAGATTAGATTTTGGTAAGGATTCGAGATTATTTTTTATTAAAGAATAGAATTTTGAATGCCTACTGTTTTGATATATTTTTGACCATCTTTCTTCAAGGGAAGTTCTATCATTAACAAAAACAATTTTGGACAAGGATGATTTCAAAAAACTTTTCATTTTTTCAGTGATTCCTAATTGATAGATTTTACCACTCAAAATTTTCCGATTGGAGAGATAATTAGAAAAATCATCCCAAAGAATAGGAATTTTTTCAATAATTGGGAATACAAGTTTGCATTTTTTGCATTCTAAAATTCCTTCTTCAATTTCTTTTTTAATTTTAAATGCATCTAATTCAAGTTTAGAACCACATCTGACACATCTTAAGAATTCAGGAGTAGATTCTAGCATTTCTGTTAGGTCAAAGAATCATGAATTAATAATTTCTTTGATGTCAAAATCAAGATAATGTTAAATGTAGTATTTTTTGATTTTATGCAAATTGGGAGAATTTGAAGAGTTTGCTGAGGCTTTATTTGGTCAATTATCAGTTGAGATTGATGAAGAAAGAGAAATCATGCAGCTTGCAATCAAAGCCAAAGAAGACATTGCAGGAAAAGTACAATTCAGAGAACTAGAAGAGATTGCAAAGGAAATATTCCCTATTTTCAAGGAAAAAGTAGAAGACTTTTTAGGAGTCAAAGTTCCAAATGATCTTCAGTTAAAATTTCCAGAATTAGAAGATTTGAAGAGATTGAAAGGGGATAAAGTATTTGCAGATTCAGAATCAAAAGAATTTGTCATAAAATTATTCAACGCAGTTGCAAAAGAAGATCTAAAGAATATTGCAGAACTCATGAAAGAAAACACTGAAAAATATTTGGTATATTCAACATACGCAATTCAATATATTTCTAAAATTACAACGACATATGGCGATTACCTTGATTCAGTAATTTATCTAAACAAATTCATTTTATCAAGATATCCACAAATTATTCTGCACAAACAAGGAGAACCATACGAGTCAAGATTTGAAAATGTGAATTCAGGCTATCTTGGTGCAGTAAAGATGACAGTACTTGAAGAATTGATTCATTCAGCTCAGGGAAATTTGCACCAAATAAACAAGAATGCTGCAATGGAGGTAAACAGAATAAACGAAGAACTAGCAGGAATTATTTTATCATTAGATAATGAAATTGTAAACAAACTTTCAGAATATTGTCAGCTACAAGCAGTTCCAGATGATTTTCCATTTGCGAAAAAAGCAAACCTATTTTTCTTTTTGAATCCAGATCATTTCTTAATTGAACAAATTGGACCAGATGTTATGACATTCACACATGTAGAAATTGATCCAAAGATTGGAGAATCAATTCCACAACTACTAGACATTTACAAAAGATGGTTAGTTCCAATTCAACAGCACCATGCAGCATTTACTACAATGGAAGGAATGGCAGGCTTTGCAATTGAGAATATTCTAAAAGAAGATCAAGACTTTCAGAATTATTTCACGACATTTATGGGAACTGATTTTTCATCATACCAAGTAAGAAAGAGCATGGGAAGGGATTTCACTAAAGCAATTTATGAAAAATTAGGCAAGGATACCTTTAAAAAAATGATTGAAATTCCTCCAAATACAAGAGAGTTAAAAGATCCTCAATTATACTTAAAAAAACTGAGTTAATATCATTGGAAGAAAAATTTGATCCATTAGTTGCAGAATGGTTTGCATTTGTAAAAAATCCAAATTTTAACTTGGTAGAAAAATGTCTAAAATTTGCTCAGATTCTAGAATACTCTGATCTAAATGTAGACGACTACATCAAAAAAATTAGTAAAATAGGAATGTCTCTTAAAGAGTCAATCAATGATGTTAAAAATCCAACATATCTAATTTCAATGTTAAATGAGCATCTCTTTGAAAATTTAGGGTTCAGTGGAGATGATGATGATTATTATAATCCAAAAAATAATTTCCTAAATGAAGTAATAGATAAAAAATCAGGAATTCCAATCACACTATCAATTCTTTACGTAGAAATTGCAAAATTTGTAGGGTTAGATCTTAAGATAGTTGGATTTCCAGGCCACATATTAGTAAAATATAATGAAGAAATGATTTTAGATCCGTTCTATGATGGCCGCCTTGTAGATATAGATGACTTACAAGAAATTTTAGATGTTAATTTTGGAGGAGAATTAGAATTTCAACCAGAATATCTAGATGAAATAAAACCTGAACAAATTCTTGTTAGAATGACTCGTAATTTAAAAAACTCCTATGTGCAATCATTTGTTTATGACAAGGCATTACGATGTGTCAATATGGTGTTAGCATTAGAACCTGAATCCCCAGAAGACATTAGAGACAAAGGAATTTTAGAAGAAAGAATGTTAAATTTTGAATCTGCATTGAAATATTTGAATAAATATTTAGAAATTTATCCAAATGGAGAAGATGTAGATTTTATTTTAGAATTAATTAGAAGTATAAAATCAAAAAATTAATCAATAATTGAATCTATATCATTACCTTTCTTAATCATAGATATTTCATGACGAGCAATTTTATTTCTCAATGCTTTTTTGAGAATATCTACTTCGCTTCTAAGTAATGCAATTTCATCTTCAAGTTTTGCAACTCGCTCATAGATGGTTTCAGCTTCTGAACTCATGATTATCTATCAAGAAAAAATTGTCTTAAAAAGTTATGGGTAAATATTTTGATGGAGAGGTTAGATTTTTGAACTATAATTCAAATTCTTGGCGACATTTTTCACATTTTCCTCTCTCCTCTCCAGGTGGACCTAGAAGGAATACTTTGCCAATTGTTTTACAAACAGGACACATTCCAGTAGTTGCGTTTTTTGGGCCAGTGCGAATAATTTTTTGTGTTTTTCTTCGTCCCATCGCAAAAACTTGCTAAATCGGTCTATTAAGTTTTAATGGCGCGGGGAGGGGGATTTGAACCCCCGTGTCCTTGCGGACATAGGATTAGCAATCCTACGCCCTACCAGGCTAGGCGACCCCCGCACAAAGATGCCTAGATTTAATCTGTAAATAAGTCAAACTTTGTTTGGCATTATTTGTATCATTACCCGTCTAGGATCAATTCGTGGTAGGTTATAGTGAAAACAAGAGTTAGAATCTAAACCCTTTCTTGAGAATTTTCAGTCTCACTCATTATACTCTAAATGATCACATTTTGGACAATGATATTCAGTTGGTATATTTTTTGTTCATTACCTCGGCTCTTTTTTTGTGGATTTTTGATGTTCATTGGAATATCACATTTTTTACAAGTTCTCAATGCAGGAATCACCGTTATTTTACAATCATTACTGGGCATTTGGCTATCTGACTTACCTTATTGCTTACACTACCCAAAAGAAATTTGTTAAAGCCACCTCTGCCGTGAGAACCAATAACAATTAGATCTATTTTGTTTAAATTTGAAAATTTAATTATCTGATTTGAGGTAGATTTTGTTTCAAGGATATTTAACGAAATTGGAACGTTTGCATCTTTTGCAGGCTTTTCCAATTTTGAAAGAAAGTCTTTTGCAAAAATTTTTGCATCACTCATTATCTTTTTGTTTGTTCTTTTATCAATGTACCATGCACCAACATCCTCTTTTTCTAAACATGTTAAGACATTGATTTTGGCATTATTGTTTTTTGCAATATCAAGTGCGGTTCTAAATGCTTTTAGTGAATGTGTCGATCCATCTATTGGCACTAGAATTTTTGTTATTGTCATTTCTCTACTTAACCACCATTATCGGACATTTTACTTTTTGTGTAACGCTACTTGCAACACTGCCCAGAATCATCTTGTTCAGACCGGTTCTACCATGAGAACCTATCACCACTAGATCAAATTTGTGTAAGTTAACATAGTTTACGATTGCTTTTGATACGGATGGATCTTGCAAAATTTTTAATGAAATCTCAATGTTCTTTTTCTTTGCTGCAGATTCCAAATTTGAAAAGGTTTTTTGGAGAGTTTTTGTATATTTTTCCAGCATTTTCTCGCTGTATTTCATTGTAAATCCTATAGAGGGTTGGTATACGCCGGTAATGACAGTAGTTATTGTGATTTTGCTTTTGTTGGACTCTGCAACATCTAAAGCGCTTTTAAAAGCCCTGTTTGAAAAGCTTGAAGAATCATACGCTACCAGAATATTTTTGAAATCCATTATGATTACAAATTAAATTTGCTTACTATTAATTCCAATCGTTGTCTTTTCTTTATGGATTTACTACCATTCATAACTAGAATATAGGTAATCCTATTTTTCTAATACTTGTTTTAGAACGTCTTTTAGCACGTTTGGATAATGTCTTTAGTAATTTTTGGCTTAATTCCTCTAAAACTTCACTTAGATCAAATCCAATTGAATTATGAATTAAAGGAGCATGGTGAGGCGTTGTAATCATTATGGATACTTCATACTTTCCTTCTTTTTTACTTCCAGTTCTTTGTTGTTTGATTGAAACTTTAGCTTCGTAAATTTCTGAATACACTTTTTGTAATCTTTTAAGAGTATTCTCAAATTTTTTGCTAATCAAATTAACATTTTTCTGATCCTCAGGCAATCCAACTATGTATAATGGAATTGGTGTTTCTATTTTTGATGCTAATAACTCAAGAATATCTCTAAAGGTGATGATTCCTTGAAGATTGCCCCAAAAATTAACTAAACAGCAGGAGGCGTCTGTTTTTAGCATAGAACTAGCAATCTTATTGAGATCATCATGAGGACCACATTGAGGAATTCGAGGACTTCCAATATTTCCAATTGTAGATTCTAGTTTGTGAAGGGTCTGCATACCTCTTGATTTTCTTCCTTGACTTTCTCGCGGTAAGACATATTCTAGAATATGTGCTGATGTGAGAACTTGTTTGATTTTTCCTTTGTTCATCACAGGCAAATGATCCAATTTTTTTGAAGTCATAATTCTCCTCGCATTACTGAGTGATTCCTCCGAAGAGATCGTTATGGGATTCTGAGTGTAGATCAAATTGGCTTTAATCCACCTATTATCTTTAGTTGAAAGAAGCTTCAAGATTCGTTTTGCAGTAACTACACCTACAATCTTATTTTTATGAACTACGGGTACTTCACGAATTCTATAATGAGCGATAATATTTGCAGCTTTTTGAATTGAGTCATTTGGAGTTAGAAATGGAATAGAATAAAGGAATGGTTCAACCTTCATTGTTGTGATGTTTTTGGCGTTTAGGAGTATTCGAATGTTAGTTGAAAGAGTTGATTTCCCATTATGATAAAAAACATCATATGCATTATTTTTTAAAATTTTACCTATAACACTTGAAAGTATGTCTGATGGTTCAATTGTTGTGGCTTTGGAAATTAGGGATTTTATTTTAAAAGATTGTATGTCTCTTAGGTGTTCATAAATTGTATCCGTAATCATTCTGCTTAATCAATTTGAATTTCTGTTTTATTAAAAATGTTTTTGATTCTCAGAAAGAATTTGCAGAATATCTTCGAATCACATCTATAAACGACTTAATAGAATATCTTTAAAATTATGTTAAAAATTAATTTTTGTGGTCCCCGAGTAGACAAAAGATACAAGTATCATAGTAAACATTCCATATTTTTCGTTTACATCCACATTTACAAAAACATTTTTTGTTCATCATTTTTTGAACCTACTTTCTTTCATTTTAAAACTAGTTTAAAATTTGATTAAATTATCAGGTATGAAATCATAGTCTAGATTCAAACTAAATAGGATTAAAATAAGAATATCAAAATTGAGAATTATAACTCTGTTAATATATAATATTATGTAGAATAATTCATGTCTGAAAATAGTGAAGAAACAAAGAAGTGGAAAAAACTAGAACAAGATGAAATGAAGGAAGAGGATCATCAGATTGAACTCAAAGAAGGGTATGAACAAGACGAAGAATATGAAAAATCAAAAGATTAGATATCAATATTAATTTAGAATTTAAGGACATCATCCATATAGAGCATTTCAGATTTGCATGTGTGATTCGTGGAGCTCCAAAATACATCATGATTGCATTTTTTGCATTAGGTGCATTGTTTGTCGGGTTTTCATTCTGGGCACTATATCTTACTGACATTCCACAAGAACAATTTCTAGAGGATCCTAGATTTGAAGAGGAGTACGTAAAATATTATCAATGGAACATTGTATTTGGAAGTGGATTAATAGTGATTGGTTGGATTATTGCATTTTTGGGTCGTAAAATGACACGCAGGTAATTCCTAGAAGTTATGATGATTTCTGTAAATAAATTCACTCGTCGGTAAATTGGCCATAATTATTCACGATTTCGTCAATTGGTAGTCTTTTTCCACCTACTATTTTTAGATCCACGTGAACTTTTTTGTCAGTGATAGTCAGAATGTTGTAGGTGTTTTCAAAGAAACCACGAACACGCTCAGATGTGGCAGTTCCAGCATTTACTACAGTCAAAGTTCTAAAATTCCAAGCCCATGGTCTATGTTTGTGTCCACATAAAACTACGTCAACTTTTGTATCCAAAATAGTTCGTAGCACATCTCCTGCATCAACAACAGTTCGTTGATCAGAGCCAGTGTCAGGAATTGCAATTAAATGATGATGCATTGCAACAATCTTTACTTTATCTTTGTATTTTTTCATAGTTCTCTCCAACCACAAATTTTGTCTGTAACCTACTTCACCTTCATTTCTGTCAGGTCTAGCAGTTCCAACTGTAACTAAAACAACATCGTCATCTAATTCATTTACAGATTCAAAAGGAAAGAATTTTTTGAATAAGAGATAACCCTTATTTCTATAATCATGATTTCCACTAATTGTAATAATTTTTTTTGTATTGAATTTTTCTAACATAGATTTGCATTGTTCATATTCTTTCATCAATCCTTCATTTGTCAAATCACCAGTAATTACAATCACTTCAGGATTTAGTTCATTTACCTCAGCAACTAGAATATCAAATTTGTCTTGTAAAAATTGAGAGTCAACATGTAGATCAGAGATTTGAACATCTGCATTTGAGAGTACTTTGATAAATTAGATATTAAATCATCTCTATAGAAAATATGTAGAGGATAATTCAAATGCAAGGTAGAATTAAATAATAAACTCCTCAAAATCATTCAGTTTTGAGTAAAAAAGCAGCAGTAATGAAAGGAGACGGTATTGGCCCTGAAGTAGTAGAGTCAATGCTCAAAGTTTTGAAAGAATGCAATATCCAATCAGAGATTATCCTCTGTGAGGCAGGCTCTGAGCAGTGGGATAAAAATGGAAGAAAAGACAAATCGTACATTCCTGATGAGACAATTAGGATTTTAGAAGAATCTGATGCATGTTTTAAGGGACCAACTACAACAATTCCAGTTCCTGGAGCCCCAAGAAGTGTAGCAGTCACTCTGCGTCAAAAATTTGAATTATATTCCAACATTAGACCAACTAAAACTTATGATAGGTTAACTCCAAACAGAAAATTAGACTGTGTATGTTTTAGAGAAGCAACTGAAGGGTTGTACACTGGTGTTGAAGTAAAAATTACAGATGATGCAGCAATTGCAATTAGAAAAATTACAAGACAGGGTTGTGACAGATTTCTAAATTCTGCAATGAAATGGGCAAAACAATACAATATGAAAAAAATGGTTGCAATTACTAAAAGAAATATTCTAAAAGAGACAGACGGAATTTTTTGGAGTTCTGCCCAAAATGCAGTTGAAGGAACAGATGTAGAGTTATCAGAGATTTACATTGATAATATGGCGCAGCAAATGGTGGTAGCTCCAGAACAGTTTAACGGAGCAGTTCTTGTAAGTACTAATTTGTTTATGGATATTATTTCAGAATTAGCTTCAGGATTAGTAGGATCTATTGGATTAATTTATTCTGCAAACATGGGAGATAATTTTGCAATGTTTGAAGCAGCACATGGAAGTGCTCCACAATTTGCAGGACAAAATAAAGTAAATCCCACTGCAACTATTCTATCAGGAGCTTGGATGGCAGAATATCTGGGTGAAAAAGAAATCAGGGATGCAATCTTTGATGCAACTTATCAAGTGATTAATGAGGGAAAAACAGTAACTTGGGACATCGGGGGTAATGCATCAACTACACAAATGACAGATGCAATTACCACATATGCAAAAGAAAAACTAAGGAAATAGTTGGTTTGTAGCCTCTACTAGAATTAATTCCTCAAAGAAAAGTTTCTTTTTTGCCATAATTCGTGTTTTCAATCCCAATTTCTGAACATAATCGATTAATTTTGGATAGTTTGATAACGAAGAAGTCACAAATACAAATTTCCCATTTTTTGCAATATTGTTAATTACAGAATCAAAGATTTTTTTTGGAATATCAAATCCCTCTGCTCCACCATCTGTTGCCATATCCAATATTTCATCAGTTGCAAGATAAGGGAGATTACATACAATAAAATCAAATTTTATTTTTAATGCATCAGAGCCACTACAGCAAACAAGGTTTTTTGTTTTGTAAGTTTGATCTTTTAAGACTTCATAATTAATGTCAGTTCCAACTACAAAAGTAAAATTCTCAGAAAGTAATTTTGTCAGATATCCAGAACCACTTCCAATATCTAAGGCAAAATTTCCTTTTTCATTTTCAATATTAGTCACTATGAAAAAAGTATCCTCAGAAGGAGGGTACTCTTCATTTTTCAAGAATTTGGTTTGCAAGATTAATTATTTCATCTCCAGAAAGATCATCCACTCTTTTATCTATTAGACTTTCTTTGTTGAATTGTTTTAAAATATTTGTGACAGTTTTCCTTCTATATGAAAAAATTTTGTTGATTGTTTGGATTAGATTTTTGTTCATGATATTTTTTTTTACTATTTTTAAAATCACAGAGTCAATTTTTGGAGGAGGTGAAAAATTGTTTTTTCCCACATTAGAGAGAATCTTAATTTCAAATGCATGATCAGATATCACACTTATGGCTCTACGTTTTTTTGAGGATTTTGCAAGTAATTTCTCGGCAAATTCTTTTTGAACCATTATCACTCCATGTGAGAAAGAAGATTTGGCAAGCCATTCTATTGTTTCTTTACTCTTAGAATATGGAAGATTTGAGACAAAAATCGAAAAGGAATCTTTTATCTTAAAACCATCACCTGATTTTAAAATTAAATTATCAATGTTTGAGAATGAGGATTTTACCTTTTCAATTAGCTGCTCATCTACATCAACTGAGATTACCTTGTTTGCTTTCTCACATAGCAATGGAGTTAGGATACCCAATCCGGTTCCCAATTCAAAAACAACATCATTTTTTGTAATTTTAGCCTCAGAAACAATGGATTTTGCTATTGAATTTGAGTTGAGAAAGTGTTGTCCTAATCGTTTTCGTTTTATCATCTCTTAACAAAGAGATTCATTCTGCTTTCACCAGTGATTTCATCCATGATTCGTTCTGAAATGTGTTTAATTGGTTCTTTGAATCCAACTCTTTCTTGTAAATCAGCATAACTTTCAAACTTTTTCTTTTCTCGTTCTTCTAGCATTGTTTTCATGTAGGTCTTTCCAATTCCAGGAATTAATTCAAGGGCATGAATTCGTGGTGTTAATGGTTGTGCTTTGTTTAGGTATTCTACAAATTTGGATTCATTATTAGTTACAATGTTTTCCACAATCGTTGGTAATTCACTTTGTGCAGATGACGAGATTTTTTCATATTCCATTTTTCCTAAAACAGATAGAACTTTGGTTCTTCCATCTTTTCCGATGTAGATTTTTTCACCTATTTCAAATGTAGAATTTGGAATTCCAAGAACTTCTAAAAGAGTAAGACGATCTTCTCCGATTGCAGTAACAATAATTCCTTCTCGTCCTCGTACTGTTGATGATTTCCCTCTAGAATTAAAATCAAGAACATATGCATGTTCCTCATATTTTCTAGGTGAGGATTGTGCCCTATACAAAATAAAATTCTCCGAAAAACTTATGATTGCCCCTTGATTATCTTGAGCATTTTTTCTAGAGTTTCAGCAAGAATTAGTTTTTTCCAACCGAATGTAAATGAACGTAGTTCAGCTAAACTTGTAGGTCTAATGTTAACAATTTCAACAGCTTCGTCTTCTGTTAATTCACATTCTTTGATGAGTTGTTTTTTCATTTCTTTTGCATCTTTTGATTCAATTGATGCAAATTTTGAAACATAATCATAGGTCCATCGTTGGATTTGGTCCATATCTTCAGGATCAACTTTACCTAAGATTTCTTTAACTTCTGAAAGTGAAATTGCTTGTTTCTTTTGTACTTCTTCCATATTATACACCGAATGGTTTTATGTGATCCAATCTAGTGATTAAGGTTTTCGATTTATCACCTAATTTCACATCAAGTGTGATTGCACGTCTGCCAACATTTGTAATGACACCTACTTTGCCGTGGTATCTTCTGTGTGGCAATCCTTTGTGCTGTCTAGGATCAATAATGACAAGTGCTTGTTGACCTTCTTGGTATTCACGTAACAAGAATGAGACTCCTCTAGGAGACTTTTTCTTCATAACAGATCTGGATTTGTGTTTAAATCCATGTGAACGACCATGAGATTTCTTAGTTGCCATTAAGTGTAAAATCTCCAAAAGCCCTATTTTAAGACTTAGAACAAAATTTAGTGAAAATTAGCCAATAACATCGGTTCTGAGTTGCCCACATGCAGCTGAGATCTCAGTTCCTTTTTCCACTCGTATGGTACAATTTACGCCGGCATCAGATAAAATTCGTTCAAATTCAAGAACTCTTTTTTTTGATGGTCGTCTAAAATCCCCTGCAGTTGGATTAATTGGAATTAGATTGACATGAGATCTATTACCTTTCAAAAGCACAGATAGTTCTTCTGCAATTTCAGGAGAGTCATTGATTCCTTCCATCAGAGCGTATTCAAATGTTACACGTCTTCCAGTTTTTTTGAAATAACGTCTACCAGCCTCAATAATATCTTCAACTGAATTTGGTCCCGCGGTTGGAACAAGTTCTTTTCTTAATTTGTTGTTTGGGGAATGAAGCGATATGGCAAGACCAATTTGTAAATTTTCTTCTGCAAGTTTATCGATTCCAGATACAATACCTATTGTGGAAATTGTTATGTGTCGTTGACCAAGTCCAAATCCTCTATCATGTGTTAAAATTCGTATGGCCCTAATCATTTCATCATAGTTTGCCATTGGCTCACCCATTCCCATAAATACCAAATTTGTTACATGTTCGCCTCGTTTCTCCAAAATTTCTGCAAAATGAATTACTTGAGATACAATATGTTCTGCAGTAAGATTTGTTTTGAAACCCATCTGTCCTGTTGCACAAAATACACATCCCATGGCACAACCAATTTGAGTAGAAACACAAATTGTTGATCGTGGATGACCTCCAATCTTGGATGAAGGATATTGCATCAGAACTGTTTCTACAGCATTGTCATTGTTTAGATTAAGTAAAAGTTTAGTTGTCTCTCCATCCTCACTTACAACTCTATGAGTTTCTTTTGCAGAACCAATTGTATATCCAGCTTCAGCCAGATCTTCTCTTAATTTTTTTGGGAGTTGTGGTATGTCGTTAATATCTTTAGGAAATTTGTAATATAATGGAAGTAGAATTTGATCTGCACGATATCTTGGATAACCCATGTCAATCACTAATTGTTCCATCTCTTCTGGAAGTAATCGATAGAGATCTGTCATTATGTATTGATAGTCTCAAATGATATTATAATTTAATCAATAGTGTAGAAAATAAGAAAATTCAAAAAGAGATGAAGAGAAAAAAGAAGAATTACTCTTCAATTGGTTCTGAATCTTTTGGTTCATCATCTATTGTGGATTCCACAATAGTCTCTACCTCAGGTGCTTCTATTGTAGTTTCTACCTCAGGCTCTTTTGCTGCTTTGGTTGCTTTTTTGGTAGTCTTTTTTATCTTTTTATCAGCGTCTTCAGGATCTATGACACCTGCTTCGCCTAGAGCAAAGATTACTTCCTCTTCAGGGTGGTGAGGACTATCCACCATTCTAGCAATTCGTTTCTTACCTGATTTCTTAAAGTAGATTCTATAGGTACTTGTATGTGCAACTACGTTTCCACCAATTGGTCGTGTTGGATCTCCAAAGAAGACATCAGGTGATGCCATAACTTGGTTGGTTGCAATTGCAGCACAGTTGTATGTTTCTGCAATTCTAGACAGCAAATGAACAAAGTGATTTAGTTTTTGTTGTCTAACTGACAATGTTCCTCTTCCAAGATATTCAGCACGGAACAATCCAACTGCAGAATCTGCAACAATTAGTTTAACATTGTTTTCTTCAATTACCGGACCGGCTTCTTCTAAAATTAATATTTGGTGTGAGCTGTTATATGCACGTGCAACTATGATGTTATCTAGAACTTTTTCTGGATCCATGTCATGAGCTTTTGCAATAGATACAATTCTTTCAGGTCTGAAAGTATTTTCAGTATCAATGTACAAAACACTTCCTTCAAGGCCACCTTCTTCTTTGGTTTTTTGAACCATCACAGACATTGTATGTGCAAATTGTGTTTTACCACAACCAAATTCACCATAGACTTCTGTCAAGGCCTGAGTCTCAATACCACCATCAAATAATGTATCAAGACAGTTTGTACCAGTTGTAATTTTACCAATACTTTGTCGATGTTTATAAATTTCAGTTGCACTTGTAAAATGACTGGCAATTAATCCACCATCAACAAGATGTTGTCGGGCTTTATTGACAATTTTTTCAGCAGTGTCCTTTTCCATTCCAGTTATGTCTGCAATTTCTACAGGGCCTCTGACGATGAGATCCATGACGTTGTGGACACCTGCATCGGATAATTTTCTTGTAGTTACAGGACCTACGCCCTCTAAACTATCTAATCTTAAATCTTCTACCATACCGTATGATACGGTACCAGTACTTTATAAAAGTGTTGTTTTAGGGTTCTGTAAAGTTGGTGGCTCATAGGTGACTTTCTTTACCCTGTCAAAAACAGGCTCATTTGATCAGTATAATACTACACTTTTATCAGAATTAATGAGTTATGATAGAGGGTATAGAGATAGAGCAAATTCTAAAAACTTTCAACGAAAACACGTGGACACTTTTTGCAGTAACAGTATCGATTTTGGTGCTCACTGTGTATGAAATGACGGCACACCCATTATGGAAATGGATTCAGAGACCGAAAATCAAAATCATACCTAACACTCACATTGACACAACCAAAGACAAGATTAACATTCGGTTTTCTATAACTGTAAAAAACACTGGGAAATCCTTGGCAAAGGACTGCTCCATCTCTGCAAGATATACTGGAATGAATGAAAAACCATTCCATAAAATACCACTTCCTAAATGTATGTTTCCACTTGATTGGATTAATGGTAATGAGAAAAGAAGAACCATGGATTTGTTTACAAAATACTCAGAAGGGTATGCAGAACTCCCCTTGGAATCCTATGTAGGGTTGGATGGCATGTCATTTGGCATGCAGTCCACAATTAAAAAAGAATGGGATGAAGGTTACTCTAACGAAGATATTCTTATTGATGATAAAAAAGGTAACAGGTACTATAACTTACGAGTAGTATTTCACATACGCTACAATTCCAAAGTTGAGGAAAAACATTTTCTAATCAAAATCAAGACACAACCTGTCCCAATAACCAAAGATGATGTAATATTTACTTCCTTAGATACTCACTAAGAATAACTCTGATAGTCTCAGGTACGGTCTCTAACATTCTCTCTTTTCGTTCCTTTTCCAAAGCTTTTTCCATCTCAACAGGTACGGATACCAATATTCGCTTCATAGCCATATACTATGTGATATCAATAGGTATCTTTATAATAGTATTGATATAATATATCAATAGATACCTAATGAAATCAGATAATAAATGTAACAGGATTGACGCTGGAAAGAAGATATTTGAGAATCCCAATGTTCAGATTTTACGCCTAAATGACCATCATTACACCGTAAAATCCCAAACTTCCAAGAGAAAGTATGATGTCATAGGCACAGAGTCAGGCTTTGTGTGTACCTGTCCAGACCATACATTCCGAAAAATATGCTGTAAACACATTCATGGCGTAGAGTTTTCAATAAAATACAGAAATGAGGTACGAGAAAGTAATAAGGTAACAATACCTGAACTAAACGTTACAGTATGTCCTAAATGCACTTCTGAAAATTTTGTAAAGCACGGTATTAGAAAGAACAAGAACTATTCCATTCAAAGATATTTCTGCAATGACTGCACAAAATGGTTTAGCTTCAATTTAGGATTTGAGGGAATGAAAGCCAGTCCTAAAATCATCACATCAGCCATGCAACTATACAGGCGAATCCCTGAGAAGCGTACAGAAATTCATTAAATTACAAGGAATTACAGTATCACATCAGACTATCCACAACTGGATAAGGAAATACATTGCAATAATGAAAGAGCATCTGGACAAAATCACACCACAAGTTAGCGATACATGGAGAGCAGATGAGGTCTACACCAAGGTAAAGGGAAACATGAAGTATCTCTTTGCACTGTGTGATGATGAGACTCGCTACTGGATAGCAAAGGAAGTGTCTGACAGAAAGGAAGGACATGATGCAACAGGACTATACAAGGAAGCTAAAACAGCTACAAACAAAATTCCAAAAGTAATGATTACTGACGGTCTGGGAAGTTACAACATTGCACATAAGAAAGAATTTAGGACAAACAACAGAAACACATCAGTTCACATAAGACACATTCACCTAAAAGGTGACATGAACAACAACCAACAGGAAAGATTCAACGGTGAGTTCAGGGACAGGGAAAAAGTGATGAGAGGAATCAAGAAACAGGACTCGATATTCTTTGACGGTTATCAAATCTATCACAACTACATACGAGAACACATGACACTAAACACAACACCTGCTGAAGCCTGTGGAATTATAGTTGAAGGAAACGACAAATGGAAGACAATAATTCAAAACGCTAAAGTCTGGGTGCGATCAAGTTGACAATTAGAAGTTAATAGTTGGTTAGACTTTCTCAAAGTTACCATGCATTCGAAAAAATACAAACCAACTATGGATATTGCATCAAACCAAGATCTAAGTGTTTCGGTTGAGAAATTCATAGACGGACTGTTTAGAGACAAGGAATACGGTTACTATCATCGCAGAGCAACAGGAAACATCAATGGTGAGCAATACTATCCTGAGATATTACGTCTCAGGTGATTCATTTTTGAATAGCAAAAATGAGCCTATTTTTGACAGGAAGAAGATTTAGAACCGTGAGCCACCAACTTTACAGAACCGTTAGAAACAAATTATAAATTCAGCAGATCAATGCTTGATTTGATTAAAGCCATTGATGATGTGGAAAATGTTAAGGGAACCTGTTTTAGAAATAGATCGTAAAATGAGAAAATTTTAACAAGAATTGACTATCGTCTCTTTCTTCTTTGTCCAGGCTTATTTTGACCAGGAAATCGTCCTAGAACGAATCTCTTTTTGAAATTACCTTTGTTTGCAACACTGGAACTATCGCCTACGATTTTTCTTCCTTCTACTTTAGGAGTTTGTCCTCTTACTTTACCTGCTTTGGTAAGTGAACCGTGTGTTGCCATAATTGTGAATAAGAATTAGTGAATTTATGTATTTGTATGACTACCAGTACTTGGCTTTAACAGTATCAATTACTTTTTCGTGTTCTCTACTCTTTCTACGGGCATATCTTTCCATGGCACCAAGAGGAACACCACCAAGAGATCTTGCAATAGCATTAAAGAAGTATCTTTGAGGACCTTTTGAACCGGTCTTGGTCATGAATTTTTGAATACCATATTTGAAATTGTGCTGCCAAGTTTTGTAAAGGACACCTAGTTGAGCAGGAGTCATTTCATTTCCTATGTTAAAGAAATCAGATTTTTCTAATAACCCAATAGGAACAAAGGTTAGTGCAGTTGCTGTAAACATAGAATCAGGTTGCTCATTTTCCAGTTCGCTAAGTAAACGAATTGTCTCCCAAGAGTCTTCAGGAGTTTCATCATTGTCAAGCCCCATGATTAATGTGAAAGCAGGAATCCAATAGTCTTGATTTAATGTCTTGACACCTTCTTTTACAACCCAGTGCCATTCATCAGGAGAATATGGTGCAAGTTTTCTATCAGCATATTTACCAATTAATCTAAGACTTCCTGTTTCAAATCCAGCTTGGACACCAATCATGTTATCAGGGCCCGCTTTGATAATTTTAGAAAGATTTGGAATTAATTTTTCATCAGCAATAGCTCCTGCCAAAGTACCGTGTGTTGGGTTTGTGTGTTCAACACCGGTTGACATGATAGCTGTGAATAATTCTTCTAGTGCTTCTCTATTTGGTTCCATTCCTTTTGCAGTCCTAGGATCCATTCCATAAACGAAAATATCATCACTGTGAATCCATGCAGATTTAGAACCACCTTTCTTTATGTTAACTTCGATTTCTCTTTTGACTTTTTCAGGAGAATAATATCTTAATGATCTTAATGTAACGTCACAGAATTTACAACCTCTACCACAACCACGCATTACCTCAACCATTCCATGCATACTTGGTTCTACAATGTCAGGAATTTCTTCAAGTTCAGGTCTATCCCAGAAATTAACAAATCGTCCATGGACTTTTTTGCCATTTCTTTCAAATTCTTTAATGTTAACTTTAAAGTCACTTTTCTTTCTGAAAGGATCCATATTTTCAAAGTCACCATTAATCAAATAGTTGAAGAATCTTCCAGCATGGCCATCAATTTCAGGTGCTATTCCACCCAATTCTCCTTCCAGAATTGCATAGATTCCAAATTCTTCAATTTTTTCTGGATCATAATTGTATTGCCAAGTTCCTGATGCACCAGAAATTACTTTGGCTTTACTTCCAGTTTTTAATTTAGCAGCTTTGATTCTATGATGTAATTCGGTATTGTAAAATTCATCATAGGATGTTTGTTTTCTACCATAAGTAAATGTCATAGTTACAGGACCCATGCCAAGAGGATCCATTTCATATGTCCCAACAACTTCAGTTTGAGGACCAATGAATTGCTCAATGTGATCAGGATGTGCAACAACTACATCTTGTCTACTAAATCCATCTCGGAGTAAACCGGCTTCTAATTTTCTCAAACCATATGGCGCATAGTTTGCAACACCATTTGTATGAGGAATATAATTACAAATAAAATCAAATAGAATTTTTGGAGTTACTTGGTTTCCAAGTATTTTGTACCAAAAACTGTTTTTATCTCGATTAGGGTCAATGGCTGGTGCACATCCAAAAAAGGTTGCCAGTGAGAGTCCTCGATAAGGGGACATCAAAGTTCTATCTGCAGTTAAAACAATTTTTGGAGTTCCCATATCCGTCATGGAAATGATTTTGTGATTTATTTTAAACCTTGCTAGTAAAAATCAATATTTTTCTAAAATTCCGGCCTTATTTCTGTAAAAATGACCAAATTCCTTGTTTGAAGAAAGATGATCTCCATCAAAGACGGTTCCATCCCTACAAACCAGATCTTCGCCAACACAGCAGCTTCCACAAATCCCAACACCACATTTCATCATTCTCTCAAGACTGGCTTGAACAAACATATTCCTAGAATGAGCTGATTGCATAGTTTTATACATCATTATTTCAGGTCCACATGCATACACGCCATCAAAATGAGATTCATTAACAAGTTTTTCAACTAAATCAGTGACAAATCCTTTTTCGCCATAACTTCCATCATCAGTTGAAACTATTACTTTGTGAGGATTATTTTCCAACATGTTATTTGCCAAGTCTTCAAAGAATACTTCATCTTTTGATTTTGCACCTATCAGAACAGTAACATCATCTGCTGGTTTTACAAAAGAAAGTAATCGTATCATTGGAACAAGACCGGTTCCACCACCAACTAACAAAAGTTTTCCTTCTTTAAGATCAAATGAATTTCCATACGGACCACGAATTCCAATTTGTTGCCCTTCTTTAACGTTAAACAAACCAGTTGAAGCTGGACCGTGTTTTCTAACAGTGAATGCTGCCTTTCCAGGTTCTTTAGAAATCATTACACTCATTGGCAATTCATTAATTCCAGGAATCCAAACCATTGCAAATTGTCCAGGAAGAACATTTGACATTACATTATCTGAAAAAACCAAAGTTCGAACAGTAGGTGTTTCATCAATTACTTTTTCAATTGTAACAATTGTTGTGTGGTTATGATTTCTTTGCAAGACCTACCATATCCTTTATTGAAGAATAATTTTTTCTTTTCATGTATTGTAATATTCCATTATTGATTTCATTAAAAACATCAATCCAATTATCGCCTACTGCACTACCAATTTGAATTGCAGAAGCACCTGCTAAGAAAAATTCTACGGCATCCTCCCATGCAGAAACACCACCACATCCAATTATTGGAATATCATGTTTTGAAGAAATCTCATATACACATCTCAATGCAATTGGTTTGATTGGAGTTCCAGATAATCCTCCAAACTTATTACTAAGAATTGGTCGTTGAGTTTCAACATCTATGGCCATTGCTCGAATTGTATTGATTGCAGTTATTGCATCAATTCCAGAATCTATTGCAGTACTTACAGTGTTTAGATAATGAGTGGTACCTAAACCTACTTTTGCAATTATAGGTACATCAGTGGTATTTTTTGCAATAGTTACAATTTTTCTAACTAATTCTGGATCATCACCAACTTCTAAACCAACTTTGGCAACATGAGGACAGGACAGATTTAGTTCGTATGCGGTAATTTTACAATTTTCAAACTGTTTTATCATCATTTCAAAATCTTCAGGAATTGAACCTACTAAACTAATTACTATTGGAACTTCTTGATTAGGTTCAATCATTTTAGCAAAATTTGGAGCGCCAGGATTTGAGAGACCTACGGCATTTATCCAGCCACCACCTTTTACACTGAAGATAGTTGGATTTGGATAGCCTTCCCATGGTTCCGTACTAAGAGATTTAGTTACAACTGCACCTACACCTGAGCGATATAATCGATTAAAAACATCCAATGATATACCTAAAATTCCAGATGCCAGCATTACAGGTCTATCTAATTGAATTTGGCCTATGGAAGTTGTAAGACTGGATTCCACTTTGAATAATGAACTTAGTTTCGAATATAATAATTGATTCACGATTCTGGTACCTTTTTTAAAGGTGATTTAGAATCAACTAGTCATGTATTCTGTGATATTAACAGAATTGGGAATTTCAGTTTTCAATGAAGAGAATCTCGAAAAAGCATTTCCATTCTCAAATCCAGTTAAAGAATATCTCTTAGTAAAAAATAAAGAATCAAAACTAAATGAATTAATCAATTATCTAGCTTCAATTCAAAGAGGAGTTTCTGTGAGTGATGAATCATTACTTGCAATTTTAAAAAAATATTCAATTGATTGTTATTTGATGGAATCCTCAGAATTAGATAACATTCAAGCAACAAAACCACAGATTATTGTAGATTCAGGATTTGCTTCTAATTTACAGGACACATTAGGAAAACTAAGAGAGTTTGCTTTAGGATTATCATCATCTAAAGTTACCGAAGTTTCTGAAAGTCCAGATCTTCACATTATTCAAGCAATCAATTCATTAGACGAAATAGACAAGATTGCAAATGGTCTAAGTTCAAGACTTCGAGAATGGTATGGATTACATTTTCCTGAATTAGATAACATAATTGATAGCATTAACGGATATGCACAAATCGTACTTGCTGGAAAACGAGAATCATTAACAAAACAAGTTTTTGAAGATGCAGGGTTTCCAGAATCAAAAGTTGAAATGTTATCCTTAATTTCTTCAAAAAGTAGAGGGGGAAATATTTCTGATGTTAATTTAGATATAGTACAATCAATTGCAAAACAAATTTTAGACTTTCATGAATTACGTAAAAAACTTGAAGAGCATGTTGAAACTGCGATGCAAGAAATTGCGCCAAACCTTTCAGCAATTCTTGGTAGTGCAGTAGGTGCAAGAATTTTAGGAAGAGCAGGAAGTCTCAAAAGATTAGCTTCACTTCCTGCTAGTACAATACAAGTACTAGGAGCTGAAAAAGCATTGTTTAGATCATTAAAGACAGGATCTCAACCACCAAAACACGGATTGTTATTCCAACATGCAATGGTTCATGCTGCTCCTAGATGGCAAAGAGGAAAAATTGCCCGAGCAGTTGCTGCCAAGGCAGTCATTGCTGCAAGAGTTGATGTCTACGGTGAAGGACTAAACCAAACACTCCTTGAAAAACTCAACATCAGAGTTGATGAGATTGGTAAAAAGTACGAAAATCCAACTGAAAAAGACATCAGAAAATCTCAATCATTTAGACGTGAAGGAGGAAATTTTGGAGATAGAAGAAGAGAAGGTGGAGATAGAAGAAGAGAAGGTGGAGATAGAAGAAGAGAAGGTGGAGATAGAAGAAGAGAA
>Ga0224512_10000082_pt1 | contig 99843 bp, 108 predicted proteins | sample SF_May12_sed_USG_4_FD_169103 | JGI IMG/M metagenome (GOLD analysis project Ga0224512, IMG submission 169103) | Sediment microbial communities from San Francisco Bay, California, United States - SF_May12_sed_USGS_13 | ecosystem: Environmental > Aquatic > Marine > Sediment | place: USA... | reverse complement strand
TCCTCAAAGGAGAAAGCTACCGCCTCAGAGGCAAAGAGAAGGAGGTGATGGCAGCCGAACAAACCTGATAGAACGCGCAAAATTCAACCGGCCAAAACCGCGCAGTTTTCGACCGGCGTTGACACCTGATCGGGCCAGCCGTTGCAGCGTCTCGTTCGTCTTCGTCCAAGATGTCTTGCCATCTCTGATCGCTCGATCGAATGCCATTTGTACCGTGAGGTAGCCACGTACCGCGCCCAGGTCGAGGAGTGTTCTCTCGACCGACGTGGTTGGGATGCCTCGGACAGACGTGATGTCGGGCCCTCCAAGAGTGGTACTTTCATGAACGATGAGCCCCTTTCTATGGCTGCGGCCCCACCGTCGAGCAGTCACCTCGACAATCGAAAGAGAACCTCCGGGCAAGCCATGAAGTTCTGCGGCGGATCGGTGGGATGCGGCGACCAGTTCGCCACCTGTCAGACAGGCTGCGGCGAGGTTACTTTCCCACGTTTCGGGGACAGCTGCATTGCGATAGACGCCCTCCAAGACTCGAATCCAGGCTCCAACCCGGAGCTGGTTTTCAATCTGAGCTTTGGTCAGCCCGGCCGCCAAGGCTTGAGCTCGTTGGATGACGCCGGACTGCCCTACAGCAATTTCCGCCATGACGCGCTGAGGTGAGTTCATGGCGACATGATGTCGCCTGACAGTGACAACCCGCTTTGGCGCTTATCTTGCTCGTTACACAGGCAAGTTAGGCGCCAAAACCAGACTTATTTGACCTTCCAGGTTCCTTGCGAGCGGATCAGCTTCGAGAGATCTCCGGGCCCCTTCTTTGCCTGGGCGTCGATCAGTTGCTGTTTGACGTCCTGCTCGTACGAAGAGCGAACACTGTCCCGGAAGATGCCAACCGGGGTCGGTCCATACGGTCCGTGCGACAGGCGGCTCAGCGCGAACGCCGCGCTCGGGTTGGGAGCGTGGACATCGTGAACCATGATGTCTTCGGCTGCCACGCTGTCGGTTGGGACGACCTTGGCGGCCCCGTCGACCAGGACGACCGCATGCTCACCCTCGGCTCCAAAGGTCACTGGTTGGCCGTGCTCGAGGTTGATCCTGTTCTCGAGTCTGGTTTCCTTGCCCGTGAGCTCGATGAACGCTTTGTCGTTGAACACGTTGCAGTTCTGGTAGATCTCGATGAACGCGGTGCCCTTGTGCTCATATGCCTTCTCCAGGACGTCCACCGTGTGTTTCCGGTCCATGTCGATCGTTCGGGCCACGAAGCTGGCTTCCGCTCCGAGGGCCAGGCTGACAGGGTTGAACGGGACATCCGGAGAGCCGGCGGGGCTCGACTTGGTCCGCTTGCCCTTCTCGCTGGTGGGAGAATATTGCCCCTTGGTCAAACCATAGATCTGGTTGTTGAACAGGAGGATCTTGAGGTTCATGTTGCGGCGCAGGGCATGGATCAAGTGGTTCCCACCGATCGATAGCCCATCTCCGTCGCCGGTAACGACCCATACCGACAAGTCGGGGCGGGCCACGGCAATCCCGGAAGCGATTGCCGGAGCGCGGCCATGGATCGAGTGGATCCCGTAGGTGTTCATGTAATAGGGGAACCGGGACGAACAGCCAATGCCGGACACAAAGACGATCTGTTCCTTGGGGAGGTCCAGGTCGGCCATGAATCCCTGCACCGCTGCGAGGATGGTGTAGTCCCCGCAACCGGGGCACCAGCGCACCTCTTGATCGGTCTGGAAATCGGCTCGAGTGTATTTGGTCGTGATCGTGTCTGTCATGATGCGAGGATCTCCCGGATCTTGTTCTCGACTTCGGATACATGGAAGGGCAACCCTTTGACCTTGTTGAAACCCATGGCTGGGACCAAGAAGTCGGCCCGGATCAGCTTGCGTAACTGACCTTGGTTGATTTCCGGAATCAGGATGTAGCGATACCGGCCGAGCACGTCGCCCAGGTTGGCGGGAAACGGGTTCAGGTATCGAAGATGGGCGGTTGCCACCGATAGCCCATCCTTGCGTACCCGTTTTGCCGCGGCGCGGATGGCACCGAAGGTTGAACCCCAACCGAGTACCAACAACTCGGCTCCCTCATCGTGATCAACTTCGAGGGCCGGGATGTCGTTGGCGATGTTTCGAATCTTCCAGTCGCGCAACTCCGTCATGAGCTGGTGGTTGTTGGTGTCGTACGAGACGTTTCCGACCACCTCCTGTTTTTCGAGCCCACCCAGGCGGTGCTCGAGTCCTGGCGTGCCCGGGACGGCCCACTGGCGGGCCAGAGTCTTCGGGTCCCGCAGGTAGGGCACATAGCGTCCGTCGGCGTTTGGCTCGGTCAGGAACGGCACGCTGATGTCGGGCAGCGCATCCAGATCAGGGAGTTTCCATGGTTCAGAACCATTGGCGATGTAGTTGTCAGAGAGGAGGATGACCGGCGTCATGTACTTGAGGGCGATCCGGGCCGCCTCAATTGTCGCCTCGAACGCGTCGGAGGCCGTCCGTGCTGCCAGCACCGGCAGGGGTGCTTCCCCGTGCCGCCCGTACAACGAGAACAAGAGGTCCGACTGCTCGACCTTGGTCGGCAACCCGGTCGACGGTCCGGCCCTCTGCACGTCGATCACCACCAACGGAAGCTCCAACGAGATGGCCAGGCTGATGGTCTCGCTCTTCAATGCCAGGCCCGGTCCCGATGTACCAGTGACCGCCAAATGGCCTGCGAAGGCCGCACCGACGGCGGCGCCGGCTCCTGCGATCTCATCTTCCGCCTGAAAGGTCCGCACCCCGAAGTTCTTGTGCTTGGCCAGCTCGTGCAAGATGTCGGAGGCCGGGGTGATGGGATAGGTGCCGTAGAACAGGGGGAGCCTGGCGGCCTGACTGGCTGCCAACAATCCCCACGCCATGGCGGTGTTCCCGGTCACGTTGGTGTACTCGCCCGCCGCCAGCTTGGCCGGTTTGATGTTGTAGACGTGGTGGAACGCCTCAGTCGTCAGCCCGAAGTTGTAACCTGCCCGCAGCGACGCAATGTTGGCTGCTGCTACCTCGGCTCGTTTGGCGAACTTCGATTCGACCCACGCGATGCTGGTCTCGAGCGGGCGGTGGAACACCCAGGAGACCAAACCGAGGGCGAAGAAGTTCTTGGACCGAAGGACGTCACGACCGGTCACTCCCGTTTCCTTGACTGCCTCCTTGGTCAACCGCTCCATGGGCACCCGGAAGACCCGGTATCCGGCCAGTGACCCGTCCTCGAGAGGATTTGCAGCGAAACCGGCTTTGGCCAGGTTGCGTTCCTCGAACGCCTCTTCGTTGGCGATGATCATGCCGCCCGTTCGGAGGTCTACGAGGTTGGCCTTGAGGGCGGCTGGGTTCATAGCGACCAAAACATCGGCCTCGTCGCCCGGGGTCAGAATGTCGAAATCGGCGATCTGGACCTGAAACGAGGACACGCCGGGAATCGTCCCGGCCGGGGCACGAATCTCCGCCGGGAAATTCGGCAGGGTCGCCAGGTCGTTGCCGAAGATCGCCGAGTCGGCGGTGAACCGGGTCCCCGCCAGCTGCATGCCGTCGCCGGAGTCACCCGCAAAACGGATAATGACCTTGTCGATCTCCTCGATTTCGATGTCGGGGGAGGGGGTTGCTTCGAGAGTGGCAGTGTCGTCAGACACGGCGAATCACTTCCTTGGTTGGGTTGTTGGAGAACGGTTGAAGAGGACTCGAATGGATGGTTGACTTGCGCATTCAAATCCACACGTCGGGTAGCCACGCTCCGTGGCTCACCAAGTCTACCGACATGTGGGGAGAACCAAAGTACCCAACGATTTCGGCGCTTCACCACGTAGGTGGAGGGCGAAATTCCACTAGTCCCACCTCTTCCAAAGCCCGGCCGAGGCCGAGGAGTCGGTGCTCCGACCACCAGGGTCCGATCACCTGTAGGGACGGGGGTGGAGCCCCGGCGTTTCGCAGTGGCATGGCCAGGGCGGGCGCGCCCATATGGTTGACAAGCGATGAAAACCAGGAGAATACCAACCGGTACGACCTCGGCTGGTCTTCAACCAGGATGGTCGTCTCGCCGATGGTCTTGCGAGTGGCACCGACGGTTGGTGTGACCAGAACATCCAACTCTTCGAAAAATCCGGCAGTGGCGTTTCGAAGACCGGCCCTCCATTCCTGGGCGGCTATGTAGTCGTCCAGGGTCGCTTCCAGGGTCCGCTGCATGCGGTCGGCAACCTCCGGTCCGTACTGCTTGGTCGGATCGGCAAGCCAATTCCGATGCACCGAAGCGACTTCGGCGTTGATCAGATCGGCCAGCTCCCCGGAGGGCTGCAGGAGCGGGTGCCGAACTTCGCGGACACTTGCCCCGAGATCGTTGAGACGATCGAGCGCGGCGGAAAACGCCTCCTTGACGTCTTCGGCCATCGGTCCGTTCTCGATCCACGGTTGGGGGACCCCCACCGCCAGCCCCTTCAGTGATACGTCTGTTGCGCTCGGGACGACCGGATCTGTCGAGGACCAGGGGTCTAGTGGATCGTGCCCGGCCATGACCTCGTAAAGGGTCGTCAGATCGTCGACGGTCCGGCCCAGTGGCCCGACGGTATCGAGTGACGCTGCAAGCGGAAACACGCCGGTGAGAGGGATCCGTCCGTGGGTCACCTTGAGTCCTGCTACGCCGCACAGGGCGGCAGGTACTCGTACCGACCCACCGGTGTCGGTGCCGATCGCCGCGGTGGCTAACCCGGCCGCGACGGCGACGGCTGAACCGCCCGAGGACCCACCCGGGGACGTGGCCGTGTTCCAGGGATTCCGCACCGGTCCGAACCAGTGGTTCTCGCTCGAGAATCCGAAAGCGAACTCGTGGAGACCGGTCCGGCCGATGATGATTGCGCCAGCCGCTTCGAGCCGTTGAACGGCTGTCGCCGACTGTTCGGCCCGGTGGCGGTAGAAGCCGGACCCACAGGTGTTGATGACGCCGGCTTGATCGATCAGATCCTTTATTGCGATCGGTACGCCTGCCAGCCGTCCGGAATCGTTGCCGGCCGCCAGGCTCGAGTCCAGCGACTCGGCTCTGGCTATTGCGTTCTCATCGATCTCCGTATAGGCGTTGAGTTCCGGTTGGAGGGCGTGACTGCGATCGAGGTAGTGGACAACGACTTCCCGGGCGGAAAGGTCCCCGGTACGAATGGCTTCTGCCAGATCCGTGAGTGACGACTCGTGGATCACCAGGAAACAGTACGTGAATCAGGAAACACCGAGATCCACGGTATACCTGGTGGAACAGTCAGCTGATCGTCATCCGGGCCGGTCAGCTCGAACATGTGGTCGATATCGTCCCGGGTCCAGGTACCTTCCACCAGGCCCCCCCCTGCGAATACCAGCGCCCGGCCGCTGCCAACGGTATCCATCGCCGGGACGGACGATCCGCTGGTTCCCGCCGGCGGAGACGATGTGTATCGGCGGGCAAACAGAACGACCAACGTGTCGGCGGAAATCTGACCCAATTCGCCGTCCTTGTCCATCCACTGGCCCTCAACACCATTGATAGTTCGCACATAGCGTTCTCCGTCCCAATCCCACACAACCGTAGTTTCAGGAGAGAAACCCAGGGTGATATGCCGGGCGGTCCCGGTCGGTTCGAAGTCGCCCCAGGCAAAGAGGTCGGCCGGAGGCTCGCTTTCGTAGCCCCGTCCAGCGGCGTAGTCGCGGAGCTGGGCCGTATCGACATACAAATTGTGCGGAGCGCTGCGCGAGGAGATTCTGAACGTGGCGGGACGTACCTCCCCGATGACGTGTACCCCGCTGCCCACGATCCTGCTGACCACCCAATCCTGGGCACCACTGATGGCGAAGATCGCCCCGAGCGGCTTCAGCAGAGTCGGGTCGGTTGGGCGTCCCGACCGCATCGGTCCGAGGTAGTCGCTGTCGTTGTCGTGGAAGAGCGAGATGAAGCGGGTCAATCCGGCCTCGACGAGCAGCTCGTACACCGCGTCGGCCTCCATTATTCCCGATTGCGGCCGGGCGTTCCAATGGTTGTCGATCTTGACGGCCAGCACGCCACGCTCGAGAAGGGTGGGGTCGTCGGCCGGCAGACCGTTGAGAGGTGATACCGGTCCAGCGGGTTCGGTGGTGGTTGTGGTGGTCGGCGGCCGGGTGGTGCTGGTCGTTGTTGTCGACGGCACGGTGGTGGAGGTGGTCGTCGTCTCGACCGCATTCGCTCCCGAGCAAGCGCCCAGGGCGATTGTGAACGCGGCGAACAGGCAGATGTGGGAGGGTCGCATGGCGGGGAGTGTAACGGTGGTGAGAGCTATGTCAGCGGAGCAGTGGAACCAGCTCTCCGGCGATGCGTTGCAGGACTTCCAGTTGCTGTGGGAACCCCATCCCGGGGAAGTAGGAGCGGGCGACCAGATGGAGAGGGACTGCGACGCGAGACTCGATCTCCCGGATTTGTTCGGCGATCATCTCGGCGGGACCGACCAGAACGGTGGAGCGCAGCGCTTCCTCGGCAGATGTGTCGAGCGGCGGCGGGGTCGGGACGGGCCCGATACGGGCGGCCGACGCCTCCATATCGTCGTACTTCCAGTCCATATGGTGAACGTGGTCCCGAATTTTTAGCCAACCCGTCTCAGGGTTGTCGCAGGGATATATGACCGTGTAGTAGCCCCACGCGAAACCGGCCGGGTTGCGACCATCCAGTTCCATCTGCGCTCGGGCGACCTCAACCTGGCCCTGCAAACGTCCGGGCGAGGCGTTGGAGAAGAAACCATTCGCAAGGCGGGCCGCGCGGCGTACGGCCGCGTCCGCTCCACCTCCGATCCAGATAGGAATGGGAGCTTCTGGAGTAGGGCGTACCGCGACCGGTTCGAGCTCATACACGGATCCGCGGTGCCCTATCGGATGACCGCTCCAAGCCTGCGCCAGGATGTCGAGGATCTCGTCCATCGCCCGTCCGCGGGCGGTCAGGTCGGCATGGAGACCGGCGAATTCGATGGGCGACCAGCCGAGCCCGAGTCCGAGGATGAGTCGGTGGCCACTGATCAGATCCACGGTGGCGGCATCTTCCGCGAGACGGAGAGGGTTGTGGAGCGGTGCCAGGACCACACCGGTGCCGAGGCGGATGCGGGAAGTGCGAGCTGCCATCGCCGCGATGACCGGTAGAAGCGATGGCATGTATCCGTCGTCGACGAAGTGGTGTTCGGTCGTCCATACGGAATCCAGCCCGAGGCGTTCCGCTTCTACGGTGAGGTCGAGTGCCTCACGGTAGAGGTCGCTCCACGAGCGCGAATCGCCGGCGGTGAGCTGGCAGGAGATCAACCCGTAGCCGAACTCCATCAGGCTTGGAGGTGCGGAAGGGCGCGTTCCGGTTCGTCTACAGCCACCGCAAATTCGAGACCGTCCGCGCAAGAGTTGAGCAGGTACATCGCGTCGATGTTTACCCCGCTGTCGGCCAGCGCTCTCGTCATCTCGGCCAGCGAGGTTGGCCGGGGAGAAAGAGTCGTAGTGAGGATCGTGCGTTCGACGGCAGTCAGGCCGGCCGATCTGAGCGCATGTCGGGTCGCGTCGGCGTCGTCGACAACGACCCGAACTTGTCCCTCGTCGTCTAGGCCGAAGGCGGCTAGTGCTTCAATGGTGATTCCGGCGTTCGCCAGCGTCTCCGTGAGCGCGGCCAACATCCCGGGTCGGTTGGCCAGATTCACGGTGAACTCTCTCATGTCCAAATCATAGGCTACGTGATGGTGTGCGTCGCCCGGCCGGGTAGTGGCTCTCACTCGCCGCAGCCTTGTCCTCCGTCGATCGAGGTGATGAGGTCGTCGCTCCGGTCGCCGGTCGAGCCGCCCCACAGCCGACCCGGCTCGACATCACCAATATTGAAGAGGTAGCCGTCGATGAGCGCGTCGAAGGCGATCTCGACACGATCGCCGTAGGCGTCCCGGAGCTCTTCGATCGTATCGCCCAGTCCGATACCCTCCGCCGTGAGCAGGCCAAGCGATTGGCGGTCGTCGTAGAAGACAGAATCGAGAAAAGCGAAGAAGTGGGGAGCACCATCGTTTCGCCACTCGGTATCGCCATCGGTCATCAGCACCCACATCGTCGCCCACCGGAGTCCACGAACCTGTTCTCCGGGACAGGTTCCGAATCCGGAGGAACTCGGTATCCATCCGGAGTCTTCGTCGGGTTCACCCAGGGCTGCGGTGATGGACGCCACCGCAGCCTCGACCTCCGTTCCAAAGGGAACGGTCTCCAAGCCATCTCCCGCCAACACGAGTATTGACGAGGCGGAGGTGGTTGTCGTTGTGGTGCTGGTTGTCGTTGTGGTGCTGGTCGTCGTAGTGCTCGAGCTGGTGGTAGTCGACGTGGTGGTGGTTGGGCTCGACGATGTGGTCGTGGCTTCTGAGGTCGTTGGGGTGGAGCCGGTCGGTGCAGTGGTGGTTGCACCGGTCTGCAGCGACTCATCGTTGGAGCCGCCCAATGACGCAATCACCACCGCAAGAAAGATGAGCACAGTGATGGTGCTCAAAGCCACCACAATCCGCTTCTGGCTGGAGTTCATATTGACTGTGATCCTCGTTGGTTGAACCAGTCACGTCCAGATTGATTTTGGGACTATCGAACCGGGCCGAACCGTTCGAAAGGCCAGTAGCGAAGGAGAACCCGCCTGCCCAGATGTTCGACCGGGACGGGGCCGATCTGGCGGCTGTCGCCGTTCGATCTCCACCGGGCATCTCCCAGGACAAATGCCTCGCCGGGACCCAACTCCCATGCACCATCTGGGCCGGTTTCGTCGGTCGTCCAGGGTTCATCGAGCGGAGTTCCGTCGGCGAGAATCCGTCCGGCTGCAATGCTGAAATGCTCTCCGGGGAGACCGACCACGCGCTTGACGAGGTAGAAAGACGAGCGGTCCGGATGCTCGAACACGACGATGTCGCCGCGACAGACCGGCCGGCAGGAGCGATTTGTCACGACGTAATCGCCGGGTCGCAGGGTGGGCGTCATCGACGCCTCCGAGATCTCGAATCGCCCCAGGCGCTCGTACAGCGCTCGGACGGTCAACCCGGCTGCGCCCGCGATGAAGAGAGCGGGGAGTCTGGTGGCCTTGGGTGACACGGTGGCTCCCAATCGGTAGTGCTCGGCAAAGTGTATCGTCGCAGGGAGAAGCACCCGTCCAGGAGGTATATTCATGGGTCTCTTCAAGCCGGCCCGCCTTGCCCACGCCCATTGCGATCTCTTCTGTGGCGTCTACGACCCCGCCCAGGCGATGATCGAGGCCAAATCAGTCCTCAACGCATGCACCAAGTACGCCGCCTCCGAGGATCCGGTGTTCCGGGATCGTTGCATACTGATCAAGGAAGAACGCGCCGAGCTCGTCAAACACCATTTGTCCGTGCTGTGGACCGACTTCTTCAAGCCCCACCACCTCGAGGCATTTCCCGGGCTGCACGATCTGTTTTGGAAAGCGCTCAAGCAGGCCGGCGACGCTAAGAAGTCGATGGATCCGGCCGTATCGGAGAAGCTCGTCGCGTTGATCGGTGAGGTAGCCGACGTCTTCTGGCAGACCGAGGAATCCAAGGCGGCCGGGGTCTACCCACCTTCCTGAAACCACAGGCAAAACGGAGGCCGATCACTCCTCGACGTCGTCGTTGCGAATCGGGCGGGAGCGCCTGCCTGCCGTGCGTTGGTTCGCTCGGCTCATCCGGACGCTGAGCTGGTGTTCCTGTTGAGCCACCTCGGCTTCCATCTTCCGGTGGCTGTCGATGCGGCGCGGATCGAGGTCGCCCCGGTTCACCGCTGCCTGCAGGGCGCAGCCCGGCTCTGTTTCATGACGGCAGTCGGCAAACCGACAGTCGGCGGCGAGGTTCTCGATGTCCCGGAAAGCTTGAGCCAGGCCGTCCCGTCCGCTCCAGAGGCCGATCGCTCTCAGGCCGGGCGTGTCGATGAGGATGCCGCGCCCCGGGATCACGATAAGCTCTCGGGACGTGGTGGTATGTCTGCCTTGGCCGTCGCCGCTTCGGGTCGGCCCGGTGCTTTGGAGTTGCTCATCGAGCAGATTGTTGATCAGGGTCGATTTGCCACTGCCAGATTCGCCGATTAGTGCTCCGGTCATCCCGGGCGACATCAGGCCGAGAACCTCGTCGAGACCAAAACCCGTTACGTTGCTGGCCGCGATCACCTCGACCCCCGGGGCGATCTGTCGGACAGCCTCCACGGCCTCCCTCACCGCGTGGCCCTGCGGTCCACCGTCCATCAGGTCTGCCTTGGTGAGCACCAGCGCCGGGATGGCGCCGCTCTCCCAGGCCATGACCAGCGTTCGTTCGAGTCGTGACAACTGCGCTGGACGGTCCAGAGCATGGACGACGAACGCCACGTCGAGGTTGGCGACCAGCACCTGTTCCTCGGGTCGGGCGCCCGCCACCGATGGGTCGAGCCGCTTGATTACCGAGTGGCGGGGCAGGATGGCCGCAACCGAGGCTCGCTGGTCGGAGCCGGCGGCCAGGGCGACCCAGTCCCCGGTGGCGGGTGTACCGGTCTCGGAGCCCTCATCGTGGGGTCCCTTGAAGGCGTCCGTCTGTCCGTGCGGGGTTGCTACCAGATACCGCATTCGATCCACTCGTACAACCCGTCCCGGAATCCGGTTCGGGAAGGTGGTGAAAAGGGCGGCGACCCGCTCGTTCCATCCATAGGCCAAAAGGCTCTGGATATCCGGGCGGGCGAAGTTATCTGCTGTATCCAATGGGGAGCACTCCCTTGAGGCGCCGGGGTGCTCCAGCTGATCAGAAACGGGTGAGCCCCCGGAGGCGAATGGTGCGTGTCGACGCCTGAACAGTCATACGTTTCGCCTCCTTTCCCTTGTTGGGAGCAAGTTAGCACCGGCCCGGGGGCTATCCGGCTGAATAATCATCTGCGGTTCGCAACTTTGAAGATCGGCGCTTCTCCGACCGTTTTTCCCTGCCGAAGCAACCAGAAGGTCTGACCAGGCTCGCATCGGCGAGCATCCGCGACCCGATCCGCGACCGACGAAACAAGAACTGGGAACGGCGAGGAAGCGAGCCCTACGCCAAGTCCCGTTTGTTGAGCGCCCACGTGGTGATGGCCAACGACACCAGGGCAACCACGGCCACCTTGGTGAGAGCCGTCCCCGCCCCCGGCTCGAGGCTCCCGAGAGCGTCGGCTGCGCTGATGTCCGGAGCGAGATCGACATAGGCGCTGAGCGCGATGTGGTTCAACGAGGTCGGGGCGAGGGTGGCGACGGCATTGGCAAAGCTTGATTCCCACAGGAAGAGGTAGATCAAGCCGATGACCGTTGCTCGACGGGTGAGCAGTCCGATGGGTACGAATATGGTCCCGTACCCAATGGCGGCTACCAGCGCGCCAACCGCCGGCCCCTTCCCGATCTCCCAGCTATCCGTGGCGAAGCCGGCGACCAGCCAACCCAGGACAACTGCCACGAATGCAACGGCCAGGGTTGCACCTACCGAGGCGATGGTGGTGGATAGGGCAATGGACCATCTGGGAATGGGTTTGAGCGCCAGGAAAGGCATCGTGTGGGAGCGTCGCTCGTCGCCGAGTGCTCCGGTGGCGTTGACGATGGCTATTACGGGAAGGGCAACTGCTATCAGTATTCCGTACGTTGTGTCGTGATACAGATTGGCCAGTCGTTCCGGGCCGCGATCACCCGTTGAGGCGAAGAGAACCACCAGGGCGGGTATGGAGGCGAACAGGATCAATCCGATGATGCGCTTGCGGGTGATCAAACGCCGAAGGGTGACCGCCATGATGGCGAGTTGGGCGTTCATCTGCCCTCCACCAGGTAGCGGAAGACGCTTTCCAGTGATTCGTCCTCTGGATCGACCCGGGTTACCCTGATATCGAGTTTCTGGGCCAAAGCGGGGAGTGCGCGTCCTAATTGGTCGGCGTCCAGAGATCGAATATGCAGCGACGTTTCTTCGACGTTGATTCCGCCGACCCATTCGCGCTCGACGAGCGCCGCGGCGAGGCGGCGGGGATGATTGCAGTCGATTCGAATCTGCAGCGGAATGTCTGACATGGCAGAACGGAGAGCTGGAACAGTGCCGGAGGCGGCGAGACGCCCGTCAACCATGGCGATGACCCGATCGGCCATGCGTTCTACCTCATGAAGCACGTGCGATGAGACGATCACTGTTCGGCCCTGCCGCCCCATGTCGACGAAGATCCTCGTCAGATGGGCTCGCTGGACCGGATCGGTGCCGTTGAGGGGCTCGTCGAGGATGACTATCTCCGGGTCGTGGACGAGAGCCGCAGCCACCTTGGCCCGTTGCCGCATACCCTTGCTGAATCCCGCCAGCTTGCGGTCCGCCACGTCCGTGAGATCGACCATCTCCAGAACGCGCTGCGCCGCCCCGGCCGGATCGGCGAGTTTTTGCAGCCGGGCGTTGTGGATGACGAACTCGGCGGCGGAGAGGAATCCGTAGACGTTCTCATCTTCTGGAACCAGCGCCATCCGGCTGTAAACGGATGGGTCGGATCGGGGACTGGAACCGAACACGGAAACGGCTCCCTCTGAGGGACGGATGAGCCCGGTCAAGACCCGCAGCAGAGTGGTCTTTCCCGCCCCGTTCGGTCCAAGAAGGCCGGTTACGCCCGCGCCGAATTCGGCGGATATTTCCGAGACCGCCACCTTCTGCCCGAACCATCGGGAAACGCCTTGTAGGACCACGGTCGGCGAGGTGGTTACGGTCGTTGTCACGACAGCCTCCGGTACCGATTCCAGGCCATGCCCACTGCCACCGCCGCGATGGCCACGATCGTCACCAACGCGACCCACGGCTCGAATCCGGCCCGGGTCATCGGATAGCCGCTCGTCGATGCCCCAAAGATCCAGTCCCGGATCAGGTGTGGATGCGATTCGAACGCCAGCAGGGCTCCGTACTCCGACCCGGCGAAGTCTGCGAACTCAACGAAAAACCCGGAGAGTGCGTTGAACATGATCATCACACCGAGGAAGATGCCGGCCGCGAACCCCACGCGCGGGATCAGGGTGGCGATGATCAGGGCAATCGAGGCATACCCGACGAAGTAGATCAGAGAGGTCGCGGGCACCTGCCACAGTACGTCGATGTGGTCGAGCATGTAGGTGGTGAACCCGTCTGGGGAGAACAGGCCGAGTAGCAGATGGAAGATCGTCTGAGGGATGAGGAAGAAGCCAAGGATCAGGATGCCAAGCGCCGTGGCCTTGGCGGCGAGGTAGTCGATGGTGCGGAGCGGTCGGGAGAGGTAGACGGCCAGCACCCCTTGTTCTCGGTCCGGGACCAGCAACTCGGGTGTTGCGAGCGCGATAAACAAGAGAGCCACCCGGGATATGAATTCGAAGTATTCCCGGTGGTGGGGCAGTTCGTCGGCGACCAGATCGGTGACCCCGACCCGATTGGCTGCGTAGTGGAGGGCGGAGAGCACAGCTACCGAGATGAGGGCCATCGTGATGAGCGACCAGGGCAGAATCTTACGGCGACCCTTGCGGCGCAGTCCGAGGACTCGCCGGAGTCCGTCCCGCACCACCGCTCCTATTGCGCCCCGCCGTCCCTTGCGGATGCCCTCGAAATGGCGATAGCCACGATCGACGATGACCGCTTCGGCGGGTCGATCAGTCATGACCTTCCTCTTCTTGCGCTTCTCGGATGAACGCCTCTTCCAGAGTGACGGCACGCTGGCTGAGCCGCCGAACGCCGAGGTTGGTGGCAACCAACGCGTCGCGAACCAGCGTGAAGACGTCTTCGCCTGCCGTCCGCACGTCCAGCGTGGCACCGGCGAACGTCACGGTCGCGCCCCGTTCGGTCATCCAGCGGGCGGCGGGCTCCGGATCGCCCAACACCTCGACGGTCAGGCTCTCGGCGATACCCAGATCCCCGATCGGTCCTGAACGAATGACCCGACCGCCGTCCAGCATGACCACCCAGTCGCAGGTCTCTTCGATGTCGGAGAGGATGTGGGAACTGAACACGACGCTGATGCCGAAGTCGCCCAACCGTCGGATCAGATCGAGCATGTGCTCGCGACCCTCGGGGTCCAGTCCAGAAGCCGGTTCATCGAGGAAGGCGACCTCGGGGTCGTGGACGATCGCCTGGGCAAGTTTGACTCGTTGGAACATTCCGGTTGAGAAGTCCCCTAGATAGCGGAATCGTTCCTCGTGGAGGCCCACCAGGAAGAGAATCTCCGATGAGCGGCGCCTGGCCGCATCGGTCGGCAATCCGGCCAACTCAGCGGCGTAGCCGACAAAATCTGCGGCCGTCTGATCGAGCGGTAGACAGTTGCCCTCCGGCATGTAGCCGACCAAGGATCGGATGTCGAGCGACTCCCTGGAAACCGGCATGCCCAGGACCTCCATGTGACCGGCCGCCGGTCGCAGCATGCCAAGCAGGTTGCGGATAAGGGTGGTCTTGCCGGCTCCGTTGGCGCCGACCAGACCGATTTTTCCTCGGGGTACTTCGAGCGTAACGCCATCGAGCGCTTTGATGTCCCCATAACTGTGCGTGAGGTTCCTAGTGGAGATCAGGGAGGTCACCCGGCTGAAACTAGCCCGGGAAGCTGTTCCGTGATGCCGCAAGCTGGATCCGCGGTTAGACGCGCCGTGTCGCATCGGGTCGATCGTCACGCTCCCGCTGAAACCGTCGGGTCGATCCGAATCGTTTGGTTCGGGGCGGGTCGTCTATTCGGGTGCCCTGCTGAGATAAGCGCGGTCCGGGTAGCACCAGACCCACTGCTCACCTTCCTCGATGGAACGGATGAGCGGATGTCCGGTCTCCTCGTAATGTCTCCTGGCGTGCAGGCCCGGGGAGCTGTCGCAACACGCCACCTCACCGCACACGAGGCACATGCGCATGTGTACAGGTACGGTGCCCTCTTCGAGGCAGGCAGCGCATTCGAACCGCTCCGGTGAGGTTTGCTCGATGGACCCCAGATGCGAGCACTGGCGCTGTTTGAACGAGCGTTGAAACAGCGCTCGCCTGAGCGTGTCGCCGACCCGCGACTCTTCCATGCGTCCGATCATAGACGAGCCGGATCGGCCACGTTTCTACCTATGCGGCGAGGTCGTCGCTCCGCCGGCGCCGTCGGGTGATAGTCGTGGCACGCTTCCGGGCACCGTCGGACAGGCGTTTCGCCCACACGTATTCGGTGCTGAGCACTGCCAGACCGGCAATGATCAGTAACCAGCCGGGTAGGAACGGCAGGAGGAGCCCAATCAGGCCGACCAGCAGCAAGGTGAATCCGAGGATCCCGATGAAGAGTTTCCGAAACGGAGTGATGGTCACGCTTTCCTTTGACGCATTACAGTATGCAACAGTTACGAACCTACTCGAGTTCCGCCAGTTCCAGCTTTGCGAACAGTGGCTTGGGCCTCGGGAGCGGCGTCCCCGCTTGAAGCTCGGCCCGCCTCCACCCGCCTTCCTCGAGCGTTCCCTTCTGTCCGAGCATGGTGTGGACCTGAGCGCTTGTGAATGGGAGGAAAGGAGAGAACCCGGTCTTCAGCCCGTTGATAGCGCTGAGGGCAACGTACAGGGTGGTGGCCGTTCGCTCGGGATCGGTCGCCGCGGTCTTCCACGGCGCCTTTTGGTTGAGGTACGCATTGACCTCTTGTCCTCCGTCCATCACGGTGCGTAATGCTGCCCGCAGTTCAACCGCCTCGATCTGGGTGCCGGCCTGGGCGAGGGCAGCATCGACTCCGGCAAGCAGCGCGTGGTCGTCGGAGTCGAGGGTCCCCAGTTCGGGAATCGTCCCACCCTCTGACCTGGCCGTCATCGACAACACCCGGTTGACCAGGTTGCCCCACGTGGCGACGAGTTCTTCGTTGATCCGCCGCACTATTTCGGCATCCGACAGATCCGTATCGTTGTGCTCGGGCAGGACTGAGGCAACCGCATACCGAAGGGCGTCAGGTTCGAAACGTTCGAGATACCAGTCGAGGGAGCGGCCAACGCCTCTGGATTTCGACGCCTTTGAGCCACCGAACGTGACGTACTGGTTGCCGGGGACGTTGGTCGGGAGGTTGAGTCCACCGTGACCCATCAACAGGGCAGGCCAGTAGACGGCATGGAACGGGATGTTGTCCTTGCCGATGAAGTAGTAAGACTCAGCTTCCGGGTTTGTCCACCACTCCTTCCACGCCTCCGGAATCCCCTGAAGCTGGGCCCACTCCTGGGGAGCTGAGAAGTAGCCCATGACGGCCTCCCACCAGACGTAGATCGACTTTCCGGGGCCTAAATCATCGATGGGTATCGGGATACCCCAGTCCAGGTCACGAGTGAAGGCGCGATCGTGCAACCCGCCCTTGGCCATGCCGATTGCGAAGTTCGCGACATGGGGACGCCATCCCCGGCGCGAGCGGAGCCAGTCGAGGAGGGGTTCCTGGAAGGCACTCAGCTTCCAGTAGTAGTGCTCCGTGTCGCGCTCGACCGGGGCCGTGCCCGACAGTGTTGATCGCGGGTCGACCAGTTCGTGCGGATCCAGGGTGCGCCCACAGTTGTCGCACTGGTCTCCCCGGGCCTCGATGTACCCGCAGTGCGGGCAGATGCCCTCAACGTACCGATCGGGGAGAAACCGTTGCGCCTCCTCGTCGTAGAACTGGCTGGTGGTCTTCCGGTAGAGGTAGCCATTCTCGAGGAGTTTCAGGAAGAACTCCTGAGCAACTCGTTTGTGGTTATCCGTACCCGTCGTGGTGAAGAGATCGAATTTGATGCCGAGTTGGTCCCAGTAGTCGAGGAACCGCGGGTGATACCGGTCGACAATCTCTTGCGGACTGACGCCTTCTTCATCGGCCTTCACCGTGATAGGGGTGCCGTGCACGTCGCTGCCGGACACCATCAGGACCTTGTTTCCCGCCATCCGGTGATAGCGGGCGAAGATGTCCGGGGGGAGGTAGGCGCCGGCGATGTGCCCGAGGTGCAGCGATCCGGTGGCATACGGCCAGGCGACTGCGACCAGAATATGGCGGGGTTCGCTCATGGGCCGTGAGCGTACCATCTGCCCTTGGTAGCCAGTTCCGAGTTCTAGCCACGACTGGACGGCCATTCGGATCAGTTAGCCTCCGACCGGACAAGGGGAGCCCGAGAGTGCTGGAACTGAGGAACCTTTCCAAACGGTACGGCCAGGTGCGTGCATTGGACGGCGCCTCGCTGTCGGTGGCGCCGGGTCGCATGCTCGGTTTTCTCGGACCGAACGGAGCCGGCAAGACGACCGCGATGCGGTCTGTGTTCGGGCTCGTGCGGCTGGATGCCGGCGAGGTGACCTGGAACGGCGTGCCGATCGGACCCGAGCAACGCCTTCGTTTTGGGTATATGCCCGAACAACGAGGGTTATACCCGCGGATGAAAGTCGGCGAGCAGTTGATCTACTTTGCCGAATTGCACGGAATGTCGCGCACCGACGCAGCAGCCTCGGCAGCCCGTTGGCTGGCCACGCTGGGATTGTCGGACCGGACTGACGATCGGCTCGAGCAGTTGTCGCACGGCAACCAGCAGCGTGTGCAGTTAGCGGCCGCTCTCGTTCACGACCCGGAATTGCTCATACTCGATGAGCCGTTTTCGGGCCTCGACCCCGTGGCTGTGGAAACCCTGGCCGATTCGCTGGAGGGGGAAGCCGCCCAGGGGAAAGCGGTCGTCTTCTCTAGCCACCAACTCGACCTCGTCGAAGATCTCTGCGAGGACGTGGTGATCATCAACCAGGGGCGCAACGTCATGGGCGGGAACGTGGCTCAGTTGAAAGAGAGTTCTCCTCACCGTCGTCTGGAAATCGATGTGGTGGGCGGAGACGGAGCCTGGCTTCCGGAGGTCGCAGGCATTGAAAGCGAAGAAGTCGAAGGCTCCCTGGTTCGCTTGCTTGTGCGAAAGGAGATCGATCTGGAAGCGGTCCTTTCGGCTGCCCGGTCGGCCGGACCCATCCGCCATTTCAGTTTTGAAGCACCGAGCCTTTCGGAGATGTTCCTGCGGGCGGTAACGCAATGAAGGGCTTTCGGCCCGTGTGGATGGTGGCCCGGCGCGAGTTGAGGGAGCGTATCAAGAGCCGCACTTACCGGATCACTACCGTGATTTTGCTGCTCATCGTATTGGGTGGGATCGTGATCCCGCAGGTGATCGGGGACGGCGACGGAACCACGTACGACTTGGGACTGGTTGGACACACCTCAGCCGATTTGCTCGATACCCTCGACGTGCTGGCAGAAGCTTCCGACCTTCGTGTGGATACTCGGATGTTCGACGATATTGCCGGCGCAGAGGCAGCGCTAGAAGCCGGTGAGGTCGATGCGGTTCTCGTCGGCGGAACAGAGTACGTCACCAATGCCCCGGCCATTACGGTGTTTCCCGTCACCGGAGGTGGCGGGCTCTCGTCCCTGGTGAGTAGGGCAGCGCAGGCAATCCGACTTCAGGAATTAGCGGCCTCGGCCGGAGTGTCGGTTGATGAAATTGCCAGTGTGTTCACGGAGAATCCTCTCACTTTGCGGAGTCTCGAGCCGCCCGACCCCAACCGAGAGACCAACACCGTGATCAGCTTCGTCGGCTTGATCCTCCTCTACGTGGGGATACTCAGCTACGGGGCCTGGACCCTCAACGGCGTCATCGAAGAGAAAACCAATCGGGTTGTCGAGGTGCTGATGTCGGCACTGCGACCTCACCAGTTGATGGCCGGCAAGGTCCTTGGTATCGGGTTGCTTGGCGTCGCACAACTCCTCCTCATTGTCGTCACCGCCGCTACGGCTGCCCTCGCGGTTGATCTGGTCGACCTCCCCGATGTATCGGGCGGATTGATCGGCTCGCTCTTGCTGTGGTTCGTGCTCGGGTTCTCGTTCTTCAGCGTGTCCTATGCGGCGGTTGGCGCGCTTGTCTCGCGTGTGGAGGAAGCCCAGAGTGTTGCCACTCCGCTGACGTTGGTCGGTGTCGCCGGCTATTTTGCAGCGTTCGCCGTGCTCGAGAACCCCGACGGCGTTGTCGCCAGAATCACGACTCTCCTGCCGCCGACCGCCCCGTTCGTTGTGCCGATCCGTCAGGCGCAGGGTGCCATCGCCCAGTGGGAGTACCTGCTTGCGGTGGTGATCATGATTGCCGCGACCTATGGGCTGATCAGATTGGCAGGCCGTGTCTATTCTGGCGCCATTCTCAGCATCGGAGCCAGAGTAAGACTGCGCGACGCCTGGCGGTCAGCGGAGCTCTAGGTGATCGCTCGGTGACCCAGGGCGCGAAAATCTGGCCCGCCCTCGCCGGCTCCCTGCGCTAGGCTCGGAACCAGAGCGCAGGGATGAGGGGAGGCGCAAGGGGTGCGGATCGAGTCGGAGGCGCGGATCGAGTCGGCCCGTGAGAGCGGTGAATACGTCCGAGGGGCCGACCGGCGAGCTTCTAGCAAGTCATTTCGCCTGCCAGAACGTCGCCGTGGGTTCGAGCGCCGCCGCCCCACCGATGGCACCTGGCGGGTGCGCTACCACCGATGGCTCGAGCAGTACCGGCACGATCATGACACGATCGCCGCCGCTCTCCTCGTGTTCGTGGTCCTGAACATCGTCGACCTCTTGCTGACCGTCCAAGCTCTCTCGCAGGGAGCCATTGAGGTCAACCCGATCATGGCATGGTTCTTCGCCGTTGACCCGGTCATGGCCGCAGTGTTCAAGCTCGTGGTTGGCTCGGGAGTCGCTCTGGCCGTCTGGTTAGCTCGTCGCTATCGCCGGATGCTCGAGACTTCTCTTGCCCTGGTGGCCGTGATGACGATCGTCCTCGCCGTTCACGGCTACCACGCTCTGATCTGACGCGAGCTCCGAGCTACGAGCGGTAGGACCGACCGATTTAGGCGATCGTCACTTCGGGGTCGAGGTATACGTCTTGGATTGCAGTGAGCAGTCCGGCCCCCTCGCTCATCGGTCGCTGGAATGCCTTGCGACCGGAGATGAGCCCTGTTCCACCGGCCCGTTTGTTGATCACTGCGGTCCGAACGGCTTGGGCGAGATCACCCGCCCCCGAGGAGGCGCCACCCGAGTTGATCAACCCGGCCCGTCCCATGTAGCAGTTGACGACCTGCCAACGGGTCAGATCTATCGGATGATTGGTGGTCAGCTCTGAATAGACCTTTGGATGAGTCTTCCCGAAACCGATCGCCGTGTAGCCGCCGTTGGAGTCCGGCTGCTTCTGCTTGATGATGTCGGCTTCGATCGTCACGCCGATGTGGTTGGCCTGGCCCGTGAGGTCCGCTGATCCCTCGTAGTTGACGCCGTCCTTCGTGAAGGCCGGGTTTCGCACGTAGCACCACAGAACCGTGAACATGCCGAGTTCATGGGCCCGGGCGAAGGTATCGCTCACTTCCCGGATCTGACGGGTCGATTCCTCCGAGCCGAAGTAGATGGTGGCGCCCACCCCGGCCGCGCCGAGGTCGAACGCCTGCTCGACCGAGCCGTACATCACCTGGTCGCTCTTAGCCGGATAGGTCAGTAGTTCGTTGTGGTTGATCTTGACGATGAAGGGGATCTTGTGGGCGTAGCTCCGGGACACCATTCCGAGCACTCCGAAGGTAGTGGCCACGGCGTTGCAGCCTGCCTCGACGGCCAGCCCGACGATGTTCTTGGGGTCGAAGTAGATCGGGTTGGGGGCGAAGGAAGCGGCTCCCGAGTGCTCGATGCCCTGATCGACCGGGAGGATGGAGAGATAGCCGGTGCCTGCCAGCCGGCCGTGGTTGTACATCGAAGCCAGGTTACGGAGCACCTGCGGGGAACGGTCGCTCTGCATGAAAACACGGTCGATGAAATCGGCACCGGGCAACTCGAGGCTGGCGGCCGGGATTCCTGTCGAGCTGTATGTGAGGAGATCCTGGGCGTCCTCACCGAGAAGCTTTGCGTAATCCATGTTCTTCCTCCGTTGCATTGCGTTGCGACTCATTATCGCGGGTTTTGGTCGACCCGCGGCCGGTGTCATCTGAGGGAACGAGCCGATCCCGTGCGCGGGGGCCGATGCTCGCTGCCGGATGTTGCCGGGGAGGGGAGGCCTTCCGGCTGTGGAAGAGCTAGCTCCCCATCGCTATGTGGACGGCCATGCTCTGCTTCGAAAAGATCGCTGCCGCTACCGGCGCCGCCGGCTCCGGTTCTCCCAGCGGCGGTACAGATACAGCCAGGCGGGTTCGATGTCTTGGGGAGGAGGCGCCGGCCCGGGCTCAGGAAGGGCCGGTTGCGGTTGTGGATCGCTCCGCTGTTCCTGCTGCCGACGCAGCTCTGCCAGCCGCTCTCGCAGGAACACTGCCTCAGTCTCGGCCCGGGCCGCCCGTTCGCGGGCTTCGGCCAGCTGCTGACCGGCCTCATGGAGATTGCCGAGTTGGTTGATCATCCGATTCCAGGCATCGACGGGAACGAGCACCGAACCTTCGGGGGCCTCCCGGGCTGGTCCGCTCGGCGCCGCACTAGTCGGCGGAGGGGCGGGGCCGGGGCCGGTAGTCGGTTGGGGACGAAGCCGCCCCAGGTGCCGGGCTCGCGCCACCACCTCGTCGACGCCGACCAAACGCACTTGACCCTCGGTGGTGAGCTCGAAACGAGTCGGGATGCGTTCTTTACGGGCCCAGTTGCGCACCGTGGAGGCCGGCACTCCGGTGACCTCTTCGGCTTCGTGAAGCGTCACCCACCGGGTTGAGATCGAACCGCCCTTCGATCGACCGCCGCCTTCGCCGGACGGCGGCTGCATCGGGCGGGCCGTTCGACCTTGTTGCTGCCAGACGAACGCGGGGTCTTCCATGAGCACAGGATAGGTCCACCGGATCGCCGTTGCTCCTAGGATGCGTGCCAGACCGTTGCGGAGGAGGACGCTACCAACATGCCGTCCGAGGAAGAGATCCGAACCGCGGTGGCGCGCGTCGTCGCAGGCGTGCTTTCCCGCACGGGCGAGTCACCCCGGTCTGAGGCAGAGACGGTGATCGCCCATGATCCGGGCCACAACCGCGGCATTGCCATCGGAGCCGATCACGGTGGTTATCCCCTCAAGGAACGAATTGGCTTCTACCTCCGCGAACAGGGTTACGAAGTAAACGACTGCGGTACCAGCAGCCCCGATTCTGTCGACTACCCCGATTTCGCTCATGCGGTTGCCCGTCTCGTCGGCGACGGTTCCTGCTCTTTTGGGATCATCGTTGATGGGGCCGGCATAGGCTCGGCGATGGTCGCCAACAAGGTGCCCGGTGTTCGGGCCGCCCTCTGTTACGACGTCTCTTCGGCCAAGAACAGCCGGGAGCACAATCACGCTAATGTCCTGACCCTGGGGGCGGGACTAATCGGCAATGCGCTTGCCCTCCAGATTGTTGAGACGTGGCTGGCCACCGAATGGGGTCCGGGGCGGCACGCGCGGCGAGTGGACATGATCAGGGAAATCGAGCAGCGTTACCTCAGAGGCGACCGAACATGACCAGCAGGGAAGAACTCATCGAGGCTGTCACCCGGGAGGTCTTGGCCGCCTTCGCTGAAGAGGTCGACGAGATCTGTGTCGACGGTTCCTGTGCCGTGCACAGCCCCGACAAGGTACGTGAGATCGTGGCCACCGGGGCCGGACGCATCAGTTTCTCCGGGCCGGCCGCAGAGGTGCCCCGCGACCTTGCCCGTTACCTCGACCACACCCTGCTCAAACCAGAAGCTTCCGCCTCCGACATCGACAAACTCTGTGCTGAGGCGGTCGAGTATGGCTTCGCGGCCGTGTGCGTGAACCCTTCCTGGGTGAAACGGGCTGCCGATAACGTACGAGGCTCGACCGTGAAGGTCGCCTCCGTCGTTGGGTTCCCATTGGGCGCAACTCCTTCGGAGATCAAGGCGATGGAAACGCGGCGGGCCATCCGCGACGGCGCCCGTGAGATCGACATGGTCATCAACATTGGGGCGCTGAAGTCCGGCGATCACGATACGGTCCGCAAAGACATCGAGAAGGTGTCCGATGCCTGTCGAGAGGCAGGTGTCAAGAACAAGGTCATTATCGAAGCGGCGCTACTCACCGACGAAGAGAAGGTGGTCGCGTCCTACCTGGCCAAGCAAGCCAAAGCCGACTATGTGAAGACCTCAACCGGCTTTGGTCCGGGCGGAGCGACCGTCCACGATGTGTTGCTGATGCGGGAGACAGTTGGCCCCGATATGGGCATCAAAGCTGCGGGAGGCATTCGCAGCGCCGAGGACATGAAAGAGATGATCGCCGCCGGTGCTACCCGAATCGGGGCATCGGCCGGTGTGGCCATCGTGACCGGAGGGGAGTCCAGTGAGCAATATTGAGCTGCGTGCCTACGCGTTCCTTGACAGCCTGCAACCCCAGTATGCGGCGTTCTTGGGGACCATTGCGCAGGGTTTCCTTCCTTTGGCCGGGGACGCCTCGCTGTACGTCGAAATCGCCCCGGGCATCGAGATCAACCGCCTGACGGACATCGCTCTCAAAGCGACCAGGGTCCGGCCGGGAATGCAGATCGTCGAGCGGTACTACGGGATGCTCGAAATCCATTCGGAGGATCAGGCGGAGACCCGCGCCGCCGGACGAGCAATCCTCGAGGCCATCGAGCACGAGGAAACTGATCGCACCAAGCCCAGGATTCTCTCCAGCCAGATCATTCGCCGGATCGACGACCATCAGGCGCAATTGATCAACAGGATGCGCCATGGCCAAATGATCATTCCCGGCCAGACGCTCTACGTGCTCGAACTCGAACCCGCTGCCTATGCACCCCTGGCCGCCAATGAGGCGGAGAAAGCGGCCGAAATCAATGTTCTCGAGGTCAGGGCTTTTGGTTCGATGGGCCGCGTGTATCTCGGTGGCGAAGAACGGGACATCGACGTTGGTTGGCGGGCGGCGGTGGCCGCCATCGAAGGCCTCGAAGGCAAAGAGTCTCCAAAGTAAGTAGATAAGAGAAGGAGAGGGATGTATGGCTGAAGCCCTGGGAATGATCGAAACGAGAGGCTTTGCGGCGATGGTCGAAGCGGCCGACGCGATGGTCAAAGCGGCCAAAGTGGAACTGGTCAGCTACGAGAAGACGGGCGGCGGCTACGTGACTGCCGTCGTGCGCGGCGACGTAGCCGCGGTGAAAGCGGCCATAGATGCCGGCGTACGCAGCGCCGAGAAAGTCGGCGAAGTGATCTCAACCCACGTGATCGCCCGGCCGCACCTCAACATCGACGTGGTGTTGCCGTTGGGACGCGCCGAAGAAGCCGAATCGGAGATGGGCTAGACGGCCGAGGACTCGCCGGGGCCCGACTCAACCGCCGGGTTCCGGAGCTCACTTCGGAGGAGGATGCAATGCTGCTTGGACGCGTAGCCGGGACTCTGGTCGCAAGTCGTAAGGAAGAAAACCTCGAGGGGCTGAAGTTCCTGGTGGTGCGTCAGCTCGACGTGGACAACAAAGAAACCGGGGGGTATGTCATCGCCGCCGACGCAGTCGGGGCTGGAGTCGGAGAGGTGGTGCTTTACGCCACCGGCAGTTCCGCCCGACAGACCGTGCTGACTAACAACCGACCTTGTGACGCGGTGATCATGGCGATCGTCGACACCTGGGAAGTCGGCGGCACCGAGGTATGGCGTAAGTAGATCGCCGAGGAGACATATGTCAACGCTGAGCGAACAGCAGATCCAGGACATCATTGAGCGGGTCAACCTGCGGATCGGCACGGTTGCCGATGGTCAGGGAGCGAAGCTCCGCGCTGAAAACGAGCTGGCCGCTTCCGAGCTTGCCGAACTAGGCGACGGGATCTACGCCACCATCGACGAAGCGGTCGCCGCCGCGCGGCGGGCCTTCCTCCACTACCAGCGACTGGGGCTGGCAGGTCGCAAAGCCATTATCGCCTCGGTGCGATCTTCCATGCTCGAGAACGCCGGGCGACTGGCCGAGATGGCCCATGCCGAGACGGGATTAGGTCGCGTTTCCGACAAGATCATGAAGAACCGTCTCGTCACTACCTTGGCCCCCGGCCCCGAAGACCTCGAACTGGAGGCAGTCACAGGCGACCAGGGGATGATGGTGACCGAGTTCGCCCCCTTCGGGGTGGTCGGCGCGATAACCCCGACCACAAATCCGACCTCGACGATCATCAACAACACGATCTCGATCGTGTCCGCAGGTAATGCGGTTGTCTTCAACGTGCATCCCAATGCCAAACGGGTATCCGCCGAGAACGTCCGTCTTTTGAACCGGGCGATTCAAGCGGGGGGCGGCCCGGCCGATCTGGTGACGGCAATTCCGGCCCCGACCATCGAAAGCGCCAAAGCGGTCATGAACCATCCCGATGTTGCCCTCATTCTGGTGACCGGCGGTCCGGGAGTGGTGAGGGAAGCAATGCGGACGGACAAAGTCGTGATCGCCGCCGGACCGGGTAATCCTCCCGCCGTCGTCGACCAAACCGCCGACGTGGACAAGGCCGGGCGGGACATCGTGGCGGGCGCATCGTTGGACAACAACATTATCTGTGTCGACGAGAAGACCACCATTGCCGTTGACACGATTGCCGACCGGCTCATCCGCTCGATGGCCAATAACGGGGCGTACGTGCTCAGGGAGCATGAGCTGAAGCGGCTCGAGCGGGTGATCTTCAAGGAGATGGGGCCGCCTCGGAAACCGGGGGTCGTCAATCCGACCTTTATCGGCAAGAACGCCGGAGTTATCCTCGGCGAGATCGGGATCAAGGTCGGCGACGACGTACGCCTGGCCGTTGCGGAAGTGCCGGAAGAGCACAACCTGGTGTGGACCGAGCAAATGATGCCGGTCATGCCGGTGGTGCGGGTAACCGACGTAGACCGGGCCATCGAACTGGCCGTGAAATCGGAGCATGGGTTCCGGCACACCGCCTCAATCCACTCAACCAACGTGCAGACCATCACCAACATGGCGCTGGCCATGAACTGCAGCATCTTCGTCGCCAATGGGCCCAACTACGCGGGCCTGGGCGAAGGGGGAGAGGGGTTCTCGTCGTTCTCGATCGCCAGTCCGACCGGCCACGGGTTGACGAGACCGCGCAGCTTCTCGCGTGAGCGGCGGATCACGGTCGTCGGTGCGTTGAGGATCGTGTGATCATTCAGCCGGCCCTCGCCTTGCTCGAATTCGACTCAATCGCAGCAGGCATTCAGGCCGGTGACGCCATGGTCAAACGGGCTCCGCTCGATCTGCTCAAGGCGGGCACGGTTCAACCCGGCAAGTACCTCGTTCTGATCGGCGGGCAAGTTGCCGATGTCGAAGAGGCCATCGACGCGGCCCGGAGCGCAGAGCCGAACACTCTGGTCGACATAGTGTTCCTGCCCGATGTTCACCCGGACGTGGTGGCGGCGGTAGCCGGGGCACGCCGCGCCGACGAAGGGGAAGCGCTTGGTGTGGTCGAAACTATGACGGTGGCCGCCGTCATCCAGGCGGCAGACGCCGGGGTCAAGGGTGCCCGGGTGACGCTCCGGGAGTTGCGGATGGCCGACGGATTGGGCGGCAAGGGCTACCTACTCTTCGGCGGAACGGTGGCAGATGTTGAGGCTGGTGTTGCCATTGGCGCGGCGCGGGTTGGCGGACAGTTGATCAGGGACATAGTCATCGCACAACTCCATCCCGAGATGAAGGACAACCTGTCAGTCGACGGTCGGTTTGAACACCTCGTACGATCGGAAGAGGAGTAAGCGCCATGCAGTTGGGCCGGGTGATCGGGACCGTCGTCGCCACCATGAAGTACGAAGGCCTGGAAGGCGTCAAGCTCCTGATCGTGCAACCCCTCGACCGCCACCTTGACCCGGAGGGGCGGCCGGTGGTGGCCGCCGATGGTGTCCACATGGCCGGACCCGGTGAGTTGATTTACTTCGTTGGCTCCCGTGAAGCCGCCCAGGCCCTTCCCGAGACCTTCGTGCCTGTCGACCATGCCATCGTCGGCATTGCCGACGCGGTGGACGAGTTGTCACCGGGGTCGGGCTCATGAAGGTCGGGCGCGTCGTAGGCACTGTGGTCTCGACCATCAATTCGCCGGTGTTCGATGGTCGCAAGCTGCTGTTGTGCGACTTGCTCGGAACCGACGGCGAAGCAACCGGCGGTTACGTCATTGCCGTCGATGCGGTCGACGCCGGAGCCGGAGAAGTGGTGTTGATCCTCGACGAAGGCACCGGAGCTCGTCAGATCGTTCAGCAGGACCCGGCCCCGATCCGGGCCATGGTGGTCGGCGTCGTCGACGAAATGATGGTTGACGGTGCTTCGGTGATCACGCCGGGGATGTAGCAGCCGTTCCAATCAACGGTGACGGAATCGCGGAGCTTGGCCGGGCCACCTCCTCGGTTCCATGATCAACCGAAACGCCGATCGTGGTTCCGGTCGTCCGGTGGTCTCAGGGACCTGGAAAGTAGAATTCCGTCAGCCATCGGTCAAATAGGCCGTCAAGGTCGGAATCTTCATCAAGCGGTGACTCGAGCTCGACGATCGACACTCGCGAGATCAATCCATCACTCACGAGGAAACTCACGGACCGCCGCAAGTGGTCGGCTTCACGGCCGGAATTGCTGTTGAAGACAACAGTGCAATCGACATTCACCGGGTCAGTGTTACAAGTAGCTTGGATCGGACTGCACCCGTGCATCTGCGCATCGATGTTGGTCAGCGACCACAAGGCCGAGATGTATCCGACCTTCCCGGACACGCAGATAGCCACTTTCCGTGGGCGGTGGTCATCTCCGTCTAGGCCAAAGAGGTTCGGCCTCAACCCGCGGCGTGCCTCGTCCGATCCATAGGGGGTGACAGAACAAGTGCGCTCTCTGGTTCCCGGATGGGTCGAATGGCTGGGTCCGCTGCTGTTCCTTTTGGGGATGGCGGCCATCGTGGGGTTTGTTCCGGTGGTTGTGGTCCGAATGTCCGTACTCCGGGTTGAGCCGACGGATCATTGGACCGCGCAAGCCCGGTTGGTACATGCAGCCCGGGTGAGCGTCATCTGGGCGGCGGCAACGGTTCCGGCCGGGATGTGGCTTCTGTCGACCATCACCATCGGGCCGGTCGGGTGGTTACCCCAGTGGCTGTTCGGACTGGCCGGCGCTGCTGGCGCAGTGCTGATGGTTGCCCGGGTGAGCTGGTGGATTGAAGGCTCGGTGCTGCAACAACCGGTGCCTGGGTGGAGCCCGTTTCTCGGCAGGTTTCTCGTTCGGATCATACCGCTGGCGGGAATCATCATCCTTGCCCTGGCTGCTCCGGCGAGACTGTCCAGCCCCCGAATGATTCTGTGGATGCTGTTTGCCTTCGCTGTTGCAATGTCGCTCCGGTTCCAGCTCGAGCTTGCCGGTTTTGGGCTGGCCGAGCACTCGGATGAACGTTTGACCGCCATCGTCGGCCGGGCCGCCACTCGCGTCGGTGTTGAGGTGCCGGCGGTCTTCATCATCGAACATCATCAACCCAACGCGTTTGCGTTCCCGTGGCGGGGCGCGGTTGCTTTCACCAGCCGCGCCGTGGCGGAGCTTTCAGACGACGAGCTGGAGTCGGTAGCGCTGCATGAACTTGGGCATATGGCCGAATCGACATCCTCCGCCGTGCTCCGGCAGGCTACCCACTTCATCTGGATCCCGCTGGCGGCCATAAAGCCCGTCCTCGGTTCCTTTGGGAGCACCGGCTTGTTGGCAGTCGTGGCCATGCTCGCCGGGCTTTTGATGGTGGTGCGGCGTTTTGCCGCCAGCATGGAAGCGAAGTCTGATGAACACGCTATCGCTCACCTGGATGAGTCCGGCACATACGGCGGAGCATTGGAGAAGATCTACCGGATCGGGCTCATCCCTGCCGTGCTGCGTCGTCCGAGTCACGGCCAATTGAAAGACCGGCTGGAAGCAGCCGGGCTGGACGTGGACTTTGAACCTCCCGCCCCGCCGCCTATGCGAGCATTGGTGGCCGCAACCATGGCAGCGATTCTGGTGGGCCTGGCCATCCTTGCGGCGCCGTACATCGCCATGATCGGAGCCGATCTCTCCTCCCCAACTCCCGCCCGCGTGGCTCTCGCGCTAGGAAGCTATGGATCCTGGCCTTTCGAGCGGCTCGGCCAGTTGGCAGATGTGGACCGGGACTTCGAAGCGGCCGAGGTGTTCTATGCCGCGGCCGCCGAGGTCTCCCCACATCCCGATCCTCTCGTCGACCTGGTCTACGTCCGATCGGTACTCGGCCGCTGTCGCGAGGCGCAGGATGCCCTGACCAGCCTCACGGAGCGCAACGCCTTGCCGGGCGATGTATCGCTTGCCGAAGAATGGGTCGAATGGTGCCGCCAGCAATGGGGTGACGGCATCTGAGCTACCCGATTTCGGAGGCGGCCTGCCAGTTCTCCCGGGCCTCGTTCGCAGCCGCTATTGCTACTACCAGGGCGGCGCCCGGATCTGCCCACCACCAGCCAACCATGGCATTGAGAGCCAGCCCGATCACCGTGGCGGAGGCCAGGAAACCGTCGAGCAGCGTCATCGTCGCTTCTGATCGAAGCGGTTCCGAATCGAGCTGCTCGGCGGTCCGCCGCTTGACAATTGCCAAGCCAAACATCACCGTCGCAGCCACGACCAGATAGGCGATGCCCCACGGCGACTCATCCGGGTGGCGTCCTGTTGTCAGGTCGCTGATCGCAACCAATGCAAGAGCGACGGCCAGGACGCCGAAGGCTATCCCGGTCAGCCGTAGGGCCAATCGGGTGCGGCCGGGGTGGTCGGTTTCATGTTCCGGCAAAAGATGCCAGACGACCACGGCGGAGGCAAAGACCTCCACTACCGACACGGCACCGAAACCTATCAACGCCAACGACGAGGCCGCGGCCCCTAAGGCCAGCGTGAGCGCCGCTTCACCGATGTTCCAGGCAATGGTCCCGTACTCCAGGCGGAGGGCTACCCGTTGCAGGCGGGCGCGATCAGAAGGTAGGGAAGTCACGATCGCCATGATGGCATGACCGGAGAGGTCATCCGGCGCGAGCGCCTCGGCGGCCCGCTCCGAACTCGCTCCGTTCGGCCACCTTCCCCGCTGTGCCGCGGGGGGACTCGAAAGCCCGTCGGTCGCAAAGCGCGAGAGATCACGTTTCAGGGAGAACATTTCTAACCTGATTCAGTCACGGCAGCGGAGCACAGATTGATTGACATCCTGGCGGCTTTTGGGCTCTCTTCATCGGCAGGGTTCAATGCCTATCTGCCGATTCTGATCACCGGACTCCTGGCCCGCTACACCGACCTGTTGACGCTGGCGGAACCGTGGGATGCCCTCGAGGAGCCGTGGGTGCTGTTGGTGATTGCCGTTCTGCTGCTCGTCGAGATCACCGCAGACAAGATCCCGATTGTCGACACCCTCAACGACGTCGTCCAGTCGCTCGTCCGGCCCGCCGCAGGAGCGGTTCTATTCGCTGCTTCGAGCAATGCCATCAGTGATCTCAACACCGGTCTTGCGCTGGTGTTTGGCTTGCTCGTTGCAGGAGGGGTTCACACGGCCAAGACGGTGGCCCGACCGGTGATTACTGCGACCACTGCCGGAGCCGGAAACGCCGTCGTCAGCGCCGGGGAGGATACTGTGGCCGCACTAGTGGCGGTTGCCGCCATTGTTGTCCCGGTGGTTTCAGCCGTGTTCGTGGTGCTGGTGGTCTCCATGCTCGTCTGGTTGATCGTGCGGCGCAGGCGTAGCCGAACGGACCGCCCGAACAGTTGAGGCGACCCGGCTGTTCAACCGGACAACGCGAGTACCGCCGCCACAACCGCATCTCCGTCGGCCAGGGGGTCGACCACGGTCCCGTGGGTGCCGTCTTTGATGATGGTCAATTCGACGTTGTACCCTGCCTCGAGGAGGTCATCGTTGAAAGCGATCGAAAATCCGACGGGCACCAGGGGGTCCAGCTCGCCCTGAATGAGGCGGACGATCAGATTCGGGTTTTCCCCGATATGCGTGTGCGGGTTGCCGTCCTCCCACGCAACTGGGTCTTTGGCGCGGTCCGTGCCGAAAAAGACGCTCATCAGCGGGTCGAGCAAATCGGTGTCGTATGGTCCGGCAACGCCGACAAACGCGTCCGGTAGGGAACTGCCCGACTCGACGTTGCAGTCTCCGGTGAACGAATCACCGGCCAGGGCGGTGACGGCTCCGATATGGGCGCCGGCCGAGTAGCCGACCACCGTAACGAAAGCTGGATTCCCGCCGAACTCAAGAGCGCGCTCGCGAGCGAAACGGACGGCACAGGAGGCGTCCTCCAAGGTGGTCGGGTAGCCGCCGCCCCGCAAGGCCAGCCGGTAGGGAGCATTGAAGACAACGGCCCCGCCCGCTGCGATCGCCGTCGCCAGGGGAGTGATTTCGTCGGGATCGCCGCCGACCCATCCGCCGCCGTGGAACATGATCACCACCGGGTAGGCGCCGGGCGTCGTCGGGGTCAACACATCCATAGTCAGCTGTGAGGTGAAGGGGATGTTTTCGCTTATCAGCACGGTCCCGTCGGCGCTGAGCGTGGTCGATCCTGTTGCCAGTGTTGTGGTGGTCGAGGTACTGCTTGTCGTCGTGGTGGCCTCAGTGGTTGACGGGGCGGGTGCGGTGCTGGTGGTCGGCGAGGTAGTGGAGGTGGTGGCACCAGCTTCGGCGGCGGGGGTGTCCTGGGCGCAGGCAGCCAGGATCAGTGCCAGCGCCAGCACGAGGGACGGGACCAGGGTTCTCATCACCGGCCGAGTGTACGGTCGGGTTTGTTCTAGCTACTACACATACTCGACGGGGTAGTCCTCGAGATCCGCGGCGGCCGCGCGATCGATTAGCCAGGTGACGGTGGCGGCCCCTTCCATGACCCGGCGGGCTGGCAGTGCGGGGCTCTCGTCGCCGAGGAGGATGCGGGCCAACGGGGCTGCCTTGCTGCTGCCCGAGGCGAGGAAGATGATGTTCCGGGCTGCGTGGAGCAGAGGCAGGGACGCCGTGAGCCGCCAGGTTTCCTTCTCAGGAACCCAGTTGGCGACGAACCACCGGTCGTCCACATCGAGCGCCGCCGTCCCCGGGAACAGAGAAGCGGTGTGACCGTCCTCGCCGATGCCGAGCAGCACGACATCGGGGTGGGGGACCCCGTTCACTTTCGGAAGCAGCTCGAGCAGCGTCTGCTCGTAGCGGGCGGCTCCCTCCTGAGGGTCCCGATCGGGAGCCCAGGGAACGGGGTAGACATGCGCAGGAACCCGGTCGAACAATGTGTCGCGAGCCATCCGCATGTTGTTATCGGCGTGGTCCTGAGCGACCCATCGTTCGTCTGCGACCCAGGCGTGGACGGAAGCCCAGTCCACATCCTCTTGGAGGAGTCGCGTGTAGGTCGTGCGCGGGGTGCTGCCGCCGGCCAGACCAAGGGTGACCCGCCCGGAGGATGCGCCAAGTAAATGGGCCACAGTGGCGGCGGCGATGTCGGCTACGACGTCGGGGCCGTCGAGCACTCGAACTCTCATGACGAGAAAGCCTAAACGTCTGGCGGCTGATTCCGTTGCGTTCCCGATGTGGACAAGAGCCTTGACCACCTCCCGGTGGGTCGTTCAAGGGACCATGTTTCGCGGGGCCGCTCGTATCCGGCAATCACAGTGCGGTACAACAACTCGTGAGCGTCGACCGTTGCGGCGTCACCGTGTGCCCGGCTCGTTTCGAGGCTGGCGCGACCCATCGCCGCGGCTCGACCGGAATCGTCGAGAATCATCTCAACGGCCCGGGCGATGGCTCGATGATCGGCGGGAGCCACGAGGAAGCCGTTGACGTCGTCGTTCACCAATTCGGGCAGGGCTGCGGCGTCGACCGCGACGATAGGGAGGCCGGTGGCAGCCGCCTGCAGCGTTGGGATGCTTTGGACTTCGCACTCCGAGGCGATGGCGAAGAGGTCGCAAGCTCGATATACCGATGGCAGATCCTCCTCCGGCACGAACCCGAGAAAGTGGACGCGGCCTTCGAGAGCGAGATTGCCCGTGATCGCCTTCAGGCGCGGTTCGTCGTCGCCGGTCCCGACCAGTACGAGATGCGTGTTGGCCTGCCGAAGATGGAGCAGCGAGTTGAGGAGTACATCGACCCGTTTGTCCTTAGCGAGGCGGCTGACGAAAAGCATTCTCCGACCCTCCGGCAGCCGGTATCTTGCTTCGACCCCCTCGACTCCGTGGAGGCCCGGCCGGTAACGGTCGGTGTCGACTCCGTTCGAGATGACGGTAAACGGCACAACCAGACCCTCTTCGGTGAACGCGGTTGCCTGCGTTTTGGACGGGAACACGACATGGTCGAATTGATTCAACAGTCTGATCGCGTATTCCCAGACGATGCTCTCGGCCAGTCCGTCCAAGCGACCGTCCCATCCTACGTATTGGGCCACAAATCGAGGCAGATAATGGCAGGTCGCCACCAGTGGGACTTCGCGATCGAGGCCGAGGCGCAGGAGCTGCAGGCTCAACAGCGCAGTCTCGTGACTGTGCACGATGTCGGGGTCCGCTTCACGTATGATCTGTCGCAATTCCGTCTGTGAGACGACCGGCAAAGCCCCGTCACTCCAGAAGGGATTGGAGCGCGACTGCAGGCGAATGACCCGCACTCCTTGGTCGTCCTCGACGCGGGCAGTGCCGTCTGCAGAAGCGGCGACCACCGTGACCGAATGGCCCCGGCTCGCCATCGCTCTGGCCAGCTTCTGGGCGACCAACGTGACACCACTCAATGTGGGTGGATATCCGTGACTGACGACGAGGATGCGCATGGAATAGACCTTCGCTAGGGAATCGTTTCGTGGGTTGGTGCAATCCTTGGCGCCAATCGCCAGTAGAAGCCCAGGCTGACGACGTACGGGACGAGATAGAACACACCCCGAAACAGCAACGCTGCCAGGACCGCTTCTTCGAAACCTACTCCCAGGAGCGCGAAGACTCCTGCCATCGACCCATCTTGCACACCGATCCCGGCCGGCAGGGCAGACAGCACACCCGCCATAACGCCGATCACAAAGCCGGTGAACAGCACCGACGGTTTGAGCGGCGATCCGAGGGCATCGAAACAGAACCCGAGAGCGAAAACGCTCCCAAACCAGTCGACGAGGACCAGCGCCCCGATCAGGGCGGCAGATCTCGGCTGCCGGCGCATCCCGCCGACACCGCGATCCAATGCCGTATCGAAGTCCATGAACGGCCGGCTCAAGTCCTTCCGGAAGATGCGTTTCGTGAGTTTGCCGATCCCGCCGAGCGCCGTCCGGCGAGTCTCCGATCGAAAGACGACTGCCGACTCGGCGACGAAAACCAGGATCATCATGATGGTGGCCGCACCGAAGGCAATCGACGCGTTCCCGCTGAGCGTGGCATTTGACAACAGATAAAGGAAACCCAGCGGAAGAAAGGCCTGCATGGCCAGACTTGTCAAGTAGAAATGCAGAATCGAGGCCGCCAGCACGTCGTTGAGCGAAACCCTCTCACGTTGCATCAGTGCGTAACGCACCCCGTAACCCGCCACGCCACCGCTTTGCACGAGATGATTGAGGACGGCCGAGACGAAGCCGATTCCCGCTAACCGGTTACGCCGGATCGGGATGTCCATCAACTGGCCGACCTCAGCGAAGGTGTAGCTGATGCAGGTGTAGGAGACGGCCGTCATGGTCAGCGCGGGCAGGATCAGCACCCAGTTCGACTCCGCGATGACGCCAAGGAAGGCGTCCCAATCTGCGATGATCAGGAGTCCGCCGAGGAAGACGACGGTGGCAACCAGGAAGATCAGGACGCGACGGCGTGTGCTGGCTCGCTTTCCCATTGCCCGTTCCTTCCGACCCGTTCCCGGAATATGCTACGCATCAAATATGCCGGGGGATCTCATGACCCGTGAGGTGAGCGTCGAGTGGCGGCCGGGGCAGAGTGTGACCGGTCGGTTGGCCGGACCTGATGAGGTGCGGCTCCCCACTGTGCTGCTGGCCCATGGTGCCGGCGCCGGCCAGGACCATCCAGGGGTGGCGGGGCTGCGTGAGCGCCTGGCCGGGGCCGGGGCCGGGGTCCGGGTGCTCACGTTCAATTACCCCTACATGGAAGCGGGAAGACGAAGTCCTGATAGGCAGGCAACGCTGCTGGATTGTCATCGGGCAGTACTTGGGTGGCTCCGGGCTGAGGTCGGCAACGAAGTGATCCTGGCCGGGCGGTCGATGGGTGGGCGGATGGGAACCCACCTGGCGGCCGGGGGTGAACCCGTCCGTGGTCTCGTTCTCTACGCCTATCCACTGCACCCGGCCGGAAAGCCGGATGGGCTTCGCATCGAGCACCTGTCGGACGTAACCGTCCCGATGTTGTTTATCTCCGGAACCAGAGACTCGCTGGCCCGGGTCGAGCTCATCGAAGAGCACCTCCGGCCCCTCCCCGGGTCGACCATCGAGCTCATCGACGGCGCCGACCACTCGTTCCGGGTTCCCAAGCGCACCGGCCGCACGTTTGAGGAAGTCCTCGACTGGATCGCGGCACGGACGGTGGTGTGGATGGAGGGGTTGGGGGTTTAGTCGTCAGTCATGAGTCGGAACCAACAGCACTCCGCTGGTGGAACGGACCCCCCTCCGGCTTGGCTCTTTCGAACCAACCCACCTCCCCCCAACCTGGCTCCGGCTGCGCCTGCGCCCTGGTGGGGAGGCGACGAGGCTCACTCTTCCGCTTCGATTGCCTTGACCTTGTTGAGCCTGCGCATGTGGCGTTCCTCGCCGGTGAAGCGGGCCAGCAGGAAGGCCTTCGTTACTTCCTCGGCGAGCGCCTTTCCTATCACCCGGCTTCCCAACACGCTCACATTGGCGTCGTCGTGCTCGACGGACTGGTGAGCGGTGTAGGTGTCGTGCGTCAGTACTGCACGGACGCCTTTGATCTTGTTGGCGGCGATCGCCGCCCCGGCTCCTGACCCACATACGAGCACACCGCGATCGGCTCTGCCGTCGCGCACCGCCCGCCCGACCGCGGCTGCATAGTCGGGGTAATCGACGGGCGATTCGGAGTGAGTCCCCATGTCGAGAATGGCGTATCCCTGATCTGCAAGCAGTTTGGCCAGATCTTCTTTGAGCTGGAATCCAGCATGGTCGGCTCCGATGGCCACTCGCACGTTCTCTCCTCGGTGTCGTCCGGCCGGCGAAGCGTAGCCGCCGTTTCTATTGCCAGGACGGCCCCATTTGAGCCGGTAGGCGGAAATGGGCCGTGCCAAACGTACAATCCGCACTATGGAAGAGATCATTGTTACCGGCGGCAAGCCGCTCAACGGGTCTGTTGCGGTGCTGGGCGCCAAGAACGCCGTCCTCAAGCAGATGGTGGCGATGTTGCTGGCGCCCGGGACGCACCAGTTGCGCAACGTCCCCGGGATTCTTGATGTTGTCCTCATGGGCCGGGTGCTCGAACACATCGGCGCGACATGTTCCTTCGACGGTCATGCTCTCACGGTCGAGGTGCCGGATCAGCTGCGACCGGAGGCACCACTCGATCTCGTTCGTCAGATGCGAGCTTCGATTGTTGTACTGGGTCCGTTGCTGGCGCGCGGGGGCGTGGCCATGGTGGCGTTTCCCGGCGGTGACGACCTGGGAGCCCGGCCCATCGACATGCACATCGATGGGCTTCGGAAAATGGGCGCCGAGTTTGAATTAGAGCATGGAGTGCTCATGGCCAGAGCTCCCCGCGGGCTGGTAGGAACCGAGATCGGTCTGGAGTTCCCGAGTGTCGGCGCAACCGAGAATGTGCTGCTGGGGGCCGTTCTGGCGACCGGCGAAACAACGGTCCACAATGCCGCCCGCGAACCGGAGATCGAAGACCTGGCTGCTTTCCTGACCAAGATGGGGGCTCGGATTCAGGGCGCCGGAACATCGGTCATCACGGTGGAAGGCGTGGATACCCTCCAGCCGACGACCCACGAAGTGCTCGCCGACCGTCTCGAAGCAGGAACGTATGCGGTGGCGGGCGCCATCACCGGCGGAGAAGTCAGGATTGAGCGCTGCGTTCCAGACCACCTTCGAATGGAGCTGAGAAAGCTGACAGACGTGGGTTGTACGATCGGACGTGGTGACGACTGGTTCACGGTAGCCGGACCGGAACGACCGCTTCCGGTGGATTTCGCCACCCTTCCTTTCCCGGGTTTCCATACGGACATGCAGCCGCAGATGGTTGCTCTGCTCAGCGTCGCGTCCGGCACCTCGGTCATCACCGAGAACATCTATGACGCACGGTTCCGCTATGCCGGTGAGCTGATGCGGATGGGCGCAGATATCACGACTGAATGGCAGCACGCCGTCATCAGGGGGGTCGAGAAACTGTCGGGTTGTCCGGTGATCGCACCCGACATCCGTGCCGGGGCCTCTCTGGTGCTGGCGGCCCTCCGGGCCGAGGGCCAAACGGTGGTCGGGGACATCCACCACATCGATCGTGGCTACGAAGACTTCGTCGGGCGGTTGCAATCACTCGGAGGGGATCTCGAACGCCGGCCGGCCGGTGCGGCGCAGTAGGACCCTCGCCGTGCTGATCTGCGTCTGGCTGGTTGCCGGCCGGCCCGCCTCTGCTCAAGAAGAGGAAGAGGGGACCTTTGGTCTCTATGAGGCCATCCTGCTGACACCCTCTGAGGGCACCGTATTGTCGTGGAGCGGGCGCCGGTATGCCGGCCAATTGGAAGTGAAGTCCGCCTCCGACGGACTGGTGGTTGTCGAGCGTGTCGAGCCGGAGGGCTACCTGCTCGGGATTCAGGAAGTCCCCTTCTCCTGGCCCGAGGAAGCGTTGAAGACCCAGGTGGTCGCCGCCCGTACCTATCTGGCCTGGACCTTGTCGCGGGGCCGGGCAGGCTCGGGGGCGACCTACGGCTTTGACATTTGTGCCACTCCGGCCTGTCAGGTGTATGGAGGTCTTGATCAGGTTGAGGGTTCCGGCGGTGACCAGTGGGCAGCCGCCGTTGCCGCAACTACCGATGAAGTGCTGCTCTTCAATGGCGCACCCGCCCAGGCCCTCTACTCGTCGACCACCGGTGGCAGAACGCGAGATGTCCGCGACGTATTCGGCGGCAACGGTGTGCCCTACCTCAGAGCAGTGGACTCGCCGGGTGAACATTCTCCGTTCGTCGACTGGTCGTTTGAGGTTCCCCGCTCGGTACTGGAGGCCATACTGCGCGAGGCAGAAAGGATCGACGGCCGGTTGCAGGGGGCCAGGGTGCGCACCACCGCCGATGGGGCCGGCGCCTGGATGGTCGAGCTCGATGCAGATGGCCGGACCCGATCGCTCACCAGTTGGGATTTCCGCGGCGTGATGAATCGCTACGGGCCCCAGGTCGCGCCGGAGCTGCTTCCGGCCCAGCGACCCGATGGGAAACGCTATCCGCAGACGGTGTTGTCGCCCACCTACACCATCGCAAAGGACTGGAGGTATCCCGAGGATTTTCGCTCCGGGTTCATCGTTGTTGATGAGATCTACACCATCTCGGGACACGGATGGGGCCACCTGGTGGGGATGAGCCAATACGGCGCCCTGGCACTGGCCGAAGCCGGCAGCAGCTACGACGAGATCCTCGGTCACTATTACGGGGGGTTGAAGCCTCAACCGGCTGGGGAGACGCTTCCGGACCAAATCGCCGTCGGTTTGGAGTGGGGCGAAGCGGAGGTGGTTGTCACCGCCGACGGGCCTATCGCAGTTGTCGCCGACGGTGAGCCGATCGCCACCGTCGCTTTGGGAAGCTGGCGGTTCACCGCACGTGCCGATGATGTTGCGGTATATCCGCCCGAAGGTTTTGGGCTACCTCCGGCCCTGCGGGATCTCGAGCCCCTCGTGGTTTCGCCCGCCGGAAGCTCGGTGGTCGTGACCGGCACGCTGGCCGCCGCAGCTGAGGTCCGTCTGGTTGTCTTTGACGGTCCGGGGGTGATCGGTGAGGCGCCTTGGACGTTGCGTGAAGCGGGCCAATTCGCCCTGGTATGGGACGGAAGCGTCAATGGAATAGTGGCCGGTCCGGGCCGATATCGCGTCCTCATCGAGGCCCGCTCGCCGGAAGGTGTTGCCGACTCCTTCATCACTGTTGAGCTGGTGAGGCGGCCGTAGGTCCGGGCTCTCCGCTCCTAGTTTCCGAGTGCCTCTACACTTTTGTGAGCCATGACTGACGATACGACCGTAGAAGACATCACCAAAGGCGCCACCCTGCAGACCGAGCATCCGCAGGTAGACCTGGCCGTGCTCGAATCAACCCTCGAGTACATCCGTCCCGCCCTCCAAGCAGACGGTGGTGATCTGGTCCTGCTCGGTGTGGAAGGCGGGACCGTGAATCTGCAGATGGTCGGAGCCTGCGGCGGTTGCCCACTCTCAACTATGACCCTCAAAGCAGGGATCGAACGGATCCTGACCGAGCGTGTCCCCGGCGTCGACGAAGTCAACGCAATCTGAGCAGGGCGAGAGCGCCGGCCTTTTCTGAAGATCCGATCTCTGAGTTGTAACTTGGAGACCCACGCTTGAGACTGGCCCGATGACGACCCGTACCACGGCTGAACTAATCGAAGCGGCTTTACAGCACGACGCTCGGGCGGTCGCCCGGCTGATCAGTCTGGTCGAAGACCACCACCCGAGTGCCGGCGAGATCCTGGCGACCCTGTTCCCCCGCACGGGTGTGGCCCACGTGGTCGGTCTGACCGGCGCCCCAGGGTCGGGGAAGAGCACACTGACCGACCAGCTTATCCGCCACGTTCGGTCGATCGGTGACGAGGTTGGGATCCTGGCAGTTGACCCGTCGAGCCCGTTCACCGGTGGTGCGATCCTGGGCGATCGGATTCGCATGCAGGACCACATCGGAGATCCGGGTGTCTACATCCGGTCTATGGGAAGTCGCGGCCACCTGGGAGGTGTGGCAGAAGCAACCCCCAAGGCCATCATGATCCTCGACGCGATCGGACTCCCCTACGTATTCGTCGAAACCGTCGGCGTCGGACAGGCAGAGGTAGAGATCGTCGAAAGCGCCGACACGACGGTGGTGGTCGTCAACCCGGGTTGGGGCGATAGCGTTCAAGCCAATAAGGCCGGACTCCTTGAAATCGGTGACATCTTCGTCGTCAACAAGGCTGATCGCGAGGGTGTCGCCGAGGCGGTGCGCGACCTGGAACAGATGCTCGATCTGGGCGCAGAACGAGCCTGGCGTCCTCCGGTGCTGGCCACCGTCGCCACGACAGGCGAGGGGATTGGGTCCGTCTGGGATGCTGTTCAGGAGCATCGTGATTTCCTCGCATCTACGGGACGGCTCATCGAGACACGTTCGGCCCGCCTCCGCCGGGAGCTGCATCGAGCGGTGGTCGCCGAGCTGCTGCGCCGGATTGAGGGTGCCCCGGAGGACGACCGGTTCGTCACCCTCGCGGCGGAGGTGGGTGCTCGCCGCCTGGATCCCTGGACGGCCGCCCGACGGCTCCTGGATGGCGGTTGATCCCGGCGGGTGGTCGGGAACCCACCGTTATTGTGGGTTAACGCCAGCCAAAGGGAGTTCGCTATGTCGCTCGTCGAGTACTCAGTAGACGGGAACGTCGCCCGGATCGTGCTAAACCGACCGCCCGTCAATGCCCTTTCGGCCGAACTATCGGCGGATCTGACAGCAGCGTTCACGGAGGCAGCCGACCCGAGGATCCGGGCGGTGATGGTGACCGGGGAGCCGCACTTCGCGGCGGGAGCCGACATCAAAGGCTTCCAAGTCGCTTACGACCGCGGCAGCGAAGACAGTTTGGCCGCCGATCTTGGCCAAGCCGTTCGGCTTCTTGAAACGCTCGAGAAGCCAACCATTGCCGCCGTGCGCGGATTTGCGCTCGGAGGTGGTCTGGAGCTGGCGATGGGCGCCGACTTCCGATATTTCGCCGACGACGCCCGCGTGGGACAGCCGGAGATCCTGCTGGGCCTGATTCCCGGCGCGGGTGGCACGCAACGCCTTCCTCGCCTGGTCGGCTATCAGCGAGCCAAGGAGATCATCTTTTCCGGTCGGCACCTCGGGGCCGAAGAGGCCATCGCCATAGGGCTGGCCGACAAGGTCCTACCGGCCGCTCAGCTCTTGGAAGCGGCCATGGCCGATGCCGAGCGGTGGGCCGCAGGGCCGACTCTGGCCTATGGAGCAGCCAGGCGTGCCCTCAACGATGCGTTGCGCCTGCCGATTGAACCTGGACTCCGTGCCGAGGTCGATGCCTTTCAGGCGTGTTTCCGGACAGATGATGCCCGCGAGGGTGTGGCCGCCTTCATCGATAAGCGAGCGGCGCGCTTCACCGGTTCGTAGTACTGCGACGCAGCACCCAGCAATCGTGATCCAGGTAGTGGCCGCCCGGTTCGAAAACCCCGGTACCCGGCGGGTTCACGGTTCCCTCGGAAGCCAAACGGCGGCGCACTCCTGGGTCTTCTTCGGCGGTTCGCCCTGCGGCGATTCAAGCCCGTGATCGTCACGAACTTCGACTTGCTCATCCGTCCGACGCAGCCCGCCGATCGGAGTATCAAGCGGCGAAGGTCGGCGACAGGTGACCTCACCTCAAGCAGGTTGGCGCCTACGGCGTACGCGTGGCCACCGTTGGCCGAGTCCGGTGGCCCGCGGACCGGGCCGCGATGATCATTTGTCTTTCCATGCTTGGCGACTCTGTCGGATTAGCGCCGTTCAGATTCCCGACGAAAGAGCCGATGGATTTGGTGTGGAATCGTGGAAAACCACCTGGAGATACGTGGCCGGTGTACTCGGCTGCGCGGTGATCGGGTACTTCCCATTCGTGCAACAGCGACGGGTTCCCTTGCTGGGCGGAGTCGATCTCGGTTTTCACGAATTGGGCCACATGCTCACCTATGCTCTCTCGGACGTTATTGCTGCCCTTATGGGGAGTGTCTTCCAGGTGGCGGTCCCTCTCGGACTGGCGGCGTACTTCGGGCTGCGACGTCGTGATCTTATGGGCGCAGGGTTGTGTCTCGCGTGGGCTGGAGCCAGCGCCGCCGACGTGAGCGTCTATATCGCCGACGCACCTTTCCAACGGCTACCGCTCATCGGAGGATCACACGACTGGGCCTACCTGCTGGGCCCGGCAGCCCTTGGCAACATGAACGGCGCAGCCGGGATCGCTGAAGTCGTGAAGCTCGTCGGTGCGGTTTTCATTCTGGCCGGGATCGCCCTGTGCTTTTTGGGCCCGTTCCGGCCCATCACCCCAGTCCCGTTCCGGTCACCGATCGGAAGGGCGGAGCGGGTTCGGGAACCCCGCCGTTGGGAAGAACCCGAAACGCTGATGTTTGGACTGCCTCCGGAACCGCCCGGCAGGTAGCCGCGTCAGCGTTCGAGGAGCCGTTTCAGTCGCTTCAGGTTGCGTTTCCAGATGGCCGCGAGGACCGGTGAGGCAGCCCTGGCAGTCAACGGCCCGCCCAAATACCAGGGGAACGTCAACTGTTCCCGCCAGGTGAATCTGGTCGTGCCGGGATCGATCGACTCGATCTCAAATGCGCCCTCACCGGTCACCAGACCCGTGTGGCGGACGCCGATGCGTTGGCGGTCGACCCACTCCGTTACCTGCATGATGTCGGTCGTTCGAAAGGGCCCCACCCGGGTACCAACCTCCATGCGGGTTCCCGGCCCCCGGCGCCTGGCGGTGAGGAAGGTGATCGACTCGGCGTCGGCCATCCACTCGACGTGTGATTCGAGATTGGCCGCGGCCGCCCAAACCTGTTCGAGGGGCGTCTGGATCACGACGGAGACTTCGACTGCCGGCACGCACATGAGGATACCGGGAGCGACCTCATAGCTCGTAGCTAGTAGCTCGCCGCCGGTCGCTCCTGGCTCGCGGCTCGTAGCTCTTCGCGCGTGACACAATGTGTCCCCAATGTTGTACCTCGATCACGCTGCTACCACCCCCATGCGTCCCGGAGTCTGGGAGGTGATGGAACCGTTCGCCTGGAACTCGTTTGGAAACTCGTCGGGCTCCCACGGTACGGCCCGGCGCGCCAAGAATGCTCTGGAGGAGGCACGGGAACGGGCTGCAGAGCTGCTCGGTGCCAGGCCGCACGAAATCGTCTTCACCAGCGGTGGAACCGAAGCCGACAATCTGGCGGTAGCCGGAGCAGCCCTGGCGGGCGACGGACGCGGCGGCGTGGTCGCCTCGGCCGTCGAGCATGAGGCGATCCTCGAGAGCGCTCGGTTCGTCGAGCGGCTCGGATGTCCGGTAACCATCGTCGGGGTCGATCAATGGGGCCTGGTCGATCCGGACGCGATCAGCGCGGCCGTCGATGGTCGAACTGCGGTGGTCTCGGTTATGACCGCCAACAACGAAACAGGGGTTATCGAACCGATCGCCAAGCTGGCCGATGCCGCTCGCGCCGCCAACCCCGCGGTCGCCGTCCACACCGACGCCGTGCAGGCCTTTATCTCGGAAGAGGTCACGGTCGATCTGCTTCGGGTGGACATGTTGTCTTTAGCCGCACACAAGTTTGGCGGCCCCAGAGGCGTTGGTTTGCTCTACGTTCGGGATGGGGTGCGGCTCGAGCCGGTGCTCCATGGCGGCGGCCAGGAACTCGGGCGCCGCTCCGGCACGCACAACGTGATGGGGGCGGTTGGGATGGCTACGGCGATGGAAGCCACCGTCGCCGACCGGGTGCGTTTTCGAGAGACGGTGGCAAACGCGAGAGAGGATTTCGAGGCACGGATCAAAGAGACCTTTGCGGATATTCAAATCAACGCTCCCCGCGATGCGCGCCTCGTGCAGCACACCCACGTCCGCATTCCCGACGTCCGTAACGAAACGGCGCTGGTCAAGTTCGACCAGGTCGGCATTGCCGCCTCAGCCGCTTCGGCCTGTCAAAGCGGCGCCGCCACCGTGTCGCATGTTCTGACGGCAATGGGTATGCCTCCTGATCATGCCCGCCAGTGCCTGCGGTTCTCGTTCGGGTGGCCGACCGAGGTAGAGGACGGAGCAAGCGCCGCGGCACTGGTCGTGAAGGCGCTCGAGGGGTTTCGATGAAGACGCTGGTCGCGATGAGTGGGGGAGTGGACTCCTCGGTGGCGGCGGCCCTCATGGTCGAAGCCGGGCACGAGGTGATCGGAGCCACGTTGAAGCTGTGGCAGGGACCGAACGGTGAAGCACCCTCGGCCGGTTGTTGCACCGTGAGTGACGCCGAGGACGCGCGACGAGTAGCCGCCCAACTCGACATCCCGTACTACGTGTTCGACTACACCGATGACTTCCGGTCCGGGGTCGTCGACCCGTTCGTTGAGTCGTATATGTCTGGCCAGACCCCCAACCCGTGCGTCGAATGCAACCGGACCGTCAAGTTCAGTCGACTGCTCGACCAGGCTGGCGCTCTCGGATGCGACCTGCTGGTGACGGGCCACTATGCCCAGGTCCGCGAGGATCCGGCCGGATGGAAACTGTTGCGGGGTGTCGACCCCGGCAAGGACCAGTCTTACGTTCTCTACATGTTGGGGCAATCGGAACTCGCCAGGGTCCGGTTTCCGATCGGTGCCATGACGAAAACGGAGACACGTTCGGTGGCGGCCCGGTGCGGATTACGAACCGCGACCAAGAAGGAGAGCCAGGACATCTGCTTTGTCGGGGTCGGTGACTATCGATCCTTCCTCGATTCGCAAACAGAGAAGGCCAGAGCGACCGGCCCGATAGTCGATCACGACGGTACCTACCTCGGCGACCACGACGGGGTGTCGGGGTTCACGGTCGGCCAGAGAAAGGGTCTTGGTGTTTCTGTCGGCGAGGCCCGCTACGTCACTTCGATCGATTCGGGATCGGCCACTGTGGTGCTCGGCAGGCACGAGGATTTACTGGCGTCCGGCGCACGTCTCGAAAGTGTTTCCTGGGTGCGGAACCAACCGCCCTCACCCGGACGGGTGGAGGTCAAGATCCGCTACAACTCCCCACCAGTGCCGGCAGTGCTCGAACCCGACGGTCCAGCCTGCATCGTGTGGTTCGAGGACCGCCAGCCCTCTGTTGCTCCCGGCCAGGCAGGCGTGATTTACCGCGGAGACGAGGTGTTGGGCGGCGGCACAATCGTGAGAGCCCTCCATTGACGTCCGGCCCGCTGGTTACGGGGGTCGGAAGTCTTCCCCACCCAGATCCCGGGCAGGCGGCCTCGTTTGTGCTGGAGACCACCACAGTTCCGTATCTTCCTCAACTCCCGAACCGTCATCCCGAAGAACGGATGCTGGTTCAATGGGGCGACGGCATATGCGGGTGCGGGGCGATCGATGGCAGCATTGGTCTTGGCTACGGCGAACCGGTTGGGCCGCGGGCCGAAGCGTTCGGGGGAGCCGATACCCTGCTCGAGGTGCTCGGCGATGATGTCCCTGAACTGAAGACCCAGGCAACCGGGCCCGTGACGCTCGCGGTCGGCTTGCTCGCGGCCGGCCATCCCGGCGACGGCCTCCTCGATTGCGTGGCGACCAGCCTGATGGGTCGGGTCGACGAGCATGTCGCCTGGTTGGCCTCCCGCCTCCCGCACACGGACTTCACGCTCATCTTTGATGAACCCGGTCTGTCGGGACTGCTGGTGCCCGGGTTTCCGATCACCAGGGAGCAGGCAGGGCGCGTGCTCAGGAAGGTTCTGAACGCCGCGCCGGCGCGGGCCGGCATTCATTGTTGCGCCGACACCGACTGGTCGGTGGTCGTCTCCGCGCGTCCATCGTTGATTTCGTGGGATATCAACGCTCTCGGAGCGGCCTTTCTTGAACATGCCGAAGCGATTGCGGCGGCCACCTGGGAAGGGACGGGGTTCATCTGGGGCGTCGTCCCAACTCAATCCCAGCCACTTCCCGCTGACCTCGAGGTGCGCCTGCAACGAATCGTCGGCAGGTTGGTGATGTCGGGAGCGAAGATGGCCGGTCTGCTGGAGGGCGCTATGTTTTCTCCTGGGTGCGGATTGGCCGGACTAACCAAAGGTCAGGCAGAAATCGTGGCTCGCACGGTGATTCGGCTAGCGGAGGAGTTGCCTTCATATGGCTGAGGATGTCGCCGCCCGGGTGACCGAGCTGCGAACGCAGATCAGGTATCACAGCCATCGCTATCACGTCCTCGACGCACCCGAGATCTCGGATGCCGACTACGACCGGTTGGTCCGGGAATTGGAGCGGCTCGAGGCGGAATATCCCGACCTCATCACGAACGATTCTCCGACCCAGCGAGTCGGAGCTCCGGCCTCCGACCTGTTTGCACCGGTTCCGCACCGTCAGCGGATGTTCTCGCTGGACAATGTCGAGTCATTCGATCAGCTGGAGGCCTGGGAGACGCGCATGGCGCGTCAGCTCGAGGGTGACCGGGCCGGATACGTCTGCGAGTTGAAGATCGACGGTCTGGCCGTCTCCTTGACCTACGAGAACGGTGTCTTTGTGCGAGGAGCGACTCGTGGGGATGGTCTCTCCGGTGAAGATATCAGTCCCAATGTGCGGGCTATCGACGCCATTCCGCTGCGGCTGCTTGGTGAGCCGCCGGAGTTCATGGAGGTACGCGGCGAGGTCTATATGCCCCTTCCGGCGTTTGAGAACCTCAACGAACGCCAGGCGGCTAAGGGGGACCGCCTCTTTACCAACCCCCGCAATGCCGCGGCCGGATCGGTTCGCCAAAAGGACCCGGCCGTCACGGCCTCGCGATCCCTCTCGATCTGGGTGTACCAGCTCGGCTACGTCGAGGGCGGCCCGGCCTTCCATCGCCATGGGGAGACGCTCGAGTACCTTCGCGACCTGGGTTTGAAGGTCAACCCGGCCTCTGAAACGGTGCCGGATCTGGCCGGTGTGAAATCCTACGTTGTTCGGGCCGAGCTGGAAAGACACCGGCACAGCTATCAAACCGACGGTGTCGTGGTGAAACTCGACAGCCTGGCCGACCAGGAGAATCTGGGCTACACGGCTAAAGCACCCCGTTGGGCTGTGGCTTACAAGTTCCAGCCCGAAGAGCAGACCACGACGTTGCGGGCCATCGAGATCAACATCGGTCGAACCGGGGCCGCCACGCCGTTCGCGGTGCTCGAACCCGTTTTCGTCGGCGGCGCCAATGTCGGCATGGCAACCCTTCACAACGAAGACGAGGTCCATCGTAAAGACGTCAGGGTTGGCGATACGGTGGTGGTTCGTCGGGCGGGCGATGTGATTCCCGAAGTAGTCGGACCCGTGCCGAGCTTGCGGACCGGGTCGGAGCAGGTGTGGCACATGCCGTCCGTCTGTCCCTTCTGTGGTCATCCGATTGTCCGTCCCCAAGACGAGAAAGTGGCCCGATGCACCGGCGGTTTGGAATGCCCCAGCCGGCTCCGGGAATGGCTGGCGCATTTCGCTTCTCGCGACGGTATGGATATCGAGGGTCTTGGCTACAAGACCATCGACCTCTTGCTGCGGGAGAAACTGATCTCAGATCCCGCCGACATCTTCTTCCTCGGAGCCGACGATCTGCTCGGTTTCGAGGGTTGGGGTGAGGTATCGGTCGGGAATCTGCTGGCTGCGATCGACGGTGCCCGGCACCGACCGCTGGATCGCTTGCTCGTAGCTCTGGGAATCCGTCACGTCGGCGGCACGGTCGCCCGGCTCCTCAGCCGCAGGTCCGGCGACATGGACCGCTTGCTTGGTGCAAGCGAGGGGGACCTGGCGGCCATCGAGGGAATCGGTCCAACTATTGCCGCTTCCGTGCATGACTGGGCGGCCGATCCGGAGAACCTGAGATTGATCGATCGGTTTCGCGCCGGTGGCGTCCAACTCGCCGACGAGCAAGAAGCCGGTGGCTCTTCTGCGCTCGAGGGACTCACAGTCGTCATCACCGGCACACTGCCGTCGCTGGGCAGAGAGGAGGCCAAAGCTGCCGTTGAGGCCCAGGGCGGAAGAGTGACGTCATCCGTGTCTGGGAAGACCTCCGTGGTTGTGGCGGGCGAGTCGGCCGGGTCTAAGCTCGCCAGAGCCGAGGAGCTCGGGGTGCGCGTGATCGACGAGACGGCATTCTTCGAGCTCTTGGAAAAGGGGCCGGAAGCAATGGGATTGAAATGATGCGAACTGCAATCGCAGGGTTTGTCCTGCTGCTGGCCTCAGCATGCTCGGGAGGAGCGACCGACGGTCCCACCACCATCCTCGAGGTTGACACCTTTCCCGAGCAGGCCGTCGATGTGCACTTGTCTGAGTCGGCCGTGCGTCAGATCATTAATAGTGAAATCGCGGCACCCGAATACAATTCGGACCCGCCGACCAGCGGAGCCCACTCGGCCAAGGCCGCCGCCTGTGGCATCCTCCGCCAGCCCGTGCCCGATGCCTATCAGCTGCACGACCTCGCTATCGGCGTGATCGTCTTTCAGTACGCGCCATCCCTTGAAGCTGTCGATGTCGAGCGCATCGAGGAACTGGCCCGCAGCTTCGAGGATCGGATCATCGTAGCCCCTCGCCCCGGGATGGACGCGCCGGTCATCGCTACGGCCTGGACGACGATGATGCGGCTGAGTGCGGTCGACGAGGAACTGTTGCGGGCTTTCTACGACCAGTACGTTGGCTCCGGCCGGGAGACTGGCGAGTGTCCCTTCGACGTCGATGAGGGTCTCTAAGCCCGTTCTTGCGTGAGAAACGTGCCCCACGCGCCGCAAACTCACGCAAGAACGGTGTTAATAGACGCGGAACGTCCAGGAATACTCACCGGCATCGGGGAGTCCGCTTAGGGTTCGCCAACGGATCAGAACCTCGTGTTGGCCCGGTGACAGTTCAGTGATCACCCCGTCGGCCCCGGGCTGCCATGAGTAGAGCCCGGTTCCTTCGACGAAGAACAACTCTTCGTCCGGGATCAGGAAACCGTCGACAAAGAGGTCCATGGCATACCCGCTGACCAGGTCGACTTCGATGCGTGTCTGGCGGACAACGGTCTCACCGGGCTCCGGGCTGACGCCGTCGACCTGGGGGGGCCGTCCTGCGCCGGGCCGGTCCGGCGACCCGAACGCGATTCCAAGCCCAACTACGACCACGAGGGCTAGACCCAGACCAACATAGACGGTGCGAGGACTCACAGCACAGATTGTAGGGGGACGCTGCCCGGCAGCCCCGGGCGTACTACCGTTGCGCTCATGCGGACTAACCCGGTACTCACCCAGCTGGGGGCATACCCCATTGCGGCCCTCCAGGAACGCGCCCGCGCAATGCGAGCCGCCGGCGAACCGCTTCTTGACTTCTCGATCGGCGACCCGCGCGAACCGACTCCCGCCTTTGTACCGGAAGAGCTCCGTCGTTCCATTCCGGCCGTTTCCCAGTATCCAACGACATCCGGATTACCTGAACTCCGCAGCTCCATTGCTTCGTACGTCCGCCGCCGGTTTGGCGTCGAGGTTGACCCTGATACGCAGGTGCTTCCCACTGCCGGGTCCAAAGAAGCGATCTTCTCCACCCCGCTTGCCTTCGTGGACCGGACGGCCGGCTCGGCGGTCGTGTGGGCGACCCCCGGCTATCCGATCTATGAGCGAGGCGCCCTTCTGGCAGGCGCGGTGGGTTTCCCGGTAACCCTCGAGGGAGATTTCATCCTCCGGCCGACCCAGGTTCCTGATGCGGTGTGGGACCGGACTGCTCTTATCTGGATCAACTATCCCCACAATCCGACCGGAGCGATCATCGGCCGGGAAGATCTCGAGGACCTCTACGTCCGTGCCAGGCGAGCCGGCGCCTGGGTTTGCTCCGATGAGTGCTACGTCGACATCTATGAAGGGGAGCCACCGCCCTCGATCCTGCAGCTGGCCGGAGCCGGGACCAAAGGGGCGCTCGCCTACCTCAGTCTCTCCAAACGGTCCGGGATGACCGGCTACCGGACTGCTGTGATTGTGGGTGATGCAGAAGGTATAGCGATCCTCAAGGCTTTGAGGACATCCACCGGTACCGCGTCACCCGAGTTCGTTCAGAAAGCGGCCATCACCGCCTGGAACGACGACGATCACACCGCTGAGCGGCGGGCCATCTTTGCCGCCAAGCGGGCCATCCTTCGTACGGCGTTCGAGGACACAGGCCACGAAGTGGTCGCCTCGAGGGCCGGCATATACATCTGGGCCCGGGTCGGCGACGATGTCGCGGTTGCCGAGCGTCTCTTGACCCGGGGGATCGTCGTCTCGCCGGGAAGAGCTTTCGGGTCGGGTGGTGAGGGCTTTCTCCGGCTCGCTCTCATCCCAACCCTCGACGAGACTCAGCAAGCCACGGAGGTTCTGAAAGCGTGTCTGACCGAGCCCTGATCGAGGCCGCCTACGCCGACCTCAACCTGCTTGGAGAGGCGACGGGTGCGGTCGAGCGAACTATGGCACTCCTGGACGGAGGGCACATCAGGGTTGCCGAGAAGCGGGACGGTGCATGGGCAGTCAATGGGTGGGTCAAAGAGGCCATCATTCTCTATTTCCGGATCACAAGACTGCACACTATGACGGCCGGCGAATTTGAATACCACGACAAGATCCCGACCAAGTCCGGGCTGGCAGAGTCGGGCATTCGCGTCGTACCTCCTGGCACCGTTCGGTACGGGGCCTACTGCGAACCGGGAGTTGTCGTCATGCCCGGCTACATCAACATCGGCGCCTACGTCGGAGCCGGCACGATGGTCGACACATGGGCAACCGTCGGGTCCTGCGCCCAGGTAGGCCGCAACGTGCATCTGTCGGGTGGGGTGGGCATCGGTGGTGTGCTCGAACCACCCAACGCCCGGCCGGTTATCATCGAGGACGGCGCCTTCATCGGGAGCCGCAGCATCGTCACTGAGGGGGCTATTGTCGAAGAGGGAGCAGTTCTGGGCGCCAACACTACGATCACCGCTACCACGCCGATCATCGATGTCACCGGGTCCGAGCCGGTGGACTACCGGGGTCGGGTTCCCGCCCGATCGGTGGTCGTTCCCGGTACCCGCCCGCGATCGTTCGCGGCCGGAACCGTTCAACTGCAGTGCGCCTACATCATCGGTCGGCGCTCCGACTCGACGGACGATCGTACGTCGTTGAACGAAGCGCTTCGCACGTTCGAGGTGACCGTATGAGCGACCTCATCTCTACTCTGGTTGATCTCATCGATGTCCCTTCGGAGATTGGAGATGAGGGCAGGTTGTGTACCTCCCTGGCGGAGCGTCTTATGTCGACCTGGGGTATGGATGGTGTTGAGCGCATAGGTAACAGCCTCATCGTCGGCAAGCGGTCGCAGCGGCCGCTCGTTCTTCTCGTTGGACACATCGACACGGTCCCCGCTCAGGGGAACGGACCGGCGACGATCGAAGAGGGCAGGGTCATCGGTCTGGGCGCCTCCGACATGAAGTCCGGATTGGCGGTCATGGTGCACCTATTAGAGGATCCGTCCGTCCGGTTGGGTCCCTATGACGTCGTCGGGTTGTTCTATGACAAGGAGGAGGGCCCGGTCGACGACAACGGGCTAGAACCGGTGCTGCAACGGGCCCCCTGGCTGGCGGAAGCCGAGTTCGCGGTTGTTCTCGAACCGACGGACCTCGAGCTGCAGGTTGGCTGCATCGGCACCATCAATGCGACCGTGCGATTCGAAGGGTATTCGGCGCACAGCGCCCGTCCCTGGCTGGGAGAGAACGCCATCACCAAGGCCGGATCATGGCTGGCGGAACTGCACGCCCGACTTCCCGAGAGCATCATCATCGACGGCCTGGAGTTCAAGGAAGTCTTCTCGGTCACTACCGCTTCCGGCGGCATCGCCCGCAACATTATTCCGGCCAGCTTCGAACTCAACCTCAACTACCGATTTGCACCGGATAAGACGCTCGACGAGGCGGAGGCCAACCTACGAGAGGTGGCAGCGGCGGCCGACGGCATCGAAATCGTTGACCGGGCGCCACCCGGGCCCGTTCCGCGAGGCAATTCCTACTTTGAGCGACTGGCCGCCATGTCGGGGGCGGCCTGCACACCAAAACAGGCCTGGACCGACGTGGCGCGTTTGGCTCAGCATGGAATCCCCGCGGTCAACTACGGCCCGGGCGAAACTGCCCAAGCCCATCAGGCTGCCGAAAGCGTTGCGGTCGTCAACCTGCCGGTGGTCTTTGAGGCACTTCTCCGGTTCTTGAGCTGAGTGGTCAGTCGCTCAGTCGTCGCTGCGGAACTTGAAGGAGATTTTCACCTTGGCTCGGTACGCGACGACTTCGCCGTGCTCGCCGATCTGCATGTCGAGATGGGCGATCTCGGCGATACGGAGATCCTGAAGTGATTTGGCGGCAACCTCTACGGCTGCGGCGGCTGCCTTTTCCCAGGACTCGGAGCTGGTCCCCACCAGCTCGATGACCTTGTATACGCTCTCCGACACGGTCGGGCTCCCTTTCGTTGCCTGCCCACCATGCTGGACTCGAAAGGGCGTTTTGTATAGGGGGCAAAAAGGTCACTTAGTCAGGAACGTCTGGCGTTGCCGAGTCGGGTGCTTGGCCCGCGTTGCGGAACAGGATCAGTGGTCGACGGCGCTGGCAATCTCGCTGTAGAGCAACGAATTCTGATCGCCGGCAAAGGAGACGGCCAAAATCGCGACGAGAGCGATCAATAGGACGAGAAGCCCGTACTCGACGAGGCTTGCGCCGTACTGCAGGTTGTGCATAATGCGGAGCAAACGAAGCATGGGACTCCTCTCAGTGCTCTCCACCATTATCGGTGGTGTCCCCGGCTTTCTTGATAGGTCGGCAGGCCCAAATAGGACCGGCTCGATTCGCTGCTGGTATGCCGGTCGCAGAAACGGCCGTGCGATCTCAGAGGCCTTCGCCCATTCCGCGCGGTCATTTCAGCGACAGACCACTAGGTCTTGGCTTCCGACCGTTGCTCGGATGCTCCGATGGCCGATTCATAGATGCGCAGGTAATCGAGTGCCGCGTGCTCCCACGAAAAGTCGCGGGACATGCCGTTACGTTGCAACTCTTTCCATTCCTTCTTGGCGATGCGGTGCACTCGCATGGCGCGGCGAATCGTCTTGGCGGCCTCTTCAGGAAGGAAACTGCGAAAACCGAACCCGGTCGCTCCATCGGGCTGCTCATCGAGATCAAGGACGGTGTCGGTGAGCCCGCCGGTGAAATGAACGAGCGGCGGACATCCGTACCGCATGGCATAGAGCTGCCCAATCCCGCACGGCTCGAATTGGGACGGCATGAAGTAGGCATCGGCCCCGGCAAACAGCATTCGGGCCAGCTGCTCCGAATAGTCGAGATGCCGCACGGAGCGGGGGTGGCGCGTTTGCCAACCATCGACCATGACATCCAGGTTTCCGTTGCCGATCAGTAGCAAACGGAGCCCATCTTCGGTGAGCCGATCGAGGCCGGCGTCGATCAGGTGCAAGCCCTTCTGCTCTGTCATTCGCCCCACGTTGCCGACCAGGAACCCGTCGTCGAGATCGGCCTTCTGCAACAAGGCTGTGCGTGACTCGTCCCGGGCCTTGAGCCTCTTGGCCGAGAACGGAGCGGCAAGGACTGGATCACGTTGCGGATCCCACGACTCGGTGTCGATGCCGTTGACGATGCCGACCACCGGCGGGTCGAGCCAGTTGATGACCTCGCTCAATCCGCCGGTCACGGACGCGTCGTTGGTGATCTGGGTGGCAAAGGTTGGGCTGACGGTGGTTACCCGGGTAGCTCCAACAATGCCGGCCTTGAGATAGTTGGCCTGACCGTACCATTCGAGCGCTCCTCCCAGCATCCGGTCTTGCCAGGGCACGCCCAGCTCGTCGGCGGCGTCGGCCAGCGGCCCGAGGAGTGGATAAGAAGCATTGTGAATCGTCTGCACCGTCGGCACGCCAGTGAGCAAGGCCACCGGTCCGACGTGGCCGTCGTGGAGGTGAACGAGGTCGAAGCCTGTTGCCAGCTGAGCGACGGCCGCCGAGAACCGCGCCCAGCGGAACCACTCGTCTTCGTAAGCGTCTCCGGGCTTCGGCCCGTAGATACCGGGACGATCAAAAGCTTCGGCGTCATCGATGAGCAGCACCTCCACCTCACCCAATTGATGGCGGTAAGCAGGCACCGGTGTATCGGCTGCGACCACGCCGGTGTCGTGCAAATGGCGGTAACGAGGGATGGCGACCGTCACCTCGATGCCGTGGTCCGCCGCAGCCTTGGCGAGTCCGGCCACGGCCTCTCCCATCCCACCGGTACTGGCCAGAGGAGAGCACTCAGCCGCCGCCATCAACAATCTCATGTTGTCTCCCGGGCCGCTTCGCCGACTTCAATCGTCATCTCGTAGTTCCCATCGCCGCTCGTTGACCAGTGGGGCCACAACACGACTCCCTGCAGAATCGAGGTAAGGCCCGCATCTCTTCTCACGACGGTGCGGATCGGTACTGAGAACATCGATCCCGGCTGACGGAGCACAACCAGCAGATACGTCTCAATCCCGCTGTGACGCAACCGGAATCGGTGTCCGGACATGGCGAGCGGTTGGTCGACTTTCTGCCATTTGCCTCCGTCAACCCTTATCTCCCCGGCACCTTCCCACACCGATACCGGCAGTTCCGGTCCGAAGCGGCCACCGGAGAGGCCCGCAACCTGGTAGCCGATCTGCAACCGGCGGTCTTCGCCTTCGATCGTCTTGTGAACCTTTCCCTCCAGGGCCGTCATTACGATCTGTGCCGATCCTCGACCCTCAGTTGCCTCCTCGACGGCGTATGCAGTATCTCCCAGAGGCAGGAGTTCCTCATAGGTCTCGGCAGAAAATGAAACGACGGTCGTGGTCTCCGGAAGAAGATGATCGACCAACCAGCGACGGGGGCGGCGGTCATAGACCGGCGTATCTGCCAGATCGACGTGGTACGGCTCGTGCGTGCGAGCGACGACGTCACTGATCGACCATCGGGACGGTTTGTCGTCGAAATACAAAAGACATCCCCCCTCGGCAGGGTCGACGACCCAGGATTGGTCGGGCAGCTCAACTTCGATTTCCTCTCGTCCGTCGGCATCCCAGTCGAGGTGGCGCAGATAGGCCCAGGCGCGGCCACGATGGTGATTGGCATCGATCATCGTTTGAGCGGTGATGAGGTGACGGTTGGCTACGGCCCGCAAGTGCGGGGAGTACAGCCCGCCCGACACACCGTGCCGGTAGGGATCGTTGCCTTGGGCCTTGAGTAGCTCCCGATGTGCCTCCTCGGCCCCTTTTGTGCTCGCCACATGTGTAGAGACGCGGAGCATCTTCCTGTACAACATCGCCGCCTCTGGGTACTTGATCAGGAAGTTTGGCCACCACCCACCTCGCAGGAAGGCCTCCATACGAACCCAGTCTGTGGGCTCGCCCTCCCTGGATCCCGGCCCGGTTGCCCCACGTACCGTTTCGGCCGAGAGCGACCACTCGCTCATTTCGCGATACGAGGCCGGTGGGATTGCCACCTGCCGGTCGGTAGGATGATCGTCGAGGTAACTCTCGAAGGTGGTCGTCTCGAGCCAATCCGCAGACTCGACCAGAGTGAAGAACCCATCGAGCCAGTTCCCCGGCGCGTACACCCGGGCCGGACTGTTCGGCCATAATCCGAACTTCTCTCCGTCGTCGGCGATAACCGCAAGGGCATCCTGGTCCTGGTCATGGCGATCGCGGAGCAACGCCACCACATCCTTCGGATCAGCACCGGGGACCGCATTACGGAGATCCTGGGCGATGGGGAAGATCGTCAGTGTGTTGCCCAGGTGGTCGGTGATGAAGCTGCCGCCCAGACTGTCGGGTGGGTATCCGGCGTGCTGAAACGCGAAATCGTCGAGGAGCGTGTATTCCATTCCGGCCTCGCGGAGGAGCGAGGGAAGACTCGGATCCCACACTCGTTCGGCGAGCCATAGGCCGCGCGGAGCGCGATCGAAGCGATCCTTCAAGAATGCCGTAAGAAGGGCAATGTGGGCCAGGGCATCTTTGGTAGGGATCGAAGGGAGGATGGGATCGTAGAAAGCTCCGCCCATCCACTCGATCTGATTCGCGTGGGAAGTGAGAGCCTCGAGGACATCCGGCCGGTTTTTGTCGAGCCATTCCAATAGCGAACCCGAATAATGCAGGTTGATCCGGATATCCGGATGAGCGGCCAATACCTCCAGGAACGGCAAATACGCTCGATCGCACGCATCCTGGGCGACGTCGTCCACGTTGCCGAGCGGTTGGTGGCAATGAGCCGCAAAAATGAGCTTCAAGCTTCACTCCTCACAGGTACGTCTCAAAGCTACCGTAGGGGCTCGCAACCCGCAGGGCGGCATGGAGTCTCAGCAGCCGATAGTTATCTCGCCGGAAGAAATCGACCTGGTCGTCGAGAACCTTCGCGCGGAGTTTGACACGGTCTTTGGGCCGGCTGATATCGACCGGATGGCTGCCAGCTCGATTGACCTGCTGGAGGAGATCCGCTCCGGCCCGCTCCGCCCGGATGAGGTCGAACAGTTCTCCAGGGACCGCCTGCGGGCCCAGGGCAAGGTTGAGGGCACGTTGCTGGCCGGGGTTCCCTCCGTCATCTTCGTGTGCGTCCACAACGCCGGGCGTTCGCAGATGGCGGCCGGTTGGGCTAGACACTTGGGAGGCGATCGCTTGCTCGTGTTCTCGGGAGGTTCCGTCCCAGCGGAAGCCGTCAATCCTCGAGCCATGGAGGCAATGGCCGAGGTCGGCATCGACATCTCGGAAGCCTTCCCGGTGTCTTTCACCAACGAGATTGTTCAGGCTTCCGATGTAGTTGTCACGATGGGTTGTGGGGACGTTTGCCCGTACTTCCCAAACAAGCGCTACGTGGACTGGGAGCTGGCCGATCCGCACGACGCTTCTCTGGAAGAGGTACGGATGGTCCGGGACGAAATCGGGCGACGCGTCGAGCAACTACTGGTCGAGATGGAGTTGCGGTAGGGGGCAGTCGGTGCGATGGCCATGAATGAACTCCACCGACCCGGTCGGACCTTGCGCATCCTGACCGCCAATCTCTATGCGGAACGTCTCGATGTTGGGGGGTTCCGAGAGCTTTTAAAGGATCTCGACCTCGACGTAGCCGTAGTCCAGGAGTTGAGCTTCGCAGCTGCTGAGGTGCTGGGCGGGGTCCTGCCCTATGGGATGCTGGTCCCCGAAGAGGGTCATGATGGGCGAGGGTTGGCTCTGAAGGCGCCGGCTGAGATGGAACGGCTGCCCATGACCTTTCGGGATGGATTGATAGCCAGACTCGAGCCACCCGAATGGCCGGGTTCACTCGAGATCATCAACATCCACATGGCGAACCCGATCATGTGGCCTCCCTGGCAATCGGTACGATCGCGCGGTCGGCAACTGGGTGTCCTGTTGGCGCACCTCGGCTCTCCTGGGTCCCGGCTGGTGGCCGGTGACTTCAACGCTTCGCCCGCCTGGCCGGTCTACCGGCGTCTCGCGGCCCGCCTCGATGACGCCGCGGTACTGGTGACGAAGGAGCGTGGAGGACGACCGGTTCGAACCTGGGGCCCCACCCCTTCGATGCCGCGGCTGCTGCGTATCGATCACGTGTTCGTCGAAGGTCTCCGTCCGCTCGATACCCGGCGGGTGACGATTCCCGGTTCGGACCACAGCGGGCTCCTCGTCGAGGTTGATTTGGGCTGATTGACCGGCGGGTGGCTGGTCGCTGGGCGGAGGCATCGATCGGAGCGCCTCCTTTCGTGGTCGCGCAGGTGAGCTTCAAGAGGTAGGAGTGCTCTGAACCGGAAACCGGCGAGAGCAGTTTCCAGCCTGGTGAGGATGTCAGGTAGCGATGTGCCGGCGAATACTCCTCATGGAATGCAACCCCATCGGGCGTCAAGGTGATAGCCCGGGAGGCCGATGATCTGTGATGGCGCCAGCCCAGTCCCGCTCTTTGCTTTCCGTGCCAGACCAATCCAGAGTGGTCTTCGACGGGCTGTTCGAGTCGGCACCCGACGCGATGATCGCTACCGACACCAGGGGCATCATCGTTCGGGCCAACACCTGCGCCGGGCTGCTGTTCTCCTTCCGGCCCTCCGACATGCGCGGGATGTCGATGGAGCAGCTCTTGGCCGAACGGTTCCGCAAGGAGTACCTTGCCCACCGGCGAGCGCTTCTGGAAGGGGGCGCGCCAACGGCCCCCGAGTTGGAGGTCTACGGGCTGACCGCAAACGGGAACGAGGTCCCGATCGACGCCGCCGTCGGTCGGTTCGAAACGGGCGGGACGACCTACGTCTTGATGGTGATCCGCGAGGTAACCGACCGGGTCGCCACCCAGGAGAATCTGGAGCGGAGGCTGGCCCTCGATGCGGTGGTGGTAAGCATCCTGGGACGCCTCAACGCTCCCACGTTGGAGGAGATCGACCAGCAGATCCACCAGTCGTTGGCCGACCTGTGCGAGTTCGCCCAGGCCGACAGAAGCTACATCTTCGAGAAGTCGGAGAACGGGACGACCATGAGCAACACCTATGAGTGGTGCTCCCCCGGAACCGAGTCCCGAATCGACATGTACCGGGACATTCCGCTCGCCACCTTTCCGTGGATATCCGCGCAGATCGACCAGGGGCGAGTGGTGCAGATCCCCTCGGTCGATGATCTCCCGCCCGAGGCTCGTGTCGAGCAAGACCGGTTCCGCCGACAAGGCATCCGATCGGTCGTCAACGTGCCCATGATCGCGGGCGGGCGCGTCGTCGGGCTCATCGGGTTTGAAGCCGTGCATTCGCAGGCGATGCGCTGGCCGGCCGATGAGATCTCCACCTTCATGGTTCTCCAGGATTTCTTCGCTAATGCGCTGCGACGCCAGCAGGTTGGCATGGAGCTGCAGCGCACCAACCGGATGCTCCAGGCGGTCACGGAATGCAACGACGCACTGGTGCGCGCCGAGGATGAGGACGCTCTGCTACGAGATGTGTGCAGGATCGTCGTCGAATCCGGCGGGTACCGGATGGCCTGGGTTGGGGTTGCCATGCACGACAAAGAGAGGTCGATTCGACCGATCGCCCAGTGGGGGCTGGACGAAGGATACATGGCTGGCTTGACCGCCTCGTGGGCAGACAACGAGCACGGCGCCGGGCCTTCCGGCACGGCGGTCAGGATGCGAAGTCCGGTAGCCGTGCAGAACGTCGCCATGGATCCCGGCTTCGAATTATGGCGGGAGCGGGCTCTGAAGCGCGGTTACAAGTCGGTGATCAGCGTGCCCCTCATCCACAGCAACGAGGTCCTGGGGGTACTCGCCGTGTACGCAGCCGAAGTGGCGGCCTTTGATGAGCGCGAGATCGGGATTCTCAAACGGTTCGCCGATGACCTTGCTTACGGAATCGGAGCTCTACGCGCCCGCCAGCGACAGCAGGAGGCCGAGGCACAACTCAGGGAAACGCTGCGCTCCAAAGACGAATTCGTCGCAACGATCGCTCACGAACTCCGTACGCCGCTAACGGCGGTCGTTGGGTTCGCGCAGGTTCTCAGGGACGGGGGATCCGATCTTCCATCGGAGGAACGAGCCGAAATGATTCGAATGATCGCCGACGAGGGGGTCGACCTCACCAACATCGTTGACGACCTCTTGGTGGCGGCCAAGGCCGAAGCCGGAACCCTGACGGTCTCCCGAGTCCCGGTCGACCTGCGCGCCCAGGCGGCACAAGTCCTGGAAGGCTGGGGGGCGGACGCCGCGGGAAGAATCGAATTCATCGGCCCATCCGTCCATACCGTCGGCGACCCTGTGCGGGTCCGTCAGATCCTACGAAATCTGGTCTCGAATGCCTTCCGCTACGGAGGGGAACGGATTCGCGTTTCGGTGAGCAGCGATCATTCGACTGGGCGAGTGGCGGTTGCCGACAACGGGACCGGCGTGTCCACCGAGGACCAAGAGACCATCTTCGAGCCATACCGTCGAGCCCACAACGCTCCCGGCTTGACCGCATCCATGGGGCTCGGGCTCACCATCTCCCGTCAACTCGCCCGGCTCATGGACGGAGACCTGACCTACTTTCGTGAGGCCGGCGATAGCATCTTCGCTCTCACCCTGCCTCGAGCATCCGGCTGAAGATCGACCGGGCCGCAGATACAGGCGCACCACCACCGATCCGACCCGAGTTCGACGTGGCGGTTCCCGGTTGGCACAGCTCCCGCGACGAAGCAGTCTCTAGGCCGTGCTTGGTTTTCGAAGAAGAACCCCTCAGGCGGTCCTCTAGTCGGTGTGAGTCGTCCACCACGGACGATCGCGCAGACCACCCCGAAGACGGGGCCGGTCCATACCGGACACTGAAACGAACCCAAGCCGAGACCCCCGCGGGGGTCAGACCGTGATCGCGACGGGGTGCCCCGAGCGTGGTCGCCCGACGCGCGGCAAGCATCACACCGATGACTCAAAGATACCGTCTCGGTAGAAACGTTGAGGAACGCTTCTTGCCTACGTACCGCTGCGCCCCGGCCCTCCGGCGGTTGCACCGAAGAAGGCGACCACTGCCGCCACCGGCAGGGCATAGAGCAAGAGACGGGGGCGCACGATGAGCACAATGGCCAGCAGCCCGACCGAGGACAACAACCAGCTGGGTGCTTTACGGATGTTGGGGAGCGCCACCCAGATGGAACCGAGAACCAGTCCCGAGCGAACGCTGATGGCGCCGAGGTAGGAGTCCCCGTCGATCGGTCGCAGCATGACGATCGCGCCACCGATGATCAGGACGAGCGAAATAACCCCGAGCGTGGGACGGTGCATGAGAGGACATTATGCCCGTCAAGGCCGGAACATCGGACGAGCGGCCCGCATCATGGCGTTCAGGGTTCGTTCGGGGCCCATCTACAATCGGCGCATGGCCATCGATATCGACATCGCTTATGTAGCGCGCCTGGCGCGGATCGAGCTGTCGGAAGAAGAGCTCGAGCGGATCGGGCGACAACTGGGAGGAATCCTCGAGCACGCCGCCCTCGTTCAGGAGCTGCCGACTGATGGAATTGAACCGACTTCCCATCCTTTGCCGATGGTCAATTCGTTTCGCCCGGATCAGGTGATACCACCTATTGAGAGAGAGACGGCCTTGTCTCAGGCTCCTGAGTCCGAAGAGGGGTATTTTCGGGTACCACCGACGCTGGAGGCAGAGTGAGCTCGCCGGCCGACCTCACGCTGGCCGAGGCGGCTGCGGCGCTCCGGGCCGGTGCGTTGAGTGCGCGGGAGTTGCTTCAAGCGACGCTGGACCGGGCTCTGCTGACCGAAGCGGAGCTCCATGCGTTTCTGACCATCGACCACGAAAGGGCCCGCGCGGCGGCGGATGCAGCCGATGAAGTACTGGCCCGGGGAGAAACCACCGGTCCACTCCACGGTATCCCGGTTGCCGTCAAAGACAACATGGTTACGGCCGGTGTGGAGACGACCGCCGGTTCGCAGATTCTCGCCGGGTACATCCCTCCCTACGACGCCACCGCGGTGACCGCCTTGAAGAGGGCAGGAGCAGTGATCGTTGGGAAGACCAACCTCGACGAATTCGCCATGGGATCGTCCACCGAAAACTCCGGGTATGGCCCCTCGGCCAACCCATGGGACACCGGACGGGTTCCGGGGGGATCGTCGGGTGGTTCGGCCGCCGCAGTCGCGGCAGGCTCGGCCATGATTGCGCTTGGCTCGGATACCGGAGGATCGATTCGGCAGCCGGCCGCGTTGTGTGGCGTGGTCGGGATGAAGCCGACCTACGGGTTGGTGTCCCGTTACGGCTTGATCGCCTTTGCCTCCAGCCTCGATCAGATCGGACCGATTTCTCGGACGGTTGAGGATGCGGTCACCACGCTCGAGGTGATCGCCGGACACGACCCGCTCGATGCGACCTCGTACCGGGGCGAGTACCCACAGTACCGGTCTTCGCTTGAACGGGGAGTTGCGGGCCTTCGAGTCGGGGTGGTGACGGAGCTGGCCGGGGAAGGCATCAGTCCCGATGTCTTGTCTGCTTGCCGCTCGGTCGTTGACTCGCTCGCCGAGGCCGGGGCCACGATCAGCGAGGTTTCATTGCCGTCGATGGAGTACGCGCTTTCGGCCTACTACCTCATCGCCCCCGCCGAGTGTTCGGCCAATTTGGCCCGGTTCGACGGCGTTCGCTACGGATTGCGGGTCGAGGGCGCGACCGTGGAAGAGATGACGGCTAGGACACGGGCGGCCGGGTTCGGGCCGGAGGTGACGAGAAGGATTCTGCTCGGAACGTACGCCCTCTCGGCCGGTTACTACGACGCGTTCTATGGACAAGCCCAGAAGGTGCGGACCCTCGTTATTCAAGACTTCACGAAGGCCTACGAAGGTGTCGATGTGCTCGTTTCCCCGACGAGTCCTATGACGGCTTTCGAGTTGGGTTCCCGCACCGAGGATCCTTTGTCGATGTACCTGGTCGACGTATGCACCATCCCGTCCAATCTGGCCGGGGCTCCGAGCATTTCAGTTCCCGTGGCGCTCGACGTAGCAAGCCTGCCGATCGGCTTTCAGATCATGGCGCCTGCGCTTGGTGAGGAAGTCCTCTTCAGAGTGGCGGCCGAGGTCGAGCGGGCGTCCGGGTGGAACGACCGGCGACCGCCCCTGGTGGAGGCCGACCATGGAGTATGAGGCCGTCATCGGAATCGAGACCCATGTCGAGTTGGCCACCGATTCGAAGATGTTCTGCGGGTGTCCTGCCCACTTCGGTGCAGACCCCAACACCAATGTGTGCCCGGTTTGTCTCGGTCTCCCCGGCGCCCTGCCGGTTCCGAACGAAAAAGCTATCGAGTGGATCGTGATGATCGGGCTGGCACTCGAATGCGAGATCGCGCACCGATCCCAATTCCACCGGAAGAACTACTTCTACGCCGACCAGCCGAAGAACTACCAGATCTCCCAGTTTGACGTTCCCGTCTGTTCGGCCGGGATGCTCGAAATCGAGGCCGACGGCCGATCCACCCGCGTGCGGATCAATCGGGTCCACATGGAGGAAGACACCGGCAAGATGATCCACATCGGCGGCGGCGGCCGGATCAAGGATGCCGATCACTCGCTCCTCGACTTCAATCGTTCCGGGATACCTCTGGTGGAGATTGTCACCGAGCCCGATCTGGCCACTCCCCAGCAGGCACGTGCCTATGCCCAGGAGGTGCAGGCGACCGTTCTAGCCCTGGGCGTGTCCGACGCCAAGCTCGAAGAGGGAAGTATGCGGTTCGACGCCAACGTCTCCTTGCGACCCAAGGGTACCGGCCGATTGGGCACCAAGGTTGAGGTGAAGAATATGAACTCGTTCCGGTCGCTCGAACGCGCCCTCACGTACGAGATCGAACGCCAGACGGCAGCTTTGGAGGCGGGAGAGCAGATTTACCTGGAGACGCGTCATTGGGACGAGAGTGCGGGAGTCACCGGCGGGATGCGGTCCAAGGAAGAGAGCTCCGACTACCGGTACTTCCCGGAACCAGACCTCGTACCGATCGAGATCACCGACACCCGGCGGGATGCGATTCGACAGGGCTTGCCCGAATTGCCCGCCGCCCGACGTTCCCGCTTTGCGTCCCTCGGCCTCGATCCTGCCTCAGTCGCCGTGCTCATGTCGGGAGGCTTGGAGCTGGCCGGGATCTTCGAAGGCGCCTGTGAGGCGGGGGCCGATCCCAAGACCATCGCCAATTGGGTGACGGGCGAAGTTACCGCCTTTCTGCGACGTGAATCGGTCCAGCTGGGTGAGACTCCACTGACCGCCGAGCATCTCTTCGAACTCGAGCGGCTGTGCGCCGCAGGCGACCTGTCTTCGACCGCAGCCAAACAGGTTCTGGTCGGCGTTTTGGCGGGTGAAGGGAGTCCGGCGATAGTGGCGCGGGCGCGGGATCTCATCCAGATTTCCGATGCCGGCGCCCTGGCTACCCAGATCGACCAGGTGCTGGCGGATCACCCGGAGGAGTACCAACGGCTCAGGGACGGAGATGCCAAGATCATCGGCTATCTCGTTGGACAAGTCATGCAGATCACGGCCGGCCGGGCCGACCCGAAAGTTGTTTCGTCGATCTTGGCTGAGAAAGCCCGGGGCTGATGCGCCCCATCGTGTTCGATTGCGATGGGGTTCTCGTGGATTCAGAAAAACTGGCCTGGAGCGCGTGGCGACGGGTACTGGCACAGTATGACATCGCCTTGACCACTGAAGATATCGCCCTATTGACCGGACGCACCGATCGAGATGCACACGTCCACTTCTCCGATCGAGGAGAGTTGCCCGACCAGGCCACATTCTGGAATGAGCTATCCGAAGTGACCTTCCGGTTGTTCGATCAGCATCTGCTGGCGTTTGAGGATGCCACCGATACGCTGGATGCCCTGCACAGGCGGGGAGCAACGATGGCGGTGGCATCGTCCAGCCCCCGGGAACGACTGGATCGATCGCTGACTGCTACCGGGTTGAGTAGGTACTTCGAGTTCACCGTAGGTGGAGACGAGGTTTCGCACGGAAAACCAGCCCCCGATCTCTTCCTGGCGGCTGCCGCTGGCCTGGCAGTAGAACCCGAGACCTGTTACGCGGTCGAGGACGCCCCGGCGGGTATCGAAGCCGCCCGTGCCGCAGGAATGACGGTGGTGGCGGTTGAACGAGGGCATTACAGCTTCGAGGATCTACGGGCCGCAGACGTGGTGGTCCCTCGCCTGACACCCGCCCCATTCCTGGGAAGCTGAACGGTAGGCTGTCCGGCATGGAACAACTGCCTCTCTTCGTTGGGATCGGCGCCGCGGTGCTGGTTGGGTGGTGGATCTTCAAGAAGCTGTTCAAATTCGCGCTCTATGCGGGCATCATCGGGGTGATCGCTTGGTTGTGGTACTTCCAGATCCGTTGACCGTGATGGCCTGATGTCCTTTATCGGCGATGTCCTCCGCGAGGCGGTGCAACTCCTCTCCCAATTCGGTGCTGAGTTACGGGGGGTGCTCTGGCTAACCCTGGTGGTGTCGTTGCTGGCGACCGCCATCGGGGTTGCTCTCGGCGTCCCGCTCGGCACAGCCCTGGGCCTGGGCCGCTTTCGTGGTCGGACCCCTTTATTGGTGGCGGTCAACACCGGGATGGGTATGCCCCCCGTGCTGGCCGGGCTGGTCATCTTGTTGCTGCTGTGGAGGGACGGTCCGCTCGGCTCCTGGGGGATTCTCTTTACTCCCCAGGCGATGGTGCTCGCCCAGTCGCTGCTGGCCATTCCGATTGCAGCCGGGGTGACCGCCGGCGCGGTAGGCGGGCTATCCCCGGTAGCTCGTGAACAGCTCTCCGCCTTGGGTCTGGGCAAAACGGCAACCGGGTGGATCGCCGTGCGGGAAGCGTGGCCGGGCGTTGCCGCCGCGGTGGCCGCTGCCTTCGGCCGGGTGGTCTCCGAGGTCGGGGCGGTCTTGGTCGTGGGAGGGAACATCGAAGGAGAGACCAGAGTCTTGACCACTGCCATCGTCCAGGAAACCCGGCAGGCCCAATTTGGTGCTGCGCTCGCCCTGGGCATCCTCCTCATGGTGCTGGCGCTGTTGATCAATGGGGCGCTGACCTGGTTGCAGCTTCGTGAACGGACGAGTTGATGGCACCACTTGTTGTGGAGGGCCTCCGATTCCCCGCAGACGGCTCGATCGTCTCTGTGGAGCGGCTGTCCGTCGAGGCCGGCGGGCGGTTGATCATCTTCGGTCCCAATGGCGCCGGGAAGACCACCTTGTTGCGTCTCCTGGCCGGAGTGTTGCCGGGCGGGCCGTTGTTGGGCGCGGCCTACCAGCCTCAGCATTCGCACTTGTTCCGTGGCTCGGCCGGTTGGAATCTCGGCCTGGGTCTCAACTCCGAACAGGCGGCCCGGGCGCGGACCCTGGCCGACCGGTTCGGGTTGGATCCGGCGCTCTATCAAGAGCCGGCCAGTGCGCTCAGCGGCGGTGAACGGCAGCGTTTGTCGCTCGCTCGTACCCTGGCACGGCCCGAACCCTGGGTGCTCCTCGACGAACCGCTCGCTGCGCTCGACGTAGCCGACCGGGTGGTCGTGGCAGCTGCGCTGGTCGACAGCCTGAGCGGCAAGGGAGCGATCATCGTCACGCACGATCGTGAGGAGGCGGCGGTGCTGGGGGAGCGGGTAGCGGTGATGGTGGGCGGGACCATTGCGCAGGAAGGCCCGGTGGCCGAGGTCTTCTCGCTTCCGGTCGACGATCGTGTGGCCAAGGCCGTTGGGGTAGCCAACGTTCTGGATGGTGTTGCTGGAAGCCGCGAGGGTCCCCTGTGTTCGATCCGGGTTGGTGCGTTGCATGTGTGGGGTTTGGGCGACCTAGAGGAGGGAGCCGGGGCCAGGGTGCTCTTCGGCGCCGAGGCAGTCACCCTGTTCCCCGGTCATGATGCGTCGGCAGGGTCGGCCCGGAACCGCTGGCCGGGCACGGTAGCAGTCCTCCGGGAGACGGGCCGATTGATCGAAGTGATCGTGGACGCGGGTTCCCCCATTGCCGCCCTCATAACTCCGGGCTCCCGGGAGGCGCTGCAACTGGCGCCCGGCGCACCGGTAACCCTCACGGTGAAGGCCACGGCGGTGCGGGTGATCCCTCGATGAAGCGGATTGGGCTAATTGCTGCGATTGCAGCCCTGGTCTTGAGCGCCTGCGCCACCCCGGTCAGGGTGATCGTCGCAGCGGGCACGACCCTGGTCGACAGTGACATTCTTGATGGACTCGTCGCGCTCTATGAGACAGATCACCCCGACGTCGATCTGAGCGTCGTCGGTGAATCAACTGCCCAGGTTCTCGAGCTGGGAAGAAGAGGCGGCGCCGACCTGCTCATAACTCACGCACCCGACCTGGAGGCCGACTTCGTCGCCGAAGGCCTGGCCGCCAGTTATGAACCGGTATTGGCGAGCCGGTTCGTTCTGGCCGGCCCGGCCGGAACCGGCCCTGGTATCCCGTCTACGGTCGTCGATGCGTTACGGGAGATAGCCCGGCGGGGGGACTTGTTCGTGAGCCGGTCCGACGGTTCGGGAACCCATCGCAAAGAACTGGAGTTGTGGAGCCTGGCAGGCGTCGATCCGGCCGGCCTGCCCTGGTATCTCGAAACGGGGCAGGGGATGGGTTTGACGCTTCAAGTGGCGGATCAGCGCCAGGCTTTCGTGCTGTCCGAACTCGGTGCGTTCCTCGCCGCCGCGCCCTTTCTTTCGTTGGAGATTGTCCCGTTGAGGGACGATCCGGTGCTGGTCAACCCCTACCAGATCATTGTGGTCAAAGGGTCGCCGGCCGAGTCAGGAGCAGCAGCTTTTGCTGCCTGGCTGCGATCGGCTGGAGGCCGCGCAGCCATCATCTCGGCCAATCGTGATCTCTTTGGGGAAGTGGTTTACCAACCGGCCGGTTCGTGAACGGCCTCGTCTCACCGACGACGAGCGCGAGACGTGGGAGGGCGTGTAGCGTCTCAGCAAGTAATGCCGAAGGAGTTCCTGTGAAATCGATCAGCACGGTCTTGTGGTTCTTGATCCTGAGCAGCATGCTGACGGGCTGGGTTGCCTTGATCTTCGCCTTCAACAAAGAGACCGAGCCTATGGCCGGAGCGGTGAGCCTGGTAGCGGCGGCGCTGGCCTTCGGGCTTCCCGCAGTGGCCCTTTTCAACTCGCTCAAGAAGTAGCCGGGGAGCCCGGATCGTTAGGCTAGAGCAACGCGCCGCTCGGCCATGCCGTTGAGAATCTCCAGCACGATCCGGTTGGCGAGAAACGCTGTCACCTGGCCGGGCCCGTCGTAGGGAGGCGCCACCTCGACGACATCGGCGCCCAGCACCGTTAAATCTCGCCCCAGCCTGCGGACGGTGTCCAGGATCTGACGGGGGGTGAGACCGCCGGGTTCCGGGGTGCCGGTGCCGGGAGCCGACCCGGGATCAACAACGTCGATGTCCACCGAGACGAACACTCCGTCGGCGTCTGCGGCCGCATGTCGCACCGCCTCGTCGACGACGGCCGATAAACCCTTTTGGGTGATGTCGTTCATGGTGAAGTAGCGCATCTGTTGCTCGCGCATCCAGGCGAAGGTTTCCGGATCGGGCCAGTATCCCCGCAGGCCAATCTGGACAAAGCGGTGGCCCGGTACGGCTCCGGATTCGATGAGACGCCGCATGGGGGTTCCATGCCCGTAAAGCTGGCCGTACTGAGTCGCGCCGGTGTCGGCGTGCGCATCGAAATGAATCAATGCCACCTTCCCGAACCCGGCCACCCGTGCCAGGCCCGTGGCGTTTGCGTAGGTGATGGTGTGGTCGCCGCCGAGGACGATCGGAACTGCACCTGCAGCAGCGATCGTTTCGACGGAAGCTGTAATACGGTCGAGGCTTTCTTCGACCGCGCCGGGGATCACGAGGACGTCGCCGGCATCAACAACCCCCAGAGTCCCGAGGGGGTCGATGCCGGTCGGCAGGTGTGGCCGGTAGCCGTCGAATCCGAGGTAGTCGGCTTCGCGGATGGCTTTGGGCCCAAACCGTGCGCCGGCCCGGTACGACGTGCCCCAGTCGAACGGAGCGCCCAGAATGACTACTCCGGCGTCACCGATATCTGCCAACGATCTCGCCGGTACGCCCGCGAATGATCCTCTCGCTGCGAAAGCGAGGTCCCGGGAGGTGTCGAACGGCTCGCTCATCGAGGACGGTCTCCTAGGGGATCATCAGCACCGGACAGGGTGCGTAGTGGGCGAGACGATCTGCAACCGATCCCATAACAAATCGTTCGATGAGCCCGGCCCCACGTTTGCCGACAACGAGAAGGTCGGCATCGATCTCGGTGCAGAACCCGATGATGGTGGCCGCCGGGTCTCCGAGTTCCTCGACGGTCTGAACCTCTATCCCTTCCGTGTCCAGATCCTTCGTCGTTTCGTCGAGCACGCCGTGCTGCGCCTCGTCTAGTGCGTTGGCAAGCGCCGTGGCGGTTGGGGGCGCTCCGCCGATTCCCCACCAACCTTCGGGCGGGCGAACCACCGTGATCACATATAGCTTGGCGGCGTTGTTTTTGGCGATGCTGGCAGCCACATGGGCGGCTCGCAGACTGCCGTCCGATCCGTCCGTTGCGGTGACCACGACGTTTGGTGACCAACCCGGCCATTCCATGGGGCTCCTCCTCCGGTTCCTTGAAACCCACTCTATGCGGTGGCCGGACCGGATGGTTGCCCCTCGGCTTTTGCATCGGTTGCGAGAAGCGTCACAATGCCCCGATGAGACCAAAAGTTGTCATCGCGGAAGCTATAGCCGAGGCCGGCATCGAGGCATTAGAGACGCACTGCGAGGTGGTGAACGGGGTAGGTCTCGACGAGAGCGAGTTGCTGCAGTTGCTGACCGACGCCCAGGCGTTGATCGTCCGCTCTGCCACCCAGGTAGATGCAGAGATGATCGAGAGAGGGCCCCATCTCAAGGTGATCGGCCGGGCGGGGATTGGCGTCGATAACATCGATATCAGTGCCGCGACCGCCGCGGGGATCGTGGTAGTCAATGCACCCCAGGCGAACGTCATCTCCGCCGCCGAGCACGCCATGGCGTTGCTCTTGAGCCAAGCGAGGCATGTTCCCCGTGCCGATGCGGTTTTGCGGTCCGGGGTATGGGATCGGAAGCCGTATCAGGGCGTTGAACTCTTCGGGAAGACACTGGGCGTCATCGGTCTAGGACGGATCGGCTCGCTGGTGGCGAAAAGAGCACAAGCGTTCGGCATGCGGGTGCTCGCCCACGACCCTTACGTAGGTGTTGACCGCGCTCGACAGTTGGAGGTCGAGCTGGCGGACGGCCTCGACGAATTGCTTTCCCGGGCGGACTTCATCACGATTCACCTCCCGTTCACTGCGGAAACTGCCGGGATGATCAACTCCGAAACTTTGGCTAGGACGAGGCCGGGGGTACGGATCGTCAACGCATCTCGGGGCGGCATCATCGACGAAGACGCGCTCGCCGCCGCGATCCGCTCCGGTCGGGTGGCGGGGGCCGCCCTCGATGTCTTTGCCACCGAGCCGATCACGGAGAGTCCGCTGTTTGAGCTGTCGCAGGTCGTCGTTACCCCGCATCTCGGAGCATCGACGAGGGAGGCGCAAGACAAAGCCGGCATCGACGTTGCCGAAGCGGTGGCCGGTGCCTTGCGGGGAGAGTTGGTTCTGTCGGCGGTGAATGTCGACATCGGGTCCGACGTTACCGAAGAGGTCCGGCGCTTCCTGCCCCTGGCCGAGCACCTGGGAAGGGTGTTTGTCGACGTAGCGATGGGTCTGCCGGATCGATTGACCGTTCGGATCGAAGGCAGGTTGGCCGAGCACGCCGTGCATCCTCTCGGCCTGGCGGTACTCAAAGGAGCGCTCTCCGCGGTCAGTTCGGTGACGGTGTCGTATGTCAACGCGCCGGCGCTCGCCGAACGGCATGGCATCGCGATCGCCGAGGAGTCCTCATCCGAGTCCACGGAGTACGTGTCGCTCGTTCGGCTCACCGGGACCGTGGGTGGGAGAGAGATATCACTGGCCGGAACCATCGGCCGAAGGGCGCCGATGCTGGTCGAGATGTTCGGGTACGAAGTCGACCTACCCCTCTCCCAGTACATGCTCATAGTGAGAAATGCCGACGTACCGGGATTGATCGGGCGGGTCGGCACGTTCTTGGGTCAGCTCGATGTGAACATCGCCAACATGGTGGTGGGGAGGTCCTCCGTCACCGGCGAGGCGGCCATGATGGGTATCGACATCGACCAACCGCTCTCGCCGGAGGTGGTCGACGCGGTGCGCAACCTCCAGGGTGTCGAGGAAGCCCAATTCGTTCAGCTACCGCTGGTGTAGGAAGCGGCCGGCGCCGAGCCACGAGCTACGAGCCCGCTAGCGTTTGAACCAGCCATCCTGCGGCCAGGGCCCAGAGACCGGCGACCAGATCATCGGCGGTGATCCCAACCGCACCTCCCAGCCGTTCGGCGGCGGCGACGCCCGGGAACTTCTTGGAGATGTCGGCGATTCGAAAGACGACGAACGCCGTGGGCGCCGCCCAACCGCCCAGCCCGATGACCGCCAGGAAGGTACCCGCCGCTTCGTCGATGACCACCCATCCGGGGTCGGCGTCATCGACGGCGAAGCGACGGGTGGACCAGAGGGAGGCGGCCACAAGGATGATGGCTCCCGCCAGCTGCGCCCCCCAGCCCAGGAGCCCGAGAGCCAGTGCAGGAGGGAGAGCGAAGGCAGCGGCCACGGTTCCAGATCCGGCATCGGACCCGCGGAGGCGGCCGAGCAGCAATCCGGTGCCAAACCAGGAGGCAACAACACGATCCACGTCGGCGAGGCTAGTACCGCGCTGATAGACACCGGTGAGCCACTACATTCTGGGGTGTCACCCGACTGGAGATGTTTGTGCTACCCCGAGATCTGGCAGCCGTCGCGACCCCCTCCGACCCACACCTTCACCCTGACGGCACAAGGGTCGCCTTTGCGGTTTCGAAAGTGAACTTCGACGATGATCGGTATGATCGCACCATCTGGCTTTGGGACGGGGAAGCGGAGCATCCATTCACTCACGGACCCGGCGATAGCTCTCCGCGCTGGTCGCCGGACGGGACCCGGCTGGCGTTTCTCCGCACAGGGGCTGGCGAGAATGAACAACCACAGGTAGCAGTGATGCCCGCCGGAGGTGGGGAGGCAACGGTCATCTCGGACCTTCCCCTCGGCGTCGAAGCCCTCGAGTGGTCACCGGCCGGCGATCACCTTCTGGTGGTCGGTGTCGATTGGGTTGAGGACTGGGCCGAGCTCGACGACGAGGAACGCAAGCGGCGACCCCGGCGTATCGATCGGGTCCCCTACCGGTTCGATAACCGGGGATGGATGCACGATCGGCGCCGCCATTTGTACCTGATTGATCCATCGGGCAACGAGGACCGCCGCTGCCTCACGCCGGGTGATTTCGATGAGGAGCAACCGGTCTGGCGGCCCGACGGGCAGGCGGTTGCTTTCATCAGCGCCCGTCACGACCGGCGCGGGTTCGATCCCGGTCAGGAGATCCTCGAGGTCGATCTCGAGTCGGGCGTTTTGCGCACCTTGGTGGAGAAGGGTCATTGGGTACTCGTCTCGTACCGACCGGACGGGGTGGTCCACGCGGTCGGACAGCCAGATCCGTGGGCCCACCCGTCGATCCTCTCGCTGTGGAGGGTCGAGACTTCAGGTGACCTGACCGACCTAACCGGCCATCTGGATCGGAGCGTCACCACGTATGCTCCAGCGATCAATCCTGCCGGCCCCCAGTGGGTGGGAGAGGCTGCCATCACCTGCATGGAAGACGCCGGCCGCGTCAAGGTTGTCCGGGTTGAACCGGACGGCACCGTCGATCTCTTGCTCGATGGAGATCGGGTCGTCACGGGAGTCAGCCCCGGGGGCGACGGGACAAAACTCGCTTACGTGGCGGTCGCTCCCACAGACCCCGGCGAGGTGCACATCTTTGAGGAAGGTTCACCGCCCCTCACCACCAATCTCAACGGGACATTCCGGGCGGAGATCAGCCTCGCCGAGCCGGACCATTTCACGGTGATTTCGGACGGGGAGGCTATTGATGTGTGGGTGTTCTTGCCCTCCGGTGACGACCAGGTCCCGGCCTTGCTCAACATCCACGGGGGCCCGGCGACTCAATACGGATATACCTTCCTCGATGAGTTCCAGGTCTACACGGGCGCCGGATACGGAGTGGTTGCCTGCAATCCCCGTGGGGCGAGCGGTCGCGGTCTCGACTTTGTTCGAGCCGTAATCGGGGAGGGCTGGGGTTCGGTTGACGAGGCGGACGTGACTGCCGCCCTCGACGCAGCCCTGGAGAGGTCCCCGCGTCTCGATGCCCGACGAGTCGGAATCATGGGCGGGTCATACGGCGGTTTCCTGACCGCCTGGTTGATCGCTCGACAGGACCGGTACCGCTCGGCGGTGGTAGAGCGGGCTCTGCTCGGGTGGCCGTCGTTCGGCGGCACATCCGACATAGGGGCAACGTTCGGTCGCACGTACCTGAACGTCGATCTCCCAGAAGGACACGATCGGCTCTGGGAGGCCAGTCCATTGTCGTTGGCGCATCAGATCACCACCCCGACCCTGATCATCCACTCCGAGAATGATTTCCGGTGTCCGATCGAACAAGCAGAGCAGCTCTTCATGACACTCAAGAAAGGGAATATCCCCTCGGAGTTCCTGCGGTTTCCGGGGGAGGGGCACGAACTGTCGAGATCAGGCCAACCCAGACACCGGTTGGAACGTTTCGAAGCAGTGCTTGACTGGCATCAGCTGCATCTGGCGGCCGACCCCTCAGACGTGCCAAGATAGGTGATTATGGAAACTTCTCGTGTTATCTGGATGGACGGCGAGTTCGTGCCCTGGGACGAAGCAACCGTTCACGTACTCTCCCACGGCCTTCATTACGGGACAGGGGTTTTCGAAGGTATCCGCGCCTACGAGACCCCCACCGGTACTGCGGTGTTCAGACTCACGGAGCACATGGAGCGTCTCCACCGATCGGCCAAGGCATATGGGATTCCTCTCAGGTTTGGCGTCGATGAGTTGGTGAAGGCCAGCCGCCAGTTACTCGTTGACAACGAGCTCGAATCCGGGTATTTACGTCCGCTGGCTTTCTACGGGCTCGGCTCGATCGGACTCAACCCGGCCGGTGCCGAGGTGCGGGTGATCATCGCCGCCTGGCAGTGGGGTGCTTACCTGGGGGAAGATGGACTGAAGAACGGGATCCGGACCCAGGTGTCGTCGTGGCGGCGGATCGATCAGGCAATGCTCAATCCGAACGCCAAAGGTACCGGTGGCTATTTGAACTCGATCCTCGCCAAGCAGGACGCGGTCAAGAACTCCTACGACGAGGCGATTCTGCTCAACTCCCAGGGGTTTGTCTCAGAGGGGAGCGGCGAGAACATCTTCGTCATCAAGAACGGCGTGGTGACCACGCCTCCGGTCACGGCCGGCATTCTCGAGGGCATCACGCGCGACTCGGTCATGACCCTGTTGCGAGACGACGGTCATCAGGTGCAAGAGGCAAACGTCATCCGATCCGATCTCTACTACGCCGACGAGATCTTCTTCACCGGCACCGCGGCTGAAGTCACTCCGGTACGGGAGGTCGACGACCGACCGGTTGGGGACGGCCGACCGGGACCCGTCACTCGCAAAGCGCAAGATCTTTTTCAGAAGGCCGTAACGGGACGCCTCGAGGCTTACCGGCATTGGCTTGACTACGTATAGAAGGAATCGCCAACCACCATGGGTCAGCAGCCAAACATTGAATTGGACGCGAGCGATCTACCGCGCTCCGTTTTGGAGCCGGGAGTTGCCCGCCGCGACGGAGGTGGCCGTCCCGGAGAGATCACGGAACCAGGCGGGGCCTCGTTGGGGGGTGCCTTCGGACGCCCGGGACCTGATTCCGGATGGGTGTTGCGGATCGTGAGGGCAACTGAATTCGACCGGTCGGGGGCTGGCATCGAAGCGGTCGTCGCGTCTGTCGCCGCGGCCCGTGCCGCTCACCATGGTCGCGGACCGACCTCCTCCGACGTGGAGGTGGCACTCATCCTGCTCGGCCTGCGCCCGGAAGGCATACCCGAGGACGTCGTTGCCCAGCTCAGCTTGGCTCGCGTCAAATGGCTGAGCAAGGCCGCCCATGAGCGAGTCAAAGGCCGGTCGTTCCTTTCCCAGCTTTCGCCGGGCCTCCTGAGTGCAGACCCCGAACGCGTCCGCCGCCTTCTCAACGTGGCGGGTCTGACGTCGGTGACCTGATGAACGACTTCAGGTTTTTGACCGGAAAGATCGTCCGGGTGTCCGACTCCCAGGCATTGTCCGGCCTTACGACGCAACACCTGCCGTGGTGCTTTGGCTGCGGGTCGGAGAACGAGCACGGACTGGGAGTCCGGCCGCGTTACGAAGGCGACAAGGTGGTCGGGGAGCTCGAGTTCGCCAAACGTTTCCAGGGCGGTCCCGGGGTTGTGCACGGGGGAGCCGCGGCAGCGTTTTTTGACGATTTGATGGGATTCGTGATGATCGCCCACCAGCAACCGGCGGTGACCGCCAGGCTGGAGATGAACTACACGCAACCCATTCCGCTGGGACTGTCCCTGCGGGCCGAAGCCTGGCTGTCCGCTCAGGAAGGGCGGAAGCTGTGGGCGGAAGCGGTTGGGTACGACGACCAGGGCACGATCTACGTCGAAGCGCGCGCCCTCTTTGTCCCGATTGGTGTTGATCACTTCGCCGCGACCCTGCACCACATGGATCCCGACCAGCGTGCGCGGATCTCCCGTTTCGACAGCGACGAGTACTACCCATGAAGATTGTTCGCATTCGCACCGATGAAGGAATCTCATACGGAGGAGCCGAGCCCGACGGCATCCGTGTGTATCAGGGGTCACCGCTGGTGGCCTGGGAGCCAACCGAGGTCGTGGTTCCGTTTGACAGGGCCCACCTGCTCGCGCCGGTGTTCCCGACCAAAGTCGTCGCGGTCGGCAGGAACTATGCAGAACACGCCGAAGAGATGGGCGCGGACGTCCTCGAGAGTCCCATCATCTTCTTGAAGCCGGCCACCGCGGTGATTGGCCCAGGAGTACCCGTGGTCTACCCGCCCGATTCGGAGGACGTTCATCACGAAGCAGAGTTGGCGGTCGTCATCGGCGCCGTGGCGCGCAACGTCAAAGCAGAGGATGTGCAGAACGTGATCCTCGGCTACACGGCCGCCAATGATGTGACCGCCCGCGATCTGCAGCGCAAGGACGGCCAGTGGACTCGCGGCAAGGGTTTCGACACGTTCTGTCCGCTCGGCCCGGCGATCGAAACCGAACTCGACCCTCTGGTGGGGCTCAGCGTCGAGTGTCGGGTCAATGGCGAAGTTCGCCAATCCGGCTCGACCGCCGACATGGTGTTTGGGGTTGCCGAGTTGGTCGAGTTCATCACGCGGATCATGACCTTGCTGCCCGGTGATGTAGTGCTCACCGGAACCCCCTCCGGGGTCGGCCCGGTGATGCCGGGTGATCGAATGGAGGTCGAAATCGAAGGTATCGGCGTCCTGTTCAACCCGGTGGGCAGGCGATGACCGTCCGGGTCCGTATCGCTCCTTCCCCAACCGGGCTTCTGCACGTCGGCAATGCACGGGCGGCTTTATTCAACTGGCTGTTCGCTCGCCACACCGGCGGTACGTTCATTCTTCGCATCGATGACACCGACCTGGCTCGTTCCGAGAACGAGTACGAGGAGGATGTGCTGACCGGCCTGGGCTGGCTGGGCCTCGATTGGGACGAAGGTGTTGGGGTGGGAGGTCCGTACGGTACCTACCGGCAAAGCGACCGCCTCGATCGGTACGCGGAGGTCGCCGGTCTATTGCTGGCAGCAGGCGATGCCTACTACTGCTTCTGCACGCCGTCGGAGTTGGATGAGCGGCGCAAAGAGGCGCAAGCCCAGGGGCGACCGCCCGGCTATGACGGAAGGTGCCGTCTGCTTGGTGACGCCGAGGCCGGACGCCGGCAGGAGCAGGGCGAGGCCGCGGTCATTCGACTTGCCGTGCCGCGTCCCGGGGTAACGACCTTCGATGACATTGTTCGCGACGAGGTCCGCTTCGATCACGACGCCATTGATGACTTCGTATTGGTTCGATCTGATGGGTCGCCTACCTACCATCTGGCTTCAACCGTCGACGATGTCGACTACCAAATCACCCATGTCGCTCGAGGTGAGGACCTCCTGTCCTCCACCCCGAAGCACATCCTGATCACCGGGGCGATGGGAGGATCCGTCCCCACTTACGCTCACCTGCCGTTGCTGTTCGGTCCCGACGGGAAGAAACTCTCCAAGCGGCACGGGGACGTGTCGTTGAAGGCATACCGCGACGGCGGCTTCCTGCCTGAAGCGATGTTCAACTACATGTGCTTGCTCGGATGGTCCTACGAGGCCGAAACGACGGTTTTTACGAGGGAACAGGCCATCGAACGGTTCGACCTGTCGGCCGTCTCTAAGAACGCGGCCATATTCGATCCGGAAAAACTCGAGTGGATGAACGGGGTCTACATCCGGGCGCTGGATCCGGCTGATTTTATCGACCGGGCCTTTCCGCTTGTCGAGGACGAACTGGGTAGGGAGCTGTCAGGAGCGGAACGGGAGCAGGTTGTTGCGCTGGGACCGCTGGTTCAGGAGCGGGTCAAGCTGCTGACCGAGGTGCCGGAGATGATGACCTTCCTTTTTGAGGGCGCCTTGAGCTACGACGAGACATCGTGGCGCAAGGTCATGGAAACGGAGACGACCCCATCCGCTCTCGATGCTGCCATCGATCGGCTGACGGCGGTCGGGGAGTGGGTTGCAGCGGACATCGAAGCAGAGCTGCGAGCCATGCTCGATGAGCTGGAGCTCAACGCCCGCAAGGGACTGCAACCCATCCGGGTGGCGACGACCGGCTCGACCGTGAGTCCGCCCCTCTTCGAGACCCTCGAGGTGCTGGGACGGGAAGTGACCCTCCATCGGCTTCGAGCCGCCCGCGCCAAGCTCTAGACCGGTTCTGGCGTTGATTTGGTGCGCTCTGCGCAGATTTCTAACGCAAGTTCGGGATGCGGGAGACAAAGAGCGCCGCGCTACCATGCCCTTCGGTCCTGGCCCCGTCGTCCAGCGGCCTAGGACGCCGGCCTTTCAAGCCGGTAACGCGGGTTCGAATCCCGTCGGGGCTACCAGGCAAGATACCTGCTCAGCGGGGTTTTGGCGCGTGTGGAGCTCGGTTTCCGGACTCGGATGGGCCGCCCGCCGACGGTTGCGTAGCGCCGTTGTGGACTGCCGGACCGGGCGGCGACCAGGTTGGTGGGGCAGTACCTCGCTCCACGCAGCCACGTCGGCCAAGCCCGTTCGGCAGTCGAGGAGGGAAGATGAAGGCAATCGCCGACCACCGCTACGGCTGACCTGACGTCGTCCTGGAGGGCCAAGACATCGACAATCCGGTAATGCAAAATGGAGGGACACGCGACGCCAGCATCTCGGCGTCGTTCAGCGGATACCGGCAAGGTATTGGAGGTCCGTATGTCCTGGTCTGACAAGCTGATGGCGGCGCTCGATCAGCGTGCGACGATGGTCCGTTCGGCGCGGGGGGAAGTGCAGGTGGCGAGAGAGGGCCAAGGGCCGCCGGTGTTGGTGGTACACGGCGGACAAGGATTCGACATCGGACTTGCCTGGTGTCGACACCTTCGAGACGGCGGCTGCCAGGTTCTTGTTCCGTCGCGGCCTGGCTACCTGCGGACCCCGCTGCAATCTGGTCGCACGCCGCAAGACCAGGCCGACCTGTATGCGGCGATCCTCGATACGCTCGAGATCGAACGGGCAGCAGTCTTGGGGTTCTCTTCCGGAGGTCCGTCGGCTGTTCACTTCGCCGCTCGGTACCCCGACCGCACCACTGCCCTATTCCTCGATACCGCGGTCTTGCTGCCATTCACACCCCCCATCGGTGCTGTCAGGCGAGCGGCGTTCGAGTCCGGCTTCGTCGTCTGGCTCTCCTACCAGATAGGGACGCGATGGCCGGGGTTGATGACACGGTTCGTGGTGGATGGTGTCTCGTATGGGTTGAACAAGGAACAGAGGAAGGCGGAAGTCGACTGGATCAGGCTTGATCCGGCTCGACTCCGGAGCCTGAAGGAACAATTCACCTCTGTCGCTCCCATGGAGTATCGCAAGCCGGGCTGGACCAACGACCAGATCAACGAGGGTGACCTGGCACCGCTCCCCTTCGCCGACGTCACCGCACCCACGCTGATCGCCCTGGGAGCCAACGACGCAATCATCCCTCTCGAACATGCAACCAACGCCGCGGACAACATCGCCGGTGCCGAGTTGATTCTCGTCGAGGAGGGCCATCACATGTTGTCCCTCAGCAGAAACTATGGGCCGGTGGCTCAGCGTCAGCTCGAACTCGCGCTTGGTTAGCCGACCTCCAACCGGTCTGGGCATCAACACCATCCAGGCGATCGCTGCCTGAAAAGAGCACCGGTTAGTCGGCGGTGGAAACCAGATTCGGTCCACAGGTCTCAGTGGCGACGGCGCCCAGATAACCCGACGGGGGCTCCAGAGCTGGTCGGTAGTGTGAATGGTAGCCAGAAACGGACAGGAGGAAGACGATGGAGACGTTGGTCGATCTTGGTCTAGCCCTGCAAGGTCTGGGCGTATTCCTCGTGGGGATTGGAGTGCTCTGGGGGGTGTCAGTCTGGGCAAAGAACCCCGGCAACTGAAGTCGCACTGTCTCGGCACCAAGGTGCCTGCGTCCATTGTGGTTCGTGCAGGACAGCATGGCCGAGACACGTCCCACGTGTCCCACTCGACTTCAGCATGGCCTGAGCCAACCGGACGCCCCACGTCCGGCACAAACCGAATCCCTCCGGGCGCGCTGGTGAGCTAGCTTCAGCGTAGGAGCACGAAAGTTTGAAACACCACCGAGTCATTGTCTCGAAGCGCGGCGGACCGGAGGTCCTGCACGTTATCGAGGAAGATGTGCCCAAACCGAACGCCGGCCAGGTTCGGGTACGAGTAGAAGCGGCCGGGGTCTCTGCATACGATCTCATGCTCCGTCGCTCGGGCGGTTCGATCCCTGGGGCGCCCCGCGTTCCCTATTCGCCGGGTGAGGATGTCATAGGCGTGGTCGACGAGCTTGGCGAAGGGGTTTCCGACGTCGAGCCTGGTCAGCGCGTCGCCGTTTTCACTCGCGGAGGAGGCTACGCAGAGTACCTGTGCGTGCCGGCGGAGAACCTGGTACCTGTTCCGCCCGGCGTAGATGCTGCCCAAGCCGTCTGCGTGGTTGTTAACTACCTGACAGCGTTCTTGGCGATGCATGAGACCGCCCACGTACATGAGGGAGAGCGCATCCTCGTCCACGGTGCCGCAGGTGGCGTTGGGAGCGCGCTGCTCGACCTTGGCAGGATCGCTGGACTGGAGATGTGCGGTACGGCGTCCAGTCGGAACCACGACTTCGTGTCCGCGCACGGCGCAATACCGATCGACTACCACACCGAGGACTTCGTCAAGCGCATCCGGGACCTGATTGGCGAAGGGGTGGATGTCGCGTTCGACCCCATCGGCGGAGCCAGACAGATCCTTCGCTCGTATCGAGCTCTCTCCAAGAACGGGCGGCTGGTGTGGTTCGGTATGGCAGCGGCCAAGAAGAAGGGCGCCCGGGTCATCCCGTACACCTTGCTGATGCTGGGGCTGCTCAAGCTCGTTCCAGGACAGAGGCAGGCGCCGCTCATGCCTGCCCTTGGCGACTTCATCGACAAACACCCGGACTGGTACCCGAAGACACTTGCGGACCTCCTCGACCTGCTTGCCGCAAAGGAGATCGAACCGATGGTGACCGAGCGTATCTCCCTGCACGAGGCCCGCCGCGCCCACGAGATCCTCCAACGCGGCGGGCACACCGGGAAGGTTGTCCTCGTCACATCGTGATCCCGCGTTGTCTATCTCGCACCGCTCCCCGACGTTGCGGCGCGCCACAGCTACTCCGAGGAAGTGGCCGACCAGAGGTCACCAGACTCCCCCCGTCCTGGGCTTTCGACTGTGAGAGCAGGACGCCCGGCCGGCGACTCCCAGAACTCCCTGCGCTGCCGGCCGCTGCCTCGCGACCCGCCACGTCCATGCGTACCAGACGGTCGCTACGTTGAACACGAGACCTACGACCCGCCGAAGCCAATCGCAAGGTCGGTCGCAATGAACGATGCCCGTGCGAGTCAGGTCTCAATAACAAGCACTGCCACGGCTCGGCCGGTCGTCAATGCGAGCCGCCAGCTTGAGGCGTATTTCGATGAGGCTTTCAACCCAGCGACAAAGTGATCATGCGCCATGGGCTTCGCCTCTCCAGATAACGGCAGAGGCAGCGCCGATAGTCGGAAAGCGGACCTCGTCGAAGTGGAACCCCGGACCTGGTGATCGGTGATCGGCGTGCCGGCCTTTCAAGCGGGTAACGCGCGGTTCGAATCCCGTCGGGGCTACTGATGCCGGCTTCCGGCGGACGTCTACACCTTCCACTCCAGCTTCCAGCCCAATAGTGCTTGGTTGACTGCTGATTCAGGTTCTCGCAACGACTGGCCATCCCCAGGATGACTGCCGACGGTCGAGTCCCCGGTGACGTGCTCCGACCATCAATTGCTGGCAGTACCCGGAACCCGCGACGCTCGACATCCGAGGCTGAGACCTGTGTATGCTCGGACGGGGTGGATCAGCACCCGGGTCGACCGAGGAGGTTGTGATGGTGGATCGCTATGGATCGTCCACGAGGCGGGAGTTCATAAAGAGATTCGGGGCGACCGGAGCCGTAGCTGCATTGGGTCCAAGCCTCCTCTTGGCTGCCTGCGCAGAGGAGGAGGCAACAACAACCACCGCCGCCGCCACCACCACCACCGGTCCTGCGGCGGCGCCGAGCACCAGCTTCGTGGAACCCAGGACCAGTCTGAGCGGGGAGCTGAAGATCCTCCTCTGGAGCCACTTCGTCCCCGCCCACGACGTCTGGTTCGACGTGTTCGCGAAGGAATGGGGTGACCAGGTCGGTGTGGCGGTGACCGTCGACCATATCGGCGTTGGTGACGTCCCCGCGGCCATCGCCGGTGAGCTGCAGAGCGGCAGCCCGGAACACGACCTTTTGCAGTACATCGCCGTGCAGGGGCAGCACGAGCCGAGCGTTGTCGACATGAAAGATGTGGTTGACGAGGCGATCAGTCGCTATGGAACGATGCTCGAGCTGACCCGGAAATCGAGCTTCAACCCGAACACCGGCAAGTTCTACGCCTATGCGCCGGCCTGGGTCCCCGACCCCGGGGATTACCGCAAGTCGCTGTGGACGCCGGCGGGGTTTCCGAACGGCCCCAGCACGTGGGACGAGCTGCTCGACGGGGGTGCGAAGATCTTCTCTGAGCAGGGCGTCCAGATGGGCATTGGCATGTCCCAGGAGATCGACTCCAACATGGCGGGCAGGTCACTGCTCTGGTCGTTTGGCGGTTCGATCCAGGATGAGAATGAGAAGGTCGTCCTGAACTCGGACGCAACCATCGCCGCAGTGGAATACATGAAGGAGCTCTACGAGAACGCGATGACCCCTGAGGTGTTCGCCTGGAACGCCGCCTCCAACAACCAGGGCCTCATCGCCGGCGAGCTGTCCTATATCCTGAACTCGATCTCCGCTTGGAGGACGTCACAGGAGACCGACACAGCGATCGCCAACGACACCTTCTTCACCCCGGCTTTGGCCGGTCCGGCCACGGCCATCGCCGCCCAGCACGTTCTCTACAACTGGCTGGTCCCGGACTTCTCGAGTGTCAACGTAGACGCCGCCCAGGAGTTCCTGCTCCATTACACGGAGAATCTGGCCTCGGTTGCGTGGCATTCGAAGCTCTACGACTTCCCTGCCTTCGCGAGCCGAGTGCCCGAGCTCAACAGCTGGCTGGACAACGATCCGTTTGGGGCGCAGCCGGCCGACAAGCTGTCGGTGCTGAAGACTGCCACAGATTGGGCAACCAACATCGGACACCCTGGACCGGCCAACCCGGCGATTGGCCAGGTGTTTGGCGAATCGATCCTCCCGGTGATGTACGCCGACGTCGCCCAGGGGAACAAGCCTCCCGCCCAAGCGGTAGAGGACGCAACGGCACAGATCGAGGCGATCTTCGGGGACTGGCGGGGACGAGGACTGGTGGGAGGATGAGTTGAATGCGTGAGGCAGGTCCACTCTGCCTCACGCATTCACTCCTTGAGTTGAGGATCAGATGGCTGTCGTAGAGGTTCGCGGGATCACGAAGCACTTTGGTGCGGTCCATGCGGTCAACGGGCTCAACCTTCGCAGCGAAGAGGGCGAGTTCCTGGTTCTGCTGGGGCCCTCCGGGTGTGGCAAGACGACCCTGCTGCGGATGATCGCCGGCCTGGAGGAACCCACCGCAGGTGAAGTGCTCATCGGCGGCGACGTTGTAAACGGGCTGCCTCCTCGAGTTCGCAAGATTGCGATGGTGTTCCAGAGTTATGCGCTCTACCCGCACATGACCGTCTTCAAGAACATCGCCTTTCCTCTCAAGGCCGAGGGCCTCGATCCAGAGGAGAGAAGGGAGAAGGTCGAGTGGGCGGCCAGGCTCCTCGACATCGAGCGGCTGCTCGACCGCAAGCCGCGCAATCTTTCCGGCGGGGAACGGCAGCGGGTAGCTCTGGCTCGGGCTCTCGTTCGCGAACCCAGCGTGTTTCTACTCGACGAGCCTCTCTCCAATCTCGACGCCAAGCTCCGGGCGGCGGCCCGCGACGATCTTCTCGAATTCCAGCGCCGGGTGGACATCACTGCTATCTACGTCACCCATGACCAGGTAGAGGCGATGGGCATGGGCGATCGAATCGCCGTCATGAACAAAGGAGAGATCCGCCAGTTTGGCACCCCGGGCGAGGTGTACGACGATCCGGCCGACACCTTCGTGGCCACCTTCATCGGGTCGCCTCCCATGAACCTTCTCGAGCACCAGGATTTTCTCTTCGGCTTCCGGCCCGAGCACTTCCTACCGAGAGAGATAGCGCCGCCGGAGGGAGGCACTCCGCTCACCTACCACGTCAGCCGCATCGAGTTTCTCGGCTCGGAGCGATATCTTTACGGCCATGTGTACGGGGTCTCCGAGAAGACCAAAGTCATCGCGATGTTGCCGTCTACCGTGACTCTTCCCGTCGCCCAAGAAGAGGACCACGAGTTCGTCGTGGTCAAGGGGAAGATGCGCTTCTTCGATAAGGAAACCGGCTTGCGGACCTCTCCGCGCCCCCTCTGAGAGGAGAATCGGTCGATCCGATGGCTACCGAGGTGATCACGACAAGAAGGCGACGGTACCTTCTCGACAACGAGCGCGTGCTCGGCTCCGTACTCATGACTCCTGCGGTGATCTACATCGTCGCGTTGGTCGGCTTTCCCTTCGTGCTTGCCATCATCTATGCCCTCAGCGATGTCACCACCGGGTCGCGGGGCTTCAACTTCGTCGGTTTCGACAACTTCGTTCGTATTCTCGATGACCCGGTGTTTCTTCGCTCGTTGAGGAACACCTTCGTCTTCGCGGCCATATCGAACATCTTGGTTGTGGTCCTCGCCAAGGCGCTCGCCATGATCCTGGTGGCCGACTTCAAAGGCAAATGGGTGATCAGGTTCTTCGTCCTGCTGCCGTGGACAACTCCGATCTCCCTGGCGACCATCATGTGGCTGTGGACGCTCGACTCCCTGTTCAGCCCCATCGACTGGGTCCTGCGCTGGCTGGGTCTCATCGAATCAAACTCATACTTCTTGGGCAAGCCCGGGCTGGCGATGGCGTCGGTGATCATTGTGCATACGTGGCGGATCGTGCCCCTGGCGGCGGTGATCATGATGGCCGGGCTGGCCGCCATCCCCCACGAGATCAACGATGCGGCCCAGGTTGACGGCGCCGGCTTCTGGAGGAAGCTCTTTGAGATAACCATTCCGCTCATGGCGCCGATCATCGCCGTTGCGGTTCTGTTCGGCGTCATCCTGACCATCACCGACATGTCGGTGGTGTGGGTGTTGACCCGCGGCGGTCCTACCAACAGCACACAGGTGCTGGCCACCTGGTCGTTTCTCAAAGGAATTGAAGGGGGCGCCCTCTCCCAGGGAGCGGCTATCGCCCTATTCCTGCTCCCGGTGCTCGTCGGCCTGACGGTGGTGATCTTGCGGCTGGCCAGGCGGGTGGAGGTGTTCTAATGGCCACGATCGTTCGGGACATCGAGACGGAACGCACTCAGGCCAGGCGCCGACGCCGGCGCGGCAGGATTGGTCTCTACACAGCCGCCATCACTGCGGCGGTCATGGGTGCGTTTCCCTTTATCTGGGCCAGTCTCACGGCTTTCAAACAGAACAAGGACCTCTACGTCAAGAGCAATAACCCGTTCTTGTTCAACCTCGCTCCGACGTTGGACCATTTCAAGTTTCTGTTCAACGATACGAACTTCCTCACTTTTGTCCGCAATACCATGGTGGTGGGTTTGGCGGTTGTCGCAATAACCTTGCTGATCAGCCTGCCGGCTGCGTACAGCCTGGCCCGGCTGGCGAGGAAGTGGGGCGAGCGACTCGGGATCGGCATCTTCCTCGTCTACTTGATCCCTCCGACGTTGCTCTTCATACCCATGCAGCGCGTCATCGTGTTCCTCGACCTGCAGGAGTCGCTGTGGTCGCTGATTCTCGTGTACCCCACTATCACCATCCCGATCTCCGTGTGGCTTCTGATGGGGTTCTTCAAGGGAATCCCGCGTGACATCGAAGAGCAGGCCCAGGTGGACGGCTATAGCCGGATAGGGGCGGTCATGCGCACCGTCATGCCGCTGATGTTCCCGGGAGTCGTGGCCGTCATCGTCTTCGCCTTCACGCTCTCCTCCCACGAGTTCATCTATGCCCTTGCCTTCAACAAAGCCAGCGCGTTCAAGACGATCGCGGTGGGCGTGCCGACCGAGCTGGTGAGGGGCGACGTCTTCTTCTGGCAATCCCTGATGGGTGCCGCCATCGTCGTGGCCGTTCCCATCGCCGTGGTCTTCAACCTGTTTCTCGACAGATTCGTCACCGGGTTCACGATGGGGGCCGTCAAGGGTTAGCCGTTCCCTTGGTCGGCGATCAGCCCCCGAGCTTCTCCTGGTGGAGACGCTTGGCGTTTTCCATATACCGGTCCATCTCTGCAATGTACGTTTCTGCGTCTTCTCTCAGCTCCGGATGGCGCCGGGACATCGCTACTACTGCGAACCGGGCACCGCGGAAGTAGGTGAACAGGAGCTCGGACGGCATCGCCTTCGGACCCGGTTCTATCGTGCCGAGTTCGGGCCGATCTTGCGTAGTTGGGGAGAGCCCCATGGCTCGCACGGCCTCGATGAGGTCGTCCTCTGACACCCGATCGGCAAAGTCTCCGGACGTGAACCGAAACACTTCTGCGCCGTCCGGTCCCACACCAACCACGGCCGGGATCGCGATGTTGCGGGCGTCTTTGGGGTCGGCCAGGCCCCAAGGAGTGATGGCCAGGCTGCGGTCGGGATCACTCAGCAGCGGAAACGGTAGTCGAAGGGTCTCGATCATGGCCGCGTGCTGCGCCGGGCTGTCGACGCTCACACCAACCAGGCGCGCTCCTGCGGCCGTTATCTCGTCATGTCGGTACGCCAAGCTGACCAGCTGGCCGTTGCAGTAAGGTCACCAGTCTCCCCTGAGGAAGACGACCAGTGCCGGGGCGTCGAGATGGTCCGACAGTGTCCACGGCCGGCCGGACTGATCGAGCAGGGTGAAATCCGGTGTTGCCACTGTTGATCCTCCCGGGTGTGCGTTACCTTAGCGATCCAGCCGGGCGACGGACGGCACAAGAGCTTCTCAGACGTCCAGTACGACCTTTCCGATCGTGCGCCTGCCCTCCAGCATTCGGTGTGCCTCGGCCGCGTTTTCCAACGGAAAACGGGCCCCGATTTGCACCTCCAGCTCTCCTTTGGCAATCCATCGAAAGAGGTCAGATGCGCGCCGCTCCAGCTCGTTTCGGTTCCCGACATAGTGACCCAGGGTGGGACGGGTGATGAAGAGCGAGCCAAGGCTCATCAGCCGGATGGGATCCACATGCGGCGGGGGTCCGCTGGCGTTTCCGAACGTGACCATCATCCCGCGGGGCCGCAGCAGCTCCATACCACGCTCCAGGGTGTCGGCGCCGACTCCGTCATAAACTACGTCGAGCGACTTCGGGCCGGCCAAGTCCTCGATCGCGTCGCCGAAGTCGGTTTCGAGATAGTTGATCACGTGGTCGGCCCCGGCTCGGCGTGCCGCCTCCTCCTTGGCTTCTGACGAGACCGTGGTGTACACGGTTGCCCCACACGTTTTGGCCATCTGGATGAGGAGATGGCCCACACCGCCCGCTCCGGCATGGACGAGGCACTTTTGTCCCTCGGCGAGGGGAAAGGTATCCCGGCAGAGGTAGTGAGCGGTCATTCCCTGCAACATCACCGCGGCGGCCACTGCCAGCTCAACCGAATCCGGAACCATCACACACCGGTCGGCGGCCAGCGTGGCATATTCGGCGTAGGAGCCGATCGGTCCCGCCCACGCAACCCGATCGCCCACTTGGACTGTAGAAACACCAGATCCCACAGCCTCGACGACCCCGGCCCCTTCTGCACCGGGCGTGAAAGGAAGCTCCAACGGGTACAAACCGATCCGGTGGTAAACGTCGATGAAGTTGACTCCGGCGGCCTCCATGCGAACGAGGACCTCGTCGGGCCCTGCGTCCGGTTTCTCCGTAGACGCCCATTCGAGGACCTCCGGGCCGCCCGTCGAACTAACCCTTATGGCATGCATAGCTCTCGTCACCCCTCCGGTCGCGGTTGAGTCCCAGGTTACCAATCAGGCCAGGGGCCGGCCTGGTGTCCACTATCGAGGCTGAGCAGGTAATCCAACCCACGGGCACACGAGCGCAGAATCGAGCGCAGACGCCACCGCCGGGGCTATCTCGCCCCATGCCACGGCCCGCAGTCCTGTGATTTCGAAGGAGCCGCCGCCGGCCAGCACCAACCGCGATCCGCCGTCGGCGGCCTCCCAGACGGGGAAACCGTTTGGCAGGGGAGAGGTGGGTGACCAGACATCCGGATCGGGGACCATGATCGGTCCTGCGCTCACCTCGAGAGGCAGCCCAACCTCGATGGGCGGCGACGAGAAGGGGTCGGTGGGTATCACCCCGGGCCCGGCCGGTGGGCGACCGTCGAGCGGCCGGTCCACGGCCAGTTCTGCCAGCCGATTCGAGACTTCACCCAGGACAAAGGCCTCGCGTTCGAGAATCGTGCGCGGCTGATCCGGATCGAGGTCGAACATAATCCAGATCCTGATGCCCTCAATCACCGTTGATTGAACCAACGACGGCTCCAGAATCTCGTCGACCACTACCTGCCGACCCACGTTCCTCTGTCTCGCCCCGGTCGGCAGCGCGGAGGGGTCGTCGACCGTGACCCAGGCCAACGCCGTTCGGGGACCGGCAGGCGAGGCAACGAGGAATACGATTCCTGAGCCGGCCGGAGCGGCGCGGTACCCGGTTCTTTGTGAAATGAGATCGAGCAGCCAAATCCCGGCCGGTGATGAGGAGAACGACTCACCCATCTGGGGCGCACAGCCTTGTTCGTCCAGATCGGAGGCGTCGGCGGAGACGAGATCGATACCGATTTCCGCAGCCGTGGGCGGACGTTCCTCCGACCTGAGCGCATTCCAGGCCTGGTTGCCATCGAAGAAGTCCACCGGAAGTCCGGCCGGACCCGAACAGCTGGCGGCTTCCCCATTCGAACTTTCCAAGCGCCAGCCCGCGGACGAGAATGGGTATAGGTCGATCGGAGCGGCGGTCACGGACTCCCCGCGCTGCTTGGCGCGCAAGAGTTTGTTGCAGATATGCAGCAGAGGTACCCGGTCGGACGACAACTGACCGACCATCACTCCTCCGACGACCCCGTAGTGAAGAGGGCCCACTGTGAAAGCAGTGAGGTCCTCGCGGCCGAAGTCCGGGTCGGGTGACACAGTCAGCGACCAGCGAGTCAAATCCTGCCATGCCAGCCGCACGTAGCATTCCAGTGAGTCGAGGGCGCTGCATGGATCGCCTATGAAGCCGGCTGCGAGGGGTGACTCCCAAAGCTTCGCAGCGTCGGGCGGACGGGTCACGCGCCACCAAGAGACAAATGGCGGCCACTGACTGAACCGATCCGGAATCCTGACTTCAGCTGCTTCCCACGGGTCAGGAGCGGGTGGTCCCGGTGGGCTGTGATATGAGAACACGACAAAACCGGCGGCGAGTCCCACCGCCACGACTAGCGTCCGGATCCGCTGTGCTCTCATGCCAAACTGAGATCTCTCAGGCTACGCCGTTCCGCTTCTCCTTTGCAGGTTTGGGACAATCCGCCGTCGGCGTGCACGAGCAGGATCGTCCGGTCCTGCATCTCGCACCCGCTACGTCACAGGATCTGTGTGAGATATCGGTTCGGTATGTCTGCCTGCGCGCCGGCATCGGTTGCTGCTTCGACGCTGAGTCGAATTGCCCGGCAACGACGAGGGATGGGCCCGGGTTCCTTCCTCAGCCTGCCAGCGCGGCCGCTACCTGCTGGAGAAACGCCGCCGCCGGTGCGCCATCGACGAAGGCGTGATCGAAGGTGAGCGAAAGCACCATCTGGTATCCGATTGCCACATGCCCGTCGCGGTCGAAGACGGGCGTCGGCCGGGCGGCGCCCACCCCGAGTATCGCCACCTGGGGGAGGTTGATGATCGGCGTGAACCCGTCGATTCCGTAACCACCCAGGTTGCTCACGGTGAAGGTGGCTTCGTCATAATCGGCCGGGGTTAGCGTCTTGCTTCCGGCCCGCTCGGCCAGCTCCCTGATCGCCCGGGCTACCTCTTCCACCGGGCGGGCGGCGGCATCCCTCACGACGGGAGCGACCAGGCCCTCCTCGGTCTGGATGGCCACCGCCACCTGGGCGGTGCCTGCCGGGATGAAAAGGTCCCCGTCCCGATGGCCGTTGAGGTGGGGGTGGTCCGCCAGCGTCTCGGCCACGACTTTGACGATCGTGGCGGTGAGATTGGACGGTGGCAGCTCGCCCAGGCTCACCGTCGAGAACAACGTCACCGGGGCAGTCTCGACATGGCTGCGCCGCATGTTGCGAGCGATCACGGCTCGTAACCCGCCCATCGCCGGCCGGGCGGGTTGGGCCGCGGACCGCACGTCTTCCTCGGTGATCCGACCTTCCGGTCCGCTCCCGGAGATGCCGGAGAGGTCCACTCCCGACTCCCTGGCCAGTCGTTTGGCGGCGGGGGAGGCGACGACGGTTTGTGGCGGGGCTTCCGTAGCGGGCGCCGCCGCAGGGGTAGGTTGCTCGATCGAGTCGACGATCTGGCAGATGGGATTGCCCTGGGCTACCGGGTCGCCGATAGCGACCCGGTTGACGATATACCCTTGGCTCAAGGCGTTGACTTCGTCGGCGACCTTTTCCGCCTGGACCTCGGCGATCAGCAGTCCCTCGGTGCAGGGCTGACCCTCGTCGACGAACCAGGCCGTCACCACCGCCTCGTCGCCTGCGGCGGTGATCACCGGCATCAACACATCGATGGACATGAGGACCTCAGCGAGCCACCAAGAGGCTCGATCCGGCCTCGACGATTCGGTCCACCGAAGGTAGCGCCCACGTCTCGAGCGGATGGCTGTACGGGATGGGAGTGTCGGGGGTGGCCACCCTGGTCGGAGGAGCATCCAGATAGTCGAAAGCTCCCTCGATAGCGGTGGTGATCACCTCGCCGGTCATTCCGAAGCTCTGGTAGTCCTCATCGACCACCAGTAACCGATGGGTCTTCTTCACGCTGGCCACGATCGCCTCCCGGTCGAGGGGGACCAGCGAACGCAGGTCGAGCACCTCGGCCGAAACGTTCTTCGTCTCCAACGCCTCGGCGGCGTCGAGCGCTCTGTGCACCGACAGCCCGATAGTGACAATCGTAAGGTCGCTCCCTTCCCTCACGACGTTGGCCTTGCCGATCGGCACCTCATAGGCGCCTTCCGGGACCACGCCGGTTGCCCGCGGGTTGTTGGTCATCCAGCCCAACCCCAACACGCCCTTGTGGAACATGTAGACGACCGGATTGTCGTCGCGGATGGCCGCGATCATCAACCCTTTGGCGTCGTATGGATTGGACGGCACCACCACCTTCATGCCGGGCAGGTGGGCGAACGTGCCCCACAGTGTCTGGGAGTGTTGGCCGGCGTCGGAGTAGCCGCCTCCGACCGCGGTCGTCAGGACCACGGGCACCTTGACGTTGCCACCGCTGAAATAGTGGATCTTGGCCATGTTGTTGTAGATCTGATCCATGCACACGCCGAAGAAGTCCACAAACATCAACTCGACGATGGGTCGCATTCCGTTGATAGCCGCGCCGACCGCCGCGCCGATGAACCCGGTCTCGGAGATCGGTGTGTCGATGATCCGCTCCGGTCCGAACTTGTCCAGCAGGCCCTCGGTGGCGCCGAAGATCCCTCCATACACTCCAATGTCCTCGCCCATCACGAAGACGGAGTCGTCGTCTTGCATCTCGATGGCGATGGCCTCGGCGATCGCCTTTTGAGTGGTGAGCTTTCGCTCGGTAGTGGTGGTCATAGCTGCACGATCCTCCCTGCGAACACGTCCTCGAGCGCCGACTCAGGAGCCGGGTAGGGGCTGTTCATGGCGAACTCGAGAGCGGCTTCCACCTCGGCGTACATCGCATCCTGTATGGAAGCGATGTCCGCCTCGTTGAGGATGGCTTCGTCGATGAGGCGCTTGCCAAACGTCGCCAGCGGGTCGCGCTCGTTCATGTCCGTCTTGAACTCGTCGGAGCGGTAGGCATCTGCGTCGCCTTCGAAATGACCCCACAGCCGATCGGTCTTGATCTCGATCAGACTGGGACCGTCACCCCGCCGGGCCCGGGCGATAGCCTCACCCATCACCTCATAGACGGCCACCGGGTCGTTGGTGGCGACCAGCACCCCCGGAATCCCGTAGGCCGAAGCCCGATCGCTGTTGTCGGGTATGGCAGTGGAGGCGGTTTTGGGAACCGAGATCGCGTAGGCGTTGTCCTCGCACACGAACACAACCGGTAGGTTCCACAGGGCGGCCAGGTTGAGCGACTCGTGGAACGCTCCTTGGTTGGCTGCCCCCTCCCCGAAGTACGAGAGTGCAACATTGTCGGTCTTACGGTGGCGGAAGGCCATCGCTGCCCCAACGGCCACCGGTATGCCCTCGCCGATGATCCCCGAGCAACCGAAATTGGGTTCCACCGAGTAGAGGTGCATGTGGCCACCTTTACCGCGTCCCAGTCCGGTTTCGCGCCCGAAGATCTCTGCCGCCATCTTGTTCAGGTCCACCCCTTGCGCGATGGCCAGGTGATGGGGACGATGGGTGGCGGTGATGGCATCACCTGCTTTGAGATGAGGTCGCATACCAACCGCCACCGGCTCCTGACCGGCGGCCAGGTGCATCTCACCCGGAATGAGACCGGCGGCGATATCGAAGGCGGGAAGCTTGTCGGCGAAGTAGAGCTCCCGGATTCGCTCCTCGAATCGGCGGATCTTCACCATCGTCTCGTACATATCGACCAGATGTTCTTTCGGAATATCCATGGTCGAACCTCCTTTCCCCGGGTCTGTGCCCGGGTGCGCCGACGCCAACGTTGCGCCGACACTACACACGTCGTCCGCTCGGCGCCTTCAGAGGGTGCGGAATGCTCGCTCGAGATCCAGAACCCGGGGTCCCGCCACCACGCGGACCGTGCCACCCCTGGCGGGAAGGCGGCGCTCACCGTCGAGGGCAACGAGACCCGCCTCCTGGTCGAGCAACACCTCGGCACCCATGGGAAGATCGGTGTGGTCGGCCACCGCGACGTCCAGCACCAGTCCTGGCCCAAACACGGCCCGGACGCTTCTTTCACCTCCGAAACGGATCCGTCGGGCATGGCCGGGTGCCAGCGGCCCGAGGGCGGCGCTGACCGAGGCGATCCCCACCGCCGTCCTGCGAGACGACGTCACCACTCCTTCCACCAGTTGGGTTGGGTCCCAGATGGCACCTGTACCGATCCAATGGTCTCTCACAACGACCGCATCGATGACTGCCAGCGCGCGCCCCTCGGTGGTCTGGACCTCGATGGCGGTGGTGGGGGTGAAGGCGTCACCGGTGCCCATCACAGCCAACGCCGTAGCCAGCCCCACGACGGTGGGTTCGTCGGTCAGGGCGAAGGCGTTGTTTGTGCCCGCCGCTATTGGAACCAGGGGCGCCATGGGCCATCCTTCTGCGGCGGAGCGGACCGTGCCGTCGCCGCCGACCGTTACCAGCGCGGCAGCTCCCATCCCGGCGAGATGGGCGGCGCCGACGCGAGTGTCCGACTCGGATCCATCCACCTCGATCGGGAGGTAGTCGACGGGGGGAGCGGCAGATCCGGCCAGGGTGACCGCCCGCCGGACGAGGCCGGACGGGTCGTCGACGGAGAGGACCGTCACGCCGTTCACCGAGCCAATCCCGACGAGCAGACGAGCAATCAGATTGGCCTTCTCCTCGATGTCGATCACCCGGGCCAGCCCCGTGAGTCGGCGAATGTCCTTCGACGAAACGGGGTTCGCAATCAGGCCAACGAGCATGCGCTCACCCTAAACCAACTATTCTCTCTGGCTGCCTCGAAGCTGAAGCTGGGGGAGCATCGGCTGCGGCCCAAGAAGCGGCCCGAAGTTGCGCCGGCGAATCGGTGCGGACGGGTGGCAGTTCGCGCCGGGACCGGTCGGCTTTCGGCCTGAGATGTCTGTCATGAGGACCGACGGTGACTTCTCACGTCGTGGTGCCTCGACCGCTCCCGGGTTCAACTCGTTTGCTGGACAAAGCGGCGGGCTGCTGCGTCGGTGCTAGTTTCGGCCGACGGTGCACGTGACGATAACTAGAGTCTGACGATTGCCCGGCCTCAAGAGAGGGGGCGCAAAGCAGGAGGGAAAGTCCTTGAGATCGAATGGGACCATCTGGATACTGCAGGTCGTCTTCGGCGTGTATTTCCTGGCCGTCGGGATCCTCCATTTCATCGTTCCGGAGGGGCTGCCAAATTTGATGTCGTGGATGTATGAACTACCGGACGGCTTGCACGTAGCGAGCGGCATCGCCGAGATCCTGGGAGGTCTTGGTCTCATTCTTCCCGGGCTAACCAAGATTCGCCCCAACTTGACCGTCCTGGCGGCGTTCGGCCTGGTCGTGGTGATGATCGGTGCTGCCGTTTGGCACGCGAGTCGTGGTGAAGCCTCGAACATTGCCAACAACGTCGTGCTCGCGGCGATCATGGGCTTCATCGGCTACACCCGCTGGAAGATAGCACCGCTGGCGGGTCGAACGGCTGGGTGAGCGCCAGGTTGGCTCGATCGTAGGCCGCTGGTCCGGCGCGTCAGTTGCTGGTAACGTCCCCGGGCACTTCTCGACGCGGGAGGGAACATGTCGAATATCTCAATGCTCGAGATCGACGAGTTGATGGCCACCAAGCTCGCTCCGTTGGTGCGGAAGTGCTTGAGGCATCGGGCTCCCGACCCGGCCTTCCACGCTATCCAGGGTCACAACGAGGACCTCTCCAGGGCGATGTACATAGCCTGGGGAACGGTGTTCAACACAGGAGCGGTTGATCACAATCTGAAGGAGATCATCCGCGTCCAGCTATCCAGGGCTGCCGACTGCAATTATTGAGGGAATGTTCGATCCGCTTCGGCGAAGCGGAACGGTTTGACCGAAGAAATGATCGATGAGGGAATCGACAATTACCGGGAGAGTGCCGCGTTTACCGAATCGGAGAAAGTTGCCCTCGAGTACAGCGAGCTGATGCAGTTTGCCCCTGAGCGGATCGATGCAGCTTTCTACGAACGCCTCCGGATGCACTACACGGACGCCGAGATCATCGAGCTGGGGGCCTTCATCGGGTTCAATGTCGGTTACCACACGTTCTTTCGGACACTTGACTTCTATCCGATGTACTCACCAGACGGTCGTCTGGTGAGTCAGAACGAATCTCGCCGGATCTACGGACGGAAACCAGTCTCTCATCTGCAAGGTGCTCTCGCGCGGGCCCAGGATGGGGCCGGCGGTGAAGACTCTGCCGCGGAGGAGGGTTGATGTCGATAATCGAGCCAATCGACGACGAGCTCGCCGAGGAGCGGAGGCTGACCGATTTGCTGGAAACGAGTGGTGAGCGGGAACTCAACGATGAGCTTTTCCTCCGCATCCTCGGCCATGTGCCCGGATACGCCGAAGCCATCCACGATGCGATGTACCAGTCCCACGTTCTGGGGGACGTTGACCACCGGCTGAAGGAAATCATCCGGATTCAACTGGCCCGCACTGCCGGGGATCCGTATTTCGCCGGCCTGCGATCAGGTCGGGCGACGGCGGAAGGACTCACAGAAGAACGCATCGATGCAGGATCGGCCGATTTCGAACACAGTCCAGAGTTCAGCCAGGCGGAGAAATGGGCGCTGCGATACGCCTACCTCATGTACCGCCGACCCGAAGAGCTAGACCGCTCGTTCTACGACGAGGGAAAGCTGCACTATACCGAAGCTCAGATCATGGAGTTGGGCGGCCTGATTGCCTTGCACTACGGGATGCAGGTTTTCATGCGTACCCTCCAGGTCGGTTCTTTTTCTCGGAGCGCATAGAAGTGAGAGGGCCAACCTGAACGGGTGGGCTCACGCCGGCAGCACTCGCCGCTTGCAGGGCGCCGACCTCCAGTTGCCGACCTCCCGTTCTGAACAGGTGTCTTACGCGGTCGCCTCGGCGGCTATGGCCCGGAGCGTGTCGACCAGCGACGGGTCTCCATCAACGATCAGGCGATCCTTTGGCCCCCGACCCCATAAGAACAGATCGAGGTCGCCGGCCGTACCACGAACAATCGTGGTTGGATCGTCGACGGACTCGAAGGCAATACCCGGCTCATCGTTGTGACTGGTTCCCGACTCCGGGCCAGTTCCGGTCCAGGTGATGAATCGCATCGACCAGGAGCCCGGCCGGTCGTTGCACTCGATCTCCAATGTCTGGTCGGTGGCGGCCGATGTCGCCCAATCGGGGTATCCCTCCATCATCACGGTGAGGATCTCGTCGACCCCATCGGCTGCCAGCGCCGAATCGAGCGGACACACGATGCGGTGTCCGAGTTCGGCGTCGACCCGGTGGATGGCGGTTTCATGAGCCATCCGCCGGTACCAGAACCCAACACTCTGGTCGGGTGGGTACCAGCTGTAGACGTGGACGGCCGGGTCGGTTGTGGCCAGGGTGTTCAGGAGCAGCTCGGCCCCGGATAGGAACCACTCGACCAATCCGGCGGGCGGCGGATCGATCCGGTCTGGTTGGGTTTCCATCCACCGCTCTCTGACGATCTGTTCTTTCTGCCTGTGCACCGCACCCGTGTGCTGGACGACATCGCGCACCGTCCAGCCGGGACAGCTTGGCACGACCTGATCTAGGCCACGGTCGGCCGCCGCTGCCAGAGCGTCGCTGTCGCGTCGGATGGCAGTCAAGTACTCGGAGCAATCCACAGCAACAACCTAGTGCGGGGGCCAAGCCCGGATCGATCGCATAGTATCGGTAACGTCATCTGCACAGCCGGGGCGGCCGTCTGGAATTGAGCGAAAGCGGGAGATCACATGGCGGAAGATCGGGAAACCAGAGAAGTCTTGCCGGACAAGGATGATGCGGGAAAACACCCCATCCTCGATCGGTACCACGCCGATGAAAAGGCTGGGGAAAAGTCGGAAAAACCAAAGCTCCCCCGCAAGGAGTACGAGAAAGAACTGGCCCGGCTTCAGATCGAGCTCGTGAAGGTCCAGGAATGGGTGAAGGCCCAGGGTCTCAAGGTGGTGGTGCTCTTCGAGGGCAGGGATGCGGCCGGCAAGGGTGGGGTTATCAAGCGAATCTCGGAGAGCCTCAACCCCCGCATCTGCCGGGTCGAAGCGTTGGGAGTCCCCACCGAACGCGAGAAAACGCAGTGGTACTTCCAGAGATACGTGCCCTACCTACCGGCCGCCGGGGAGATGGTGCTCTTCGATCGCAGCTGGTACAACCGGGCCCTGGTTGAAAGGGTCATGGGGTTTTGCACGGAAGCCGAATACCAGGAGTTCCTTCGGTCGTGTCCCGATTTCGAGCGGATGCTGGTTCGGAGCGGCATCATTCTCATCAAGTACTGGTTCTCCGTCAGCGACGAGGAGCAGGAACGTCGCTTCCAATCCCGCATTTCCACCCCGACCAAACGCTGGAAACTGAGTCCCATGGATCTCGAGTCGCGGTCGCGCTGGATCGAATACTCGATCGCCAAGGATGTGATGTTCAATCACACGGACATGAAGCAAGCCCCCTGGTACGTGGTTGACGCCGACAACAAGAAACGCGCCCGGTTGAACTGCATCAGTCACCTCCTGACCATGATCCCATACGAGGACCGCACTCCGCCGCCGATCGAGTTGCCGACTCGCCAGACGGATATCGGCTACGTTCGTCCGCCGATGGCTGAGCAGACGTTTGTCCCCGAGAAGTATTAGGGCGACGTTGGCGCGGGGAGGTCGCCGGCCTCGTTTCAAAGCGATTCGGCGACCGTGAGACGGTCTCAGGGGTGGTTTGCGCAGGTAGGTGCCCTTCGTTACCGTAAAGGCCCATTCGGGGGTGGTGTAATTGGTAACACAGCAGGTTCTGGTCCTGTCATTGAGGGTTCGAGTCCTTCCCCCCGAGCCGGGCGGTTCACGCCGCCGCGGCCCCGTCGTCTAGAGGCCTAGGACGCCGGCCTCTCAAGCCGGTAACGCCAGTTCGAATCTGGTCGGGGCTACCACGCCAGACCCTCGCTCACGGGGGACTCGCTGCGTCTGTAGGTCGGTCGGTTCGGTGGCTTGGGCCACGCCTGGGCCACGAACGGATTGGGCAATGGCGTCGAGACGGTCGGCGGTTTGGTCGCCGAGGCCGTCCATGAGGTGCCCGTATCGGTCGATGGTGACCTGGATCGAGGAGTGCCCGAGCCGGGTCTGGATGGCTTTGGGATGTTCACCGGCGGCGATCAGCCAGGAGGCGTGGGTGTGGCGCAAATCGTGGATCCGGCAGGGCGCTCCGACCGACTCGGCCACCGCCCGCCGCCAGATCCTCCCGAAGGAACCCCGTCACAAGAACCCGCCCTGATCGGTGGTCCAGATCATCTGATCGACCGGGGGGTGTTGTCCGAGGTGGCGGGCGAGGGTTTCGATGACGACCTGGGGGAGGGTGATGGTGCGTTCGGAGGTCTTCGATTTGGGGGTACCGAGCCTCGGTGGCTGACCGGACGCCTCGATGAGCGCCGCGCGGACGGTGAGCCGGCGGCGCAGCATGTCCACGTCGGTGATCCGCAGACCGGCGAGTTCTCCCCACCGCAGTCCGGTGTAGGCGGCGACGATCGCCAAAGACCCGTACCGCTCGGGAAGGGCTTGGGCGAGGGTTTGTACTTCGGTAGGGTTGAGGAGGCGGGTTGTCCGGCACGTGGAGGACGACCTCCGGCTTGTCGTCGGTCGGTCCGCCGCCTTCGTTGATGATGATCCAGCTGTTCGCCAGCTTGACGATCGAAGGCGGACCCTCCATGACGATGGTGCCGCCGAGGACCCGTGTGTAGAAATCGGCTGATACGGCGGCATCCGTCGCCACGACGAAGTGGGTGACGATGATGCCCTCGGCCGGGGCCGGGAATTCCATGTCTGGCAATGCCGGTCCTTTCTCAGGGGAGGGCGGCAGACGCGTTGGTAGCTCATCGGCATCGGGTTTACGCAACCGTTCCATCACTCATGCTTCCCCCCGGTTGGGTGAAGTTGCTTCCCTGGCTGGAGTACGTAGCCGGTAGATGCAAGAATTTGGAGTACGTCCTGATCGTCCAGGACACAGGGCCGCGGAAGAAATAGGCCTCGGGTGTCGCGACCTTGTCAATGTCCTTCTTGTATATCTCAGCTGTGCCTTTCGTCAGGTGGAATTTCAGTGTGTCGCTGTTCTCGAAGGTTTCATGGATAATCAAGGCATCCTCGCCGATGGCTTGGTACGCCTCGAACCTGAGTAGACCCTTCTCGATCGAATGTGCCTCAGTACCGACGCGCTGCCACCAGTACCTGAGTTCCTCGAGGTGAGATTCAGCCCCCGGTTCACACGTCCACTTGGCGGTGACCATGATGGCCGTCTCCCGGTCGGGGCGCTTGTAGTCCTCCTTCACGTATCCGAAAAGGAACTCTCCAAACACCCCAGGCACGTTCTTGGCCATTACGGCTTCCCTGGCAGCCGGAGGGACGTTGACTCCACGGATGAGGTGCAACTCGGGCTTGGCGACCTTGGTGAGCGCGCCCATGTGCTGCGTGGCAGTGGTCGAAAAATAGTGAACTAGGGCGTCTGCGTCCTTGAAAACGTGGTGAACAAGCACAGCGTCTTCGCCAACCGCGTGGTTGATTTCCGTCGACAGCACGCCCGGATCGGCTTTGGCGCCGACATGGATGTCTTCCCACTCCCTTAGCATCTCTTTCGACTCGGCAGATTCTCTGAACATCCCGCCTTGCTTCGTAGGGATCCATTTGCCGGTCACACTGATTTCCTGGCCAATCTTGGAAGGTTCGGCGAGGAAAGACGGGAGGGGTTCCGTGCGGTGTGTCATTGTCTTCCTCCCATGGGGTCCGATTTGGCCGTGACGGTGATCTTCAGGGTGTTCATTCTGGGTTCCTCATCTCTCGACCCGCCCTTCCGACGGCTCATCGGTCAGTCGATCGTTGCACATTGAGTTGACTAAATCAACTGGAAAGTTGATTTTCTACTGTATGGTAGACGGTATGGCAATGACCGAAGAGTCTCCGGACCGCAAGAGCTACGAGCAGGTGTGTCCGATGGCGACGGCGCTCGACTTCATCGGAGACCGTTGGACCATCCTGATCCTCCGTGAGCTGCTCGGAGGCCCGGCCCGATTCCAAGAGCTGCGTGACGGGCTCCCGGGTATCGCCACCAACTTGTTGACCGAGCGGCTCCGGCGCATGGAGACCGACGGCATCGCCCGGCGGGTCGACGTGGGGGGCTCCAGTCTCTACACCCTGACCGAAGAGGGTGCCGGGATACGGACGGCGATCGAAGAGCTCGGCATGTGGGGAGCCCGTATGGGCCGGGTCGGCCCGGCCGTCCACCAGCGGAGCATCCGCGCCATCGCTATGGCCCTGCATTCCGTGCTGGTTCGCGCCGGCGACGCGTTGCCCAGCGGAATCGCCATCATCGAGCTGGACGTGGACGGCCAGTACGCTGAGATCGTCCTCGGGCCGAGGCCTACCGTCACCGCACGACCGTCGACACAACCCGACGCTCGGGTAGCTGCGCCCACCCGGGCCATCTCTGCTTTCCTGTTGGGCCAATCCGTCGCCGACGCAGCCTTCAACCACGTCTCCGGTGACGAGCGTGCAACGAAACGCCTGATCGCTGCCCTGAGCGGACCGGTCTGAGACAACACCACCCGGCCTCCAAAGGGCCATCTTCACCCCGGAGTTAGATCGAGGTGCGAAATCCGTCCTGTCAGTCCACCCAAGCCGGACAACCTCGGATCCCGGCCCTGTCCAGGCTCCCCGACGCCGAGCCGATCACCCAATACGGCGCAAGAACGAGCGTTCTGGCTAGTGCACCAGATCGGCATTCCTGGGCGGGGTCTCGAACGCTGACGGTGACGATCGGCATCTTCGACGTGCACCTATCTGCCGGTTATGGGGGGGGGGGGGGGGGGGGGG